>ENA-OQIZ01000624-OQIZ01000624.1-human-gut-metagenome-genome-assembly--contig:-NODE-624-length-16951-cov-2.735735_pt1 | contig 16951 bp, 13 predicted proteins | sample MGYA00242593_ERZ504758 | MGnify/ENA primary metagenome ERZ504758 (study PRJEB26092, sample SAMD00036364) | human gut metagenome | host: Homo sapiens | study: EMG produced TPA metagenomics assembly of...
AAAGATACCGTCTGTCAGTTCCAGATCCGTTAGTTTCATACCGTCACCGGCACGTGTCAGTTCATAGGTTCCGGTGGTGGTAACATTACCTTTTTCATAATCACGGCTGTCAGCTTTACAGCTTACGCGGACACCGATCTGTGTTTTCACTGGTAATTCAAATTCTACAGGGGTATAAAGCTTTGCGCTGTCACCATCCGGTATAAATGTCGCTTTGTATTTTGCGGTTCCGTTATCTTCTCCTGCAGGCACAAGCTCCGGTTCATTCCAGCGGAAGCTTCCGGTCACCTTGTTTTCTTTGTAGGTCACTTCGCCTCCCGTAAACGGACTGAGCGCCAGTTTTTCCTGATATTTCAGGTTTCCAGCCAGTGGCAGTACCGAAACCTCAGGCTTCATTTTTTCCAGTACGAAACTGCCCTTGGCAGTACCTTCCCATTCTTTTCCAGCCAGACCTTTATAAAGGATATCTGCCCGGTAAGTATAGATATACTGGTTTTCTGTCTCTTCTACTTTGTCAGAGAGCACCACATGGAAAGAAATCCGGTTCCCATACAGCTGATACACATTTTCCTTTTCCAGGATTTCTGTCAGTCTTCCAGTGATTTCTGCCTGAAGCTTTTTGGGGGTATTTTCCAGTGGAAGATACTTTTCCAGGGAGTCCGTATAATGATTGGATAAAACTCCTGTTATGGATTCCAGTATCTGCTCCGGTGAAACTAATGGTTCCCACTGTGCATAAAGTGTACTGTCTTCTTTTAACTTACGGTCAAATTCATACGGTTCCCCGCTTCCATCTGCTGTCAGATACCAGCCTTTAAATACGTAACCAGGCACAGACGGATCCTCTGGTGCTGTTACATCCTGCTTTTCTGTGGAGTAAATGGTCTTATAAACCCCGTAATCGTCTAAATTATAATCAAATGTGATCTTATGGCGTTTATAGGCCCGAAGAACCAGCGTGATATTTCTCTGTGGCATGGTAAAGGTGATTTTATTCTCACCAGTAACGCTGTATTTAAAGTTATCATATGTACTGACGACTTCCAGGTCACTGTAATCCGGGTCCAGCACAGTCCTTATTTCCACTTTCGTTCCGGAACGGATCTCCTCAGAACGGATCAGCACATTTCTAAAAAATGATTTCCGATATGCCTTAAAAGTCCTGATTCCGTCTCCAGCCTGTATGACAAGCTGTACCTGACGGAGATCAAGTTTCAGGTAGACGTCTTTCTGGCTCTCCCTGCCGGTTATGGACAGGCTGGTCTTCTGATCCGGTTCGTTATTTACGGACATCATCACCGCCTGCTGTTCCCCGTTAAAATCCCGTTTGTTTATGGTGAGGTCATAGCTGCCGTTCTTCTGCTTCTTAAATTCCTTCACGGTACCGTCCGCAGCAGTTACCCACAGCTTATAAGTGGTATCTGCTTCTTTCCCGTTCAGGCTTATGTGATAATTTACCTGGCTGCTTTCACCCGGGAATCTGTGCACATAAAGATAATAAGTTGTTTCATAATTTTGGTCATCCGCAAAAACTTTATATCTTAAGGTTCCATTTTGCGCATCCAGTGAACAGTCCTTCACGGAACCAATTCCGGATTGTAGGGAACCGCTTCCATTTATCCACTTACATTCCATACCTGCCAGTTCCGGATAAGCATCTTTTGCTTTCTGGATGATCTGGTTTAAATTCAGGCTGACGGTTTTCCACTCTGCTGTTTTCTGGCCTGTACTTAGATAACTGGTAAAAGTGTTCTGATAAACCAGGGCATTGTCCCAGCCGGCAGGATCCAGTCCCCATTCGTCTGCGCACCAGTCCCTGAGCACGACTTTTATCGTGTGGTTTGTGGTTGCAACATAAATTTTTTTACTAAGATGGAACCTGCTGACCTGCTTTTTCACGATAGCAGATTTGCTGTTGTTGGTATAAGTTACAACAAGGTCCAGTTCTGCCTTTTTACAGTTATATTTTGCCGCTAGGCCCTGATCCAGATAAATAAATCCGGGGCTGGTGTTGTTCTTTCCGTTTCCTACATAAAAGAGTTTTGCCAGGGGATCTTTGTCCGATACTGCTTTCCCATCAACTTTCAGATTCTGGATCTGAAGGGAAATACCTGCATCCTTCTGGGTCGCCAGAACGAAGCTTTCTTTGCATGTGCCTTTCGCCATATCCCAGTTTTTCATCGGAATGGAAGAAAAACCGAAGGAATCTTTTTGGTCTGCATTTTTGGACACAACCTTCCACATGTCAGCCAACGTGGTCTGGTTCATATAGGAAAAACCGCTGGAATAGCTTTTCGACCACAACGGCCATCTGCCGCTGTATACGGTCCAGCTCTTTTTCTTGGTCTTAAAGATAAGCTTGACTTTCAGCTGAAGCTTGACAACCACATCAATACCGACCTCAAATTTCAATGCGCCCAGCTCTGTGCTTGCACCGCTTACCAGATTCGCGGTGTTATAATAGAAGCCAGACAATTCTGCGTAAGCGTAGACGCTGCCTTCTATGCTGGTGGAGATGAAGCCGCAGAAGGTAATGGAAATCGTAACACGGATTCCCACCCTTGCCCCTACTTTACCAATCAGGTAAACACTGCTGGTCACGCTGCTTTCCAGCTTCTGTGTATAGGAGCTTCCTTCAAACTTCAGGAACTTATACTCAAATCCAATGCGTTCTCCGCTTTTTACCTCAATTTCCACGCCAAAGGTTGCCAGCACACCGACCTGGCCCACAAGGTCAATATCCACACCCAAGGTAATGATTCCGTAGAAAGAGAACCGCAGCTTCAAAAGAACGACGTTGAAAATATCATTGTAGACCAGGGAGGAATTTACAATGGAACCAACTGTCTTCATTAGTTCGGAAACATTTTTGTCATACTGGCTGTAGTCGTTGGAATCCTTTAACCCTTCTGGTTTTACGATCTCGGAAAGTGTTTTCTTCGCATCATTGAACAGCTTTACAGAGCCGCCGGAGGATGCGGTAACCGTAAGGGAAATCTTGGATGTGGAACGCAAAGTTACGGACATATCGATCCAGAATTTTCCACCTTTTACATTAGTCTGTACGGACAGGCTCTGGGTAAAGGACAGCTTAGGTGAAATGGTAAGAATCGTCTTCGAACCGTTCTTAATGGCTGCACTTGCCGAGATGCTGATCGTCGCAGTTACATTGCTGCCGGATGCAGAGATCTTTACGGATGGTTTGCCCGGCTTCAGGGTGGCATTCATTCCTGCCAGGGAATAAACTCCTTCCCCGTATTTTTCATTGATCATCTTCTGGGTTTCCTCAGAAGTCATAACCGCCATCAGCATCTGGGCTTTTAATTCCTCGTTTTCCTCTACCTGGCTGACGATTTTGGATTCCACTACCTGGAGTTCTTCTTCGGACAGCTGGCTCTCCAGATCTACATCATCTGTAGTGTTTACATCAAAATCTGCCAGGTAATCCTGTGGATTGGCATATCCGAACCAGATCCTTGTCTGATCCCCTTCGCTCTGGACATCCACAACCTGAGCAAAAAGCACATATCCGTCAAAAGAGCCTTCGGTATAGGAATCCATGCTCTTTTCATCCCGGCCGATTTCGCCGTCATAAAAGGCTACGATTTCCCCGGGCTCATAGTTAAGCGTCCCATTTACAAGAAGTTCCCCAGGCTCATATGCCGGAGTTTCGGTTTCCGGTACATCCTCTTCTGTTTCAATTTCCGGTTTTTCTTCGGAAGGAAGTTCTTCATTTTCTTCTGTTGTTGTGGAAGGCTCATCCGCTTCCTGCCGGGAAAGAATTTCCTTTTCTTCCTCCTGAAGGAGTTCAGCTGTTTCTTTTTCTGTTTGTCCTGCTGTTTCTTCTGAATTTTCTTTCTCAACAGCAGGGGTGTAGGATATTACCTGGTCCCAGAGAATATAATCGATATCTTCTGAAAAACCAACAATCTCCACCTTCTCTTTATAAACAGAAACTGTAACTGAGCGAACATCTTTGGAATAATCTGCAAAATTAATTTCTTCAGGAAGCCTTACTGTAAATGTGGCTCCCGGCTCAAATCCTTTTTTTTCATCTTTTTCGTAATATTCACCGAAAATGGAGAAACCGTTCGGTGTCTTTTTTACAGACAGGATCGGATCCAGATCACCGGCTCCCGGCTCTAAGGAGACAGCGGACAGAACCTCGTCTTCTGTCATTTTGGTATCTGTAATCAGCGGGATCTCTCCCTGCCAGTCGAAATCATTTAACTCCGCACAGCTTCCATCCTTTTCCTGGCTTACGGCTTCGTTGGAAGTAAAAAGCGCATACAGAGTCATATCTTCCTGAACTGGCTCTGTATATGCAAATGGTTCGGTACACGTTTCATCACGGCACCATCCGCCGAAGGTATAGCCGTCCTTACTTGTAGAAATGCTGGATACCGGTTTGGAAAGAAGTGTTTCCCCTTTTGCAAAGGTAAGAGGTGCTGCTGGTGTACCATCAAATGTTTCAAAGGTAACGGTCACAGCTTCAGCAGCATCTGTAAAACCTGCATATAAGGTCAGAGGTCCGTTCACACAGTCAAACTGGGAATACGCTTCTGTACAGGCCGCATCCTGATACCAGGTGGTAAATATGTATCCTTCTTTTTCTGGCGTGATCCCGGTAACATCCACCGGAGTTCCGGGAACTGTCTGACGGACAGCCACTTCACTGCCATCAGCTACAAATGTAACGGAGTAAGTTTCCAGTTTCAGAGAGCTTGCTGCACCACTTGGAAGGGTTTCACTGCTTCCGTCTGGTTTTTCCAGTTCCAGTGCTTTTCCGGACTGGTTTGTTACTTTACAGGTGGCGTAAACCGCCAGGGAACTTACCGGTTCTTTTACTTCCACATCTCCGATGGTTCCGCTTCCTTCCAGTGTTACTGCCTGGCCGCCGTTTAATTCCAGTTTGGAAATATTCGTTTCAGAATCAATCTGCAGGGAAGACTCTTCTGTCTTTTCCCCGACTATCAACAGCTGGTCTGCTTTCACACCAGTGAAGCTGATCGCAGTACCCTGGCTGATGTCCAGTGCTTTCGCAGTAACATTAGATAGCTGGATCTTTGTTGTATTGCGGATTGTGATGGTTCCTGCTGTGATGCCGGAAAGATAAACCGACCCACATGCAACCAAAATGGATTTGGAATCATCCGACACCCTTAGTTCATCGGCCTGTTCCTGGGATGTGATCACGTAATCGTAACCATCTGTATCAATTCCATCCAGAAACCTGCTATCCACGGTCGTTTCTGCTTGATCCGAAAATCCCTGATTTTCAGTTCCTGCAAGCACAGTACTTCCCATTGTGGTTGTCAGCATAACTACCACCAGAAAGAGTGCAATTGTTTTTCTGAAATGCTTCATACATTTCCTCCTCCCTTTTGGCAATGCTTTTGCCTTTTCTTGTAATTACAATGATATTTTAACTATTGATTATAGTCAATTATATATTATTTGGTACCTTTAAGCAACTGTTGTTTGACAATTTATGGCAAATTTCCAATAAAAAAAGGAATGCTCACTCTGAACAATCCCTTTTTATAAAACTTTATTCGTTTTTCACACGATACAAAGGATGATTCTTTTTATTATCAGAAACAGCAACCCTACTGCTATTGCATATGTTTCTCTACCCGTTTTTTCTCCAATCTGTCACTGATTCCTACAGCAAAGTAAAGCGGCTCCCCGATATATTCCAAACAATCCGAAGCTCAATAGAACACCTCCGATGATGTCTGTACACCAGTGTACACCACATAATAATCTTCCACATATCATAAACAAGGAAAAAAGAACAGAAAAAATATTAGTTTCTTTTCGTAACCAGTAATTCGAACTCCTATGATTTGCCTGATACATAAGCGAAAGCATGACACTTACCTGATTGATCTTAATCTGCATTTGCCAGTTTACTACCCGGTAAATCTTAAAAAGTTTTATGATGTCATGAAATTCTGTATTTTCTTCCCCTTTGTATTCTTTCGATATTACTCCTGCTCGTCCTCTTGACATTTTTCTGCCTCATCCTTTCGTAATTTCATCTTTTGTTGAAACGCCTTCTCCATTTCGTTGTCCACCACACTAGCTCTGATAAGGCAGCAATACATAAGCGTAATCACCACTGCCATCAGAACGAAGAACACAAGCCAAAATACCCACATTCTTTTATCCCTCCGTTTTCATAATATGGAGTGGTTCTTTACTCTCCTACTTATAAATAATAAAAATTTTCGACGAAAAGTGTAAAAATTTGAAAATAAATTGCGATTTTTTTAAGATTTTCTCGATTTATAAAAGAAATGGAATTGAAATGTGATTACCACTTTAGATTTGCAGGGTTTGATGATATAAAATGATTTCTGTATCGATATAGGGAAATAGTTGAATTTCTATAATAAAATTGCCATCCGATCAGATATTTATCCAACCAGATGGCGACAACTTCTTCATTTATGCTGGCAGCAAGTCCGCATTTTTAATAATTTCTTCAATCTGTTTTTCTTCCATTCCCGCTACATCAGCGATCTGAGCGATTGTATAACCCTTGCTGTGCATTTTTACAATCATTTCTTTTTTACCAATCTCAATTCCTGTCTCAATTCCAGTTTCTTTAATTTTCTGACTTAAATTACACATAACACTCACATCCTCTCTAAAGTCTTATTCCATTGGAATATCATATTCGTTTCCGATGATATTGCATTTTATCTGCCAGCCCTAATATAAAACAATGGAACCCATAATTTTGTTTTTATTTTCTTACCTTCCACACTATAGGCTGTCACATCACAAGTTTCAAATTTTTCTTGATTGCAATGGTGTTGTAGAGCATCTGCCTCTTGTTCCATAAGTGTATATGTGAAACTTTCAGAGGGCATAAGAACCTTGGCATTTTCTACTATGTGACAATCTACAAGCAATTTGTTTTTATAGCACAATTCAAAGCTCTCTAGTATAAATGGATTTTTACCTGTATTATAAATTTCAATTCCATGTTCTGATAAACTTGTTTTAGTACGGTATTCTTTATCTATCAGTTCCGTTTCTGGTGTAGAAACCATTTTAAAAGTAAGCTTTGGTCTTTCACGAAAAAACATCGTAATCTCATTGAAAATCCAGCCAACAATTACGCCTGCCAGAGTCGCTACTAATTCACGCATTTATAATCTCCTTTTGTTCAAGGAAAAGCTGTTCTCCTTTTATCTGGGAATTGATAAAAAGCCATTCAAATGAACATCCATTTGAATGACTTTTCCTTCACACAACATTATGCTGGTAGCAATTCCTCATTTTTAATAATTTCTTCAATCCGTTTTTCTTCCATTCCCGCTACATCGGCGATCTGAGCGATTGTATAACCCTTGCTGTGCATTTTTACAATCATTTCTTTTTTACCAATCTCAATTCCAGTTTCTTTAATTTTCTGACTTAAATTACACATAACACTCACATCCTCTCTGAAGTCTTCTTCCATTGGAATATCATATTCGTTTCCGATGATATTCAATTTTTCATTTACAGACAGATTCTGGGATAACAATGCTCCAAGTAATCTATGTAACTCGTATTTTTCTTCATGTTCAGGAAGCTCTTCTGCCAGTCCGATCATGACAATATTAATCAGATCCAACTTTCCCTTCCAGGCATGCGAATTGACAAGACTATCCTTTACCAGATGAATATGCTCCAAACTATTTTCCGGCATGTTCATACACACCCAGATGGAATAAACACGTTTGATATCATTATAATTTGAATTTGAAAAATCTTTTTCTTTCTGTGAAGAAATCATGCGACTCACATAAAAGATAGCTCGATTTAAAATCTCATATTTCTCAGGTTCATCCTTTTGTGCTTCCACGTTCACAATAATCTGTGATAATCCATCTCTCATCCGTACATAAAAGATAATATCAAACCTTATAGTTCCTTCATGAATCTCCTGGTTTTCAGAATTAAACCCTACGACTCGCTGACTATCTTTTTCAACAATAGTATTCGTGAGTCCCGGTTCCACTGGAACAGTATTGATAAAGGGCTCGCCCTCAATGTAAGATATTACTTCTTTTGGATTCATTCCCATAAATTCATCTACTGTTTTTACCAGTATGTGTGCCAGAATGCTTTTCTGACCAAGCAGTCTTTTCGCTCTTTCGTCATACTGTGCATCTTTATCAGTTATAAGAATTGCATTCTTCGTTTCTGTATTCACTGGCATTACTCCTTTTCTGGCATATTCAAAAATTCTCTTCCGAATATAGTTATATTATACTCTAATTCGGCATTTGTAACAACTGCTAATTTATATACGTGATCTTGTATTATCACAGCCCAAATGAAACAGACCGAACCCTGCATAATCAATTATACTTGGTTCGGTCTTACTTTATAATAAAGCATATTGTACTTGAGATATGGATCTATTAAAAAATTTTTTTCTGGTTGTTTTACTGCACAGCTTACTGCACGGTTTTTGCAATAATCCCATGCCATGAACCGCCATTTAATGCTACTCATAAAAATCTCCTAGCACCTTCGAAAAGCCTTAAAAGATCGCATTTAACGGACATTTTAATAGCGAAACAAATCACCATTCCCATATGGGTGACATCTTAATAGTATCTGCGGAAGCCCTTGTTTTATGCGGGTTTGTGGCATCTTCCAAACTGTTTTGACCACTTTTTGACCACCTTTTAGTATTTTTTTATTATCAGTGTTATTTTCCATAATTTTCCTTTGTTATTTTTTTCTGGTATAGCCGAAACTTTTTCCTCTTCATATTTCTCGGAGAATTTATTAAATTCATCTGAAATATACTCCTGTTCCAAGTGTGTATAATATTCCGTCATGTTAACATGTGCGTGACCTACAATCTTGCGAACGGTAAATGGTGACATACCAGATTGATTCATTCTCGTGACAAAAGTATGCCGAAACTTATGTGGATGTACACTAAACAAATGTGGTTCCCGATTCGGCGTAGTAATCTGCTTCTTTGAGTATGTTTCCTCCAGGCGGTTCTTACTATCATCATAAAATACCGTCGTCTCATTTAAAGTTTTACAGACACGAATACGATGCTTTTCAAAATCAATATCAGACCACAAAAGTGCTGAAATTTCTCCTATGCACAGCCTTACAGATCCAATAAAGTCGGTTGCTCTTTCAAAGCCGTCTACATATCCTCGGACTGTATTCGTCTTAATGCGTCCAATTTTATAAAGTTTCATCCATTCATCAAACCATTCCGAAACTTTATATTTTTTTGCTTTATCGCTGTAACCCATAATATATTTTCCAGGCCAGATTTTAAGTACATCAGCATATTAACACGTTCAAAAAAAATATTCAAGTCTCCTGTTCCTCCAGCCACTGCTCAATTTTTTTCTATGTGTAAGACTTGATTTGCAAAGTGCTGTTCATAGCGCGTACAATTTTTTTGTGTTTGCTATTATAGTAGGGAGACAGTACAAAACTGTACTGCCTCCCATAAATTTTAAATAATACGTTTCAAAGCTGTTACTTCACGGTAACCTTGCACTTCACGGATTTCTTTCCTGATTTCACTGTAATGGTGGCAGTTCCTTTCTTCTTTGCAGCAATTACCCCCTTTGCGGATACGGTTGCTACTTTTTTGTTGCTGCTCTTGTAGGTGATTTTTTCGGTACTTGTTAACGGAAGAATCACAGGTTTTAAGGTGGCTTTCTTTTTCACCTTCAAAACAAGCTTTTTCGGGATGCCTGTAATTTTCTGCGTCCGAACGGTCGTTTTCTGGACACGGACAGGTATTTTTTTGGTGAGGCCACTGTTTAGTGTAATTGTGAGCGTGGTTTTTCCACTTTTTGTACCTGCTTTTAACTTACAGGTTCCATTTGGATTTCCGGTTACCGTGACGATTTTTGTGTTCCCCGATTTCCAGGATTTTACGAAATCGCCAGGCGCCAAACCAGTTACTTTCAGGGCACTGCTACGTTGTCTGGTTTTTAAAACAAGGCTGGACATATTTACCTTCATAGTTGGCTTTGATGATGGTGCTTGTGGTGATGGAGCCTTGGATGGCGTTGGGATTGTGGTTGGTTTTGGCGCAGTGGTCGGTTTTGGCACAGCAGTTGGCTTTGGTGTATCAGTTGGAGCTGGCGTTGCTGTGGGCGATGGCGTAATGGTCGGCGTCAATTTGTCGCGTGTAATGATAAATGATTGGGGCTGAGACCATTCACCGTAGCTGGTTTCTACATAATGGTTATATGCTCTCATGCGTACATAATACGTACAGTCTGGTTCGGCCTCAAACCAGTAAGTGAAATCTTGAGTATTATCAAGTTTTCGGTATACAGATGTATCTGCCCACTGCGAAAAATATGATGAGCTACTAATCTCCATCTCATACCCAGATACATCAGGGCATTTTTTCCAGAAAATTTTTACAGCATCAGTTTCAGAATATTTTCCTAGTTCTATGGAAAAAGATGGGATAACATCTGGTGTTTTGTCAAGTGCAATAAATTCAGCACCTATTTTTTTTGCGTCATAATCCAGTCCCCAGCCATTGTAACCATAAATAGTTTTTAAGTTTACACATCCTTCTACTGCGGAAGGATCAATAAACGGCCATTCATCCCATGCTGCATTTTGTTCATCATATAAAAAGGTAATGGATTCCAGATTTGAACAACCGACAAATGCTTCATTTTCCAATGCATAAAAGGTGTGTGGAAGTATAATTTCACGCAAACTCGAACAGTTATAAAACGCTTTTTTTCGTATTTCAAATAAATAACCATCCAGGCTAATATTTTTTAGACTGGTGCAGCCACTGAACACTTCTTCATCAATCCAACCAAGATTCTCAGGTAAAGTTATCTCAGTTAGGTTAATACAATCTTTAAAAGCTCTACCCCAAATATATCCATCGGATATATGAGCAGTTTTTAAATTTGTGCAACTATTAAATGCATCAGCTCCAATATCTCCTACAATATTGATACTTTCCAAGCTGCTACAATACTGGAATGCTGCTTCCCCTATTCTGCAGGGTTGGGTATTAGTAAAGTGAACATTTTTTAAACTTGTGCATTCTTTAAATGCTTCCATTCCGAGCTCAATAAGCTCTTTGGGTAAAGTTATTTCTGACAAACTAACACATCCAGAAAATGCATTGTTTCCAATATCTGAAGTATTATCAGAAAACGTTACTGATGTCAGACTGATACAATTCTCAAATGCATAATTTGGAATTTTGCTTAATTCAGGATCAGCTTCAAAGATAACTGTTTTTAAAGCGGTACAACTGCAAAAAACACCTTTCCCAAGGACTATAGAATGGGGAATTGTTATTTCATCTAAGCTGACACATTCCTCAAATGCTGAATCCCCAATTTCTTTTACATTTCCAGGAATATTGATTGCTTTAAGTACGCTGCATCCTTTAAATGCATTCTCACCAATAGAACTTAATGTATCTGGCAAAAGAATTTCTTTTAAATTCTTACAATTTTCGAAAGTGCTCGTACCAATATGATTTAAACTAGATGGCATTGTTACTTTCTGTAATGAATAGCAATTTTTAAAAACGTCATATGCAATTGTTTGCAAATTGGATGGAAGTGTTACTTCCTGCAATGAAGTACATTCTGCAAAACACCCGGATCCGACTTTTGTAACACTTTCGGAAAGGAATACACTCTTCAAATATGGCAGATTATAGCAAAGTAAACCACCAATACCTGTAACTCCTTCATTTACTATAAGTTTCTTAATTTCTGTTCCATGATATTCAATTACAGATCCATCTTTTTTTAACACACCCTGCCCATATGCCACCACAGTTCCATCTTCAAACAATGCTGTAGAAACAGAAGAATTTCCTGACTATCTGTCTATTTCTGTCAGTGCGCAAAACAAAATTAATATTTACCCGACAAACGCTTTTTTATTTGGCACATATTGTTGTAATATTCATATTTCAGACGAATCATTGTGCCGGATCTTTCAGGATTTCGTTCAGTCACTGCCAGGAAGTCCTATGGTATATTCAAAGGAGGACTGTTTAAAGCTACTGGATCAGCTTACTTTGCCATTTTAATTTACGCCGGCAATGAGCCATATTCCGGGCAAAATTATTGTTTTTTCGCCTTTTTTCATATATAATAAATACATTATCGCTGTGAATCACTGCAAAATATGAATGTATCAGTACACTGATTCACAGCTTCCAGATTTATTAGAAATGGAGTGTTCGGATATGGAACTAAAAAACAGAACTTTATCAAATTTTGCAGAACTGGTACGCACTGGTGAATGTAAAAAATTCAGAGGGCGTTTGAAGGTAGGCGTGGATCTTGGTACTGCGAACACGGTTCTTGCAGTTGTAGATAGTACGAATCGTCCTATTGCCGGTGTCTCTGCACCCTCCCATGCAATCCGTGACGGTGTTATTGTGAATTATTACGAATCTGTTCAGCTGGTTACAAAATTAAAAGAAGAACTGGAAGAAAAGCTGGGCACGGAGCTTCTCTATGCCGCTGCTGCCATTCCTCCGGGAGTTTCAGAAGGCAGTGTGAAGAGCATTGGATATGTATTGGAAGGTGCCGGTTTCGAAGTAACCAACATTGTTGACGAACCTACTGCGGCCGCTGCTGTATTAAAGATTACCGACGGTGCAGTTGTAGATGTGGGCGGCGGCACAACCGGCATCAGCATCCTCAAGGATGGCAAGGTAATCTATACGGATGACGAGGCAACTGGGGGCAGCCATATGACGATGACAGTTGCCGGTCATTACCGGATTCCCTACGAAGAGGCAGAGGTTCTGAAGACCACTCCGGAAAAAGAGAAGGAAATTTTTCCGGTTATTAAGGCAACGGTTGAAAAAATGGCATCCATTACCGAGAAATTTCTAAAAGGCTATGAGATACCTGCAGTTTATGTGGTAGGCGGCTCTGCAAGCTTTCAGGAATTTACCAGCGTGTTTGAGAAGAAGCTGAACCTTCCAGTTTACCGGCCGGTTCATCCCCTTTTGGTCACACCGCTTGGAATCGCTTATAACTGCCAGCTTCCACAAAAAGCTCGCTGATTCTAATAACAAAAAGCTCTATCGTATTTTGATCTGTCCAAAAGTTAGATTTTTGGTGCTTCAAAATACGATAGAGCTTTTATGTTGCAAATAAGTGAATTTCAGTTTTCTAGTATGGCTCACGCCCTGCCAGGCATTCACTTTTCAGGAGACGTTTGACAATAATCTTCTCCGGATGGGCAAGGATGGCGGCATCAAACAGATCTGTTTCTGCAGAACAGGGAAAACCATGCTTCTGTCTTTATTTGCTACCCAGGCAGTTTTTTGAAGTAACTGGTTCTTGACACATGATATCCCTTGCATTATAATACGTTTAACAATTAGGTTAAATGTTAAATAAAGGGGTGTGATGAATTTTTGGGTATACAGGATACATTAAAAGCACTGGCAGATCCAATACGACGTGAGATTTTGAACTTATTGAAGAATGGGCGGCTTTCAGCCGGAGAAATATGCGCACATTTTTCAGTAACGGGAGCATCCATATCAAGACATCTGGCAATATTGAAGGAAGCTGATTTGATCCGAAACCAAAGAGAAGGAAAGTTTATTTATTATGAATTAAACACTTCCGTATTGGAAGATGTCATGCTGTGGATCACAAATTTGAAAGGAGCATCAGACGATGAAGGAAATGATAAAAAAATATAGAGGTTCATTAATCAGCTCTATACTGGTAATTTTTGTAGGAGTCCTGGTCGGTTTTACGAGTACACACGGTAAATGGATAAATGTATTTTTTGTAGTAACGCACTGTATATTTGTAGCAATCATATTTTATGATAACAGAAGCCGACAACAGAGTCCAAAAGTTATAGGAATGACTATATGGATGATACCTGTTATTACATTGCTCTATAATGGCATTGCCAGATTGGTAAATACCGGAGCAGGCATGGAGAACCTGTTCATGGCATTCATGTATTATGGAACAGGCTTACTATTCATGGTTATAGGAAATTATCTGCCAAAGGTAAAGCAGAATAATACGATAGGAATCCGGGTTATATGGACATTGCAGGATGAGGAAAACTGGAATGCAACTCATAGATTCAGTGGGAAACTATGGATGGCATCAGGTATTCTGTGTATGCTCTGTGGTCTTTTTGAGGAAAGTATGGCTGCTCTTGTTTTGTATATCGTAAGCATTATGGCAGCTGCAATCATCAGCATTCTCTATTCTTATCTCTTTTATAAGAAAAAGATAGCGACCGGAGATAAATTAAAAATTCAGTATAACAAAAAAACAATTGGAGTATCCGGAATCATAGCAATTTTAACCATTATATTCGTTATATGGACATTGTTTTGGGGAAGTATTGAGATTCGTTTCGAGGATACAGATTTTACTATTGAGGCACAAGGCTGGAGTGATTATACAGTAGACTATACGCAGATTGACAGTATCTCATATGAAGAAAATTCATCTCAGAGCTGGAATGATTATAGAACCAATGGTTTAGGAAATCTTAAATATGCTATGGGAAATTTTAGAAATGATGTCTATGGAGATTATATCCGGTATACCCATTCATCCTGTCATTCATATGTAGTCATGAGTATAAATGGAAAAATATTGGTCGTAAATGGTGCAAATGATTCAGCGACAAAGGAAATCTATCATACTATTAGCGAAAAGATGTCAAATGAATTAGAATAACATCAGTTACAAAAAAGCTTGACCACAACAATTCTGCAAATAAAAAAGAAACTGTCGGATAATTCCAGGCAGTTTCCTTTTTTACGTTACTACTATTATCCCTCTGATCCTCATTACAGCCATTGTTCCTTTGACCTGCTATAACAAAATGGCACAAAAAGCATTGATTTTATAGACCAATTAGTCTATTCTAAAATAACTACAACAAAAATATTCTTGGAGGGGTATATGACGAAAGCTCTGACTAATTATGATAAAATAAAAATTTCTACAGCACATGTTTTCCTGCAATATAATCAGGCTACAATGATACATAAATATTCATTAGATTACAATTCTGACTGGTTATATATTACTTTTATTAACCGTACCTATCGTATTAATCGAAAAACGGGAAGTGTTCAGTGGTCAGATAATGATTTTGAAATAATTCATGAAGCCAATCACAATGAAGCAATGACTATTTATGATGTTTTATGTTATTCAAAGGATAGATGCCATCTGTCACATGAATTTATAAACATAAACAGCCTTTCCTCTGTCCGAACAGGAAATCTCTCAACGAGCAGCGGATTTTTTCAGAATACCGCTGACTTTTTTAACGGAAAAACCGTTGAATTGCGTAATGCCTGTATAGCACTTTCCGGAAAGGAACTGGAAAAAGGAGATGTTGCTTTTAAATTAAATCTTTTTCCTTTTTTGCCGATTATCATTCGTTTCTGGGAAGCTGATGATGAGTTCCCGGCAAGTCTTCAAATTCTTGCAGACAGGAATACTTTAGATTACATGCATTATGAAACGCTTATGTTTGCACTTACACATCTGTTTTCCAGACTGAACGAGGAAATGCGAAATGAAAAAAGGTGAAGAATCCAGACAACTCCTGATTGAGTGTGCGGCTGAATTATTATGGAAAAATGGATATTCTGCTACTGGAATCAGCGAAATTCTCAAACAAACAGACCTTCCAGTAAGAAAAAATATGATTGAAATGTACCTGGAATACCGGTCATATCATGGCATCTGAAAGGAACTTATGTAAGTTCTGAAAAAATATTTTTGGGGAGGGAATCCTCCCCATTCTTATATCGTGGTACTTTCAAAGATTAAATTGTTAAAGCGCTCTTTAAAGAAAAAAGTCCTATGCAATTTTCCAGAGTGGCACTCCATTAGTATAACATGCAATTAATATTTTTCCTGCTGCCTTATTACTTCTGATAATATTGACAGCAGCTTATCAGCCTGGACTGGCTTTGCTATATGTTCATTCATTCCGGCTGCAATAGCCTCCCGCTTATCTTCCTCAAATGCATTTGCTGTCATTGCAATGATTGGTATACACGCCTTGTCCTTATCTGGTAAATTTCTGATTTCCTGTGTTGCCTTATAACCGTCCATTTTAGGCATCTGGATATCCATGAGGATCACATCATATGTTCCAACCGGCATTTGCATTATCCTGTTTACACACTGGATACCATCCTCCACACGTTCTGTTTTAAGACCTGCACGCTCAAGTATTGCTTCTGCAATCTCTGCATTCAGATCATTGTCCTCTGCCAAAAGGATATTCCTTCCCTCAAGTATTTCACTGCAGGATTCTGGATTTTCAGCATGTTTTTTTACATAATAGCTTTCATCCGCTATCCTGTGTTTCAGTGTTACAGTAAAAGTGCTGCCCTTTCCAAGCTCACTCTCCACATCGATTGTTCCACCGAGCAGATCAACATATTTCTTTACGATTGACATTCCAAGTCCGCTTCCTGTGATTTTGCTCTTCGTGGTGTTTCGTTCACGAGTGAATGCTTCGAAAATTTTTGACAGATAATCCTGGCTCATACCAAGTTCGGTATCGCTCACCCTGGTCCTTACAATTATGTACCCAGGCTCCTCGCAGGGTAATTCATCTATATCTACCATAACAGAACCACCGGCTGGAGTATATTTTATGGCATTACTCAGGATGTTGACAAATATTTCTTTTACCTTAGTAGTATCTGTCAGTATATTTTCATGTTCTACATTTATTGTGTAATGAAGAGCAAGATTCTTTTTCTTTGCTTCATCCTCAAATATTTCAAACAGAGTCTGCCGGATATCCTCAATCCGTCCATAGTTCTCATCAATTTCCATCCTTCCGCTCTCAATCCGAGCCATATCAAGTACATTATTTATGATTGACAGAAGAAGGTTTCCTGACTGCTGAAGTTTTTTTA
>ENA-OQIZ01000630-OQIZ01000630.1-human-gut-metagenome-genome-assembly--contig:-NODE-630-length-16842-cov-8.981932_pt1 | contig 16842 bp, 12 predicted proteins | sample MGYA00242593_ERZ504758 | MGnify/ENA primary metagenome ERZ504758 (study PRJEB26092, sample SAMD00036364) | human gut metagenome | host: Homo sapiens | study: EMG produced TPA metagenomics assembly of...
CTGGCTCGCCGGCTCCGGCGTCTCCACGGGTTATCCGGACGGCACGTACCGTGGCATGGTGTCGGTGTACCGGCAGGACATGGCCGCGTTCCTGCACAGGCTGGACACACTGAAATAACAACCAACAATGCAATATGGGCCTTGCACTCTGCAGGGCCCATTATTTTTTGGATGTATCATCTCCACGCGGGAGGTTTTCGACATCTGCCATCCGTCATGATGTCAACCGGGAGCATGCCGATCAGCGCTAGCACGGATAATATGCCCTTCAGTGGGGGCTTTGAGCTTAAACATGCGGACCTTGACGGCCGTTATCGTATGCCTTCCGTCCGTCGGAGTGCTCGTATTTGGTCTTTCTGGCGATCTTCTCGACGGCAAGCTGGTCGAGTCTGGTCCTGAGCATTTTCTGGTCGATCTATATGAGGCTTTTTTTGGGGGGGGGTATTGGTTTCTTCTTCTGATCTCCAGTCGCGTTTTTGTCTTGGCGAATGAAAACGCATCTAGGATGTGTGGGTCATGCCTCTTATGCCAGAACTGGAGACTCAAAGTGGGCAAGTATTCGTATGTTATCGGTCGTGGATTCTCCTGATTCGTTTTCCATCGTCAACTGAGCTTCTTTTCTTTTCAAGGGGTATTCTTAGGAAAGGGGAATCCCCGAGAGAAGAAAGGACTTCGCCATGGGTGATAGATTCTCACTGAAGACGACGGCAAGAGTCTGCTGTGCCATAGTCGCTGCTGCCATGTTCTTCCAAGTGACGGGAACGGCTTGCGCCGTGGAAAACGTGAATATGCCTTCGGAACCGAACGATACTCTTGAACAGGCCAATCCGATTACAGTCAATACTGATGTCACGGACACTTTCGAGTCGGCCAACGATAGAGATTGCTATGAGTTTTCAATCAGCAAGCCTGGCACGGTGACCTTACAGTATTCGACGTACGTTTACAACTACGATCCAAGTTGGTCCGTCGGAATGACCCTTTACCAAGGACCCGCAAAAGCACCATCGCAAATCCTTGATTACTCCTATCAAAGGATTGTCTCGGGCTCGGGAATGTCTATTTCGAGTAGCGGAACCGATTCCGGACATCTTGAACGGCCGGGAGATTATTATGTATGCCTGACGGGTTCTCCGGAATCTCCTCTTACGCACACATTGAATGTTCAGTACTCCGCGGACACTTATGATGTGGAATATTTCCCTAACAATGGGGAGTCCTCGAGTTCCCAAAAACTGACTTATGGGGATTTGGCGACCGCGCCGGCGGATCCGACGCGTGAGGGGTATACATTCCGAGGTTGGTACACCGCTGCGGAAGGTGGGGAAAAGTGGGATTTCTCCAAACCGGTCACCTCTTCCATGACTCTTTTCGCCCATTGGAGCCCCAATGCCTATACCGTGTCGTTTGATGCCAACGGCGGCAAGGTATCCGTCTCGTCCAAAAAAGTCCTTTATGATGCCGCCTATGGCGAGCTGCCTTCGGCAAGCCGTGTGGGGTATTCGTTCCAAGGATGGTTCACGGCCAAGGACGGGGGAAGCCAAGTCGGCCCAGCCACGACCATGGGGGCGGCGAATACGACCGTGTACGCGCATTGGGCTATCAGGTCCTATACGATGGCGTTCGATTCGAACGGCGGTTCTGCAGTCGCCTCGCAATCGGTAAAATACGGGTCCAAGGCCGCGCAGCCGGCGAATCCAACCCGCACGGGGTACACGTTCCGGGACTGGTACACTGCCAAAAATGGTGGCGTGAAATACGACTTCAGCAAGACGGTGACCGGTGACGTGGTCCTGTACGCGCACTGGTCGGTGAACTCGTACACGCTTGCGTTCGACGGTAACAGCGGCAAGACTTCCGAAGCGTCCAGGGTCGTGCAGTACGGCGGCCAGTACGGCACCCTGCCCACGGCCACGCGCACGGGGTACACGTTCCAAGGCTGGTATACGGCCAAGGACGGAGGTGTGAAGGCGACCTCGACCACTACCATGGGAGCTGCAAACGCCACGCTTTACGCACACTGGACCATCAACACATACACGCTTGCGTTCGATGGCAACGGCGGCTCAGTTTCCCCACAGTCGCGCGGAGTGGCCTATGGTGAAAAGTACGGTGAACTGCCCACCGCAACGCGTTCAGGGTATTCGTTCCTCGGCTGGTACACTGCAAGGTCCGATGGTGAACAGGTGACGAAAGATAACGTGATGGGCGCGACCGATACGACCGTATACGCCCATTGGAAGGTAAGTATCACGTTCCGCGATGTATCTTCGTCCACACCTCATTCGGCTGATATCGCTTGGACAGCTGCGTCGGGCATCAGCACGGGTTGGATCGAGCCGGACGGCACACGCACGTTTCGCGGCATGGACACGGTGAAGCGCCAGGACATGGCCGCGTTCCTGCGCCGCGAGGCGGTTCGCATGGGTATTTCCGATGCGGCCGCTTGGAAGCCTTCCGCCGGAGACTGGGCCAAGTTCCGCGACGTGGATCGCAGCACCCCGCATGCGGAGGACATTCTCTGGCTCGCCCATTCCGGCATCGCGCAGGGGTATTCGGACGGCACGTTCCGTGGCATGACGCCTGTGTACCGTCAGGACATGGCCGCGTTCCTGCATCGTCTCGCCTCCAAGGGAGGCAAGGGCAAGGATGTGGAACCACGTGGTTTCCGCGATGTGACGGATTCCACGCCGCACGCGGACGATATCCGCTGGCTGGGCGGTTCCGGCGTCTCCACGGGCTATCCGGACGGCTCGTTCGGCGGGATGGTGAGCGTGTACCGTCAGGACATGGCCGCGTTCCTGCATCGTCTTGACTCATTGAGCTGACGGTCCTGCGTGAGATGGAGCCCCGTTGAAGGGAAACCTTCAACGGGGCTCTGTTGCCTGACGAGTCCCGCTATACGTCTTCCGGAATCGCTACCGTTTCAACAAGTCGTATTATTCCGATGGATCAGTTGGTATGAAATAACAACGATGGGGACAAAGATGAGAAAGAGGATGCTATTGCGCCGCGTCCGCATAATCGTGGCAGCCGTCGTAGTGGTTTTGACGACGTGCCTGTCCTCGTATGCCGTCTATGGCTCCGAGCTTTCGGATGTAGAGCATCCGGATGAACTGTTGCTTGGCGTCTTCACCCAATCAAGGTTGGATTCGACCGACATGCTGTACGTGAGTCGTGACGGTGTGCATATGGAGTTCGTCGGCTCCGCATTCCGCGATAGCACACCGGAATATGATTCGGTGGACGAGTCCGGGCGTGAGAGTGTTGACGGGCAATTTACGTTGGTGAACCCATCGATCATCTGGCATGGTGGACGCTTTTGGCTTTTGGGCAACCACCATAATTGTGATGTCGATAACGTCGTTTGTCTTGTCGCATCGAGCAGCACGGATTTGCGAAGCTGGACGAAACAGACGATTATCCGCGTTCCCGTAGAAGATGACCTTCCTCCAAGCAATGGTAAGGATTTCGACGCGGTTGCAGCTGATTGGGCAGAGGACCCCGTGACCCACAAGGTCTATGCCGTCGTTTCTTTGGGGAATTACGGTGCGTTCCATGGGAAGAAGGGCGATGATATGCGCCCGTATCTCATTCCCTTCACTTCGTTGCAAGCGAATAACGTGGTTCCCTCCAAGGCGGTGCGTATTCATCTGCCGTATAAGGATGATCATGATCGGATCGACGGAAGTCTTTATTTTGAAAACGGAAAAGCCTTCTACTCCGTCAAGCGGGATGGCATCAATAATGAGCTGTGGAGCATAGGTGATCTTAGGCAAAGCGGGGACACGTCGAAATGGACGCGAATCGGATCGGACTTGGCCTTGTACCATGAAGCTCCAAGCCTGACCTATTTCCATGGCCGCTATAGGTACTTTTTTGATCGGCTGAGCGTATATCCGTCCGAGCAATCGGCGAAGAAGATGACAGGTACGTATGTTATGTCATCCAAATCGCTGTCGGAAGGTTGGAGCGGTCTTCAGCAGTTTATCGCCTATAACTCTGAAGGCGCCGTTCTGTCAAAATATGAGCGGGGAACCGCGAATACGATCGATGGTCCTAGGCACGGCACAGTAATTACGCTTCGCAATCCGCGTGCCATTCGTATCGCGTTGAAAGCGAGAAATTCGTGTTCCTGGTCGGAATCCATACCGGAAGATACCGAATTCAACGACGTGTATGCCCGTTCCCGTGTATTAGGAGATGCCGATACGGTTGCCACCCCGCATGGCGATGATATCGTATGGCTTGCAGATAAGCGCATTTCCATGGGTTATAGTGATGGGTCATTTCGGCCTAATGAAAAGATTAAGCGCCAGGATATGGCCGCGTTCCTGCGCCGTGAAGCGGTATTGCGCGGCATAGGCGACGCCGATTCCTGGAAACCCGGCGAAAAGGATTGGACGATATTCTCCGATATCGATTGGCATACCCCACATGCCGAGGATGTGCTGTGGCTTGCCCATGCAGGCATCAGCACTGGTTGGCGAGAAAACGATGGCGCATATACGTTTCGTGGAACGAGCGCGGTGAAGCGTCAGGATATGTCCGCTTTTCTGCATCGCTTGGCGATCAAGGGAGCCGCCACCACCAGTGGCGTTGCATCGAAGAATGCTTTCACAGATGTAGAAGATTCGACTCCGCATGCCGAGGACATACGTTGGCTTGGCGATGCCGGCATTAGCCAGGGGTACAGGAATTCCGACGGTAGCTGGCGTTTCGACGGCACGGCTTCGGTGCTCCGTCAGGATATGGCTGCGTTCCTGCATCGCCTAGACAGTTTGTTCTCTTTCTGAATGAACGGCGATTTCGTATGGCGTGACGGGTGAAGATAAATAGTTGCCGGCATTGAGCATGAGGCTATTTTGAGCGTTGCAAACACTGCTACTGATTATCCGTTTCGAGACGAGTGAAAGTGAGCTAATGGTAGGCTTGGGCTAAGGTCAGAGGATTTCTAGTTAGAAGGTGCTGCTATGCTCGTTGACTTGAGTCGCCCGGTGTGGAAACCGTCTCTTGCTTCGTGTGCGATTTTGCCGCTTTTCGTAAAATCGCCTTCATACTCCGGGGTTGGAGAGGATTCCCTGACAATCGGTTCGCACAGTTATGCGGATTTCATGACGTATTTTGGGGCGTTCTCGCTTAAGAAATGGCGTCTATATACGGGAGTCGATGATCTCACTCCGGTATTGGTGCTTGAATCCAGTTCTCCGGTGCATATCACTTTGACTGAAATGATTTATCGCCGACTTGAAAAACGAGTCATCTGCGAAGTTGATGACGCGCCTCTGCATACTCAGGATGGATGGTATCGCTACGTGGTGAGCTATCCGGAAGGAATGGACGCCCAGTTGGTCTCGTTCACGGTAACAACGGGCGATGCTTCTGCTGCATTGCGGAACGTCTCATATTGCGCGGACGTGCCGAAGCGTCGCGATATCCGCATCGAGATAGCGACGACTACATATCTTAAGGAACAGCAGGTCACAAATAACATCGACATGATCCGCAAGGAACTCTTGGAAAAAGAGGAGTGGGGGGATCATTTTCATCTGACCGTGGTGGATAATGGGCGCACACTATCCGGTTCGGTATGCGCTGGAAACCCGGCTATAACGCTCATTCCGAACGGAAATGTGGGTGGTGCCGGCGGATTCGCCGCGGGAATGATTCATGCCGTGGAATCCGGGTGGGCCACACATGTTCTCCTCATGGATGATGACGTTACCGTATGCCCCGAGTCGTTCAAACGTTCACTGAGATTGCTGGAATATGCCAGCGACGAGTATGTCACGGCGACAATTGCCGGTGCCATGCTGTCCACTGCGAATTTCGAAATGCAGCAGGAAGATATCGGCGTGATAAGTCCAGGACGAAGCCTCAGGCCGTTCAAACCGCGGTTCATTATGGATCGAGAATACGATATTACGTTTAACGAGGAGCTTATCCCCGCATCGGGCACCGAAGGGCTGTACTCCGCATGGTGGTACTCATGCTTCCCGGTGCAGCGTATAAAGGAGAACGGTCTGCCGATTCCTCTGTTCTATCGCAGGGACGATGTGGAATATGCGACCCGAATCCAGGAAAAGGAGCCCCTCAAATTCATCACGCTGAACGGTGTCTGCGTATGGCATGACGCATTCGACCTGCGTTGGAACGCCGCTGTAGAGGTTTATCTGGCCACGCGCAACATGCTTATTCAGGAGGCCTTCACACCTGATACCGGGTATAGCATGCCGGCCATGATTCAGCTTATGCGGGACAACCTGATTAAGCATGGCAGGCGTTTCGATTACGCTTCTATGGAACTGACCTGCGACGCCATCGAGGATTACCTTAAGGGTCCGGAATATTACTGTCATCCCGTTGGCGAAAAGCTGTTCAAGCAGGCACGCGCAAAGGCCGAGAAATTGCAGCCGTTGGCTCAGATTCCCGGAGCACCCGACGCCATCGATATTTTCGAGCTTGAACAGACCGCTAATGATGAGAATGTTGTTCCTGAAGTTGTCAAGCCAGTTGAGACAGAGAGCAAGGGCATTGTTCACCGCATCGCGCGCAAAATCAAAAGAAGCGTGCGACCGCAGGAAGCGGAGACTGCTCCCGTGCGGGAAAGCTTCGACCGTAACAAAACGGTGATTATCCCCAACGATGGATGGTGTCGCCCGTGGCGGATTCTGCAGCATGCTGGTAAGGCGCTCGCAGTCGATACGACCGGACAACATGCAGTGATGCGTGTGCGCGATGACCGGCGAAATGAGGAGCTGAGGAGTCGGTTTGAGCATTTAGCGCAGTTACTGTCGGAGGATACGGCTGTTCAGCAAGCGTACCGGGACAGCCGCGAGGGAATGACGTCCTTTGAGTTCTGGCACGGATATCTTGAGGAAGCGAAACGATGAGGTCGATACTGCGTTCTTTGCATATCCATGCAAAAAAGGACACGGAAGTTTCTCGCTCGGGGCGGGATCCGAAGGCGTTTTATCTGATTGCCGAGCCGGGATATCCGAACTATGGTGATGAACTGATTGCCGGCGAATGGCTTTCCTTGCTTGGAAAGTATTATCCGGAGACTCCGGTTGTAGTGGATTGTGCCCGACCGGGGCCTGCCGCTGTGATTCTGAGGGATAAGCACCCGCACGCTATCTTTACAGATACGCTACGCAGATTGGGCACTGAGAATCCATTTCCCTATGATGGTCCGATCAATGACATAGCCGGTTTCGTCGGTGAGGCGTTGAACGATGAAGGCATTGCGCCGAACTATGCAAGCGGTATCAGATTGCTGCAGCATGGCGTGCAGAGCATTCACATGCTTGGCGGCGGCTATATGCGGGGGGATTGGACCTGCAATTTGTCCCGTCTTGCTATCGGTCCGTGGGCACATGAGAGGAATATACCGGTAGCTGCAACGGGGTTGGGTTTGATGCCTATTAAGGGTGATTCCCTCAGATTTGCGCAGCAATCAGTCAAATCGTTTGATGTCTTTACCGTACGTGATGTTCCGACCCAGACTGCTTTGCAAGGGGAACTCATGGGCGATGCTGCGGATACCGTGAAAGTGGCTCCGGATGATTGCTTTGTTAATGGTCTGGAAGGCTGTTATGCTTCCCCTGAGGGGCTGCCAGATGTAATGGTGTGTATCCAATCTGATTTCGTGGTAGAGCAACAGGCTCTTTTCGAGCAGGTCAGACGTACCCTAGAGCGCTGGGGTGTGGAAAAGGATGATGCCATAGGCGTGGTGGAGTGCAATCCCCGCATCGATTACCCGATACTTCCTTATCTGTCGGAACGTGGCTACTCCAACCTTCGGTTCTTTCCGATTATCGATGTATTGGAGAAGGGCTTTCCCGCCCGTGCTGGGCAACGATGGTTGTCCACGCGGTACCATCCCCATATTCTTGCATCCGCAAAGGGGTGTTCGGGATCGTTTATATCGGTTGATTCTGGTTATTATGACGTTAAACATGATGCTGTCATACGAATGGGTTCCCAATGGACCCAAAATTTAATTGGTCAGCCCGTGCCCCTTGCAGGGCCTGGATTCACAGATGAGAATTTGGCACAGAGATATTCCACACAGATTAGGCAAAATGTCAGCGCAATATATCCTCGTGTGATGTGATGTTGCTGCATAGTGAGATAAAATTAGGGTGTATTGTCTCAATGTCAGAGATGGGGAGAGGATTATGGTTTCTTGGGACATTCATAAACTCTTTAAAAGAGTTAGCGCTATATTCACGGCTGGCGTGATAGGCCTGACATGTGGAATTCCTGCAGCATATGCAGAGGATCAGTATCCAGATGTGATGCTAGGAGTATTTACCAACAGCGAGGCAGATGGAACGGATACGTTCTATATGTCGTATGACGGATACCATTTTGAGAAGATAAGTCAGGCTTTCGAAAATATCAATAAAAATGATCCCGCTCGGATAGAGGCTGTAGGTTCAAAAACGGATGGGCGAGATTATAATCTTTATTCGTTCAAATGCCCCAGCATCATTTACCACAATGGTTATTTCTGGATGTTGTCTAATGAAAGCAATGGCGGTGATCCGAAGACCGATAAAAATGCCGGAAAACTTCGTCTGGTTATTTCAAACTCAAAAGATTTAGTCCATTGGTCAGATCAACGTCAGGTGCTTGTCTCTGTTCCCGCAGGTGTTCCATCTAACAGTGTAAATACAAAATTCGATGCAGTGGCGGCCGATTGGGCTGTTGACCCAGATACCAATATTCCATATGCTGTAGTGAGCATGGGGCGGTATGGAGCTTTCCACGGTCAGGCGGAAAAGGATACGATGAGGCCTTATCTGGTTAAGTTCTCGCAATTGTCCGCAACCAATGATCCGGCGCATGATCCAAAGCAGAATGGGGAAGGTTTCATTACTGCCAAAACCGAAATGGCATGGCCTATCAATCTTCCTAAGGATAGTAATAATCGTATTGACGGCTCTTTGTTTTTTGAAAATGGGAAAACGTATTTAAGCATTAAAGAGGACGGTATCTATAACGAGATTTGGCGTGTTGGCTCGTTGAATGATTGCAGGAATGCCCAAGCTTGGAAGTTGCTCAACAGTGACGTGCATCGAGGCTACGAGGCTCCATCGCTGACTAAACTTAACGGAAAGTATTATTTCTTTACTGATGAGATATCAACATGGAAGCCTAGTGCGGGCAGAACTGGTACGTACACTCAGTCTTCTGCGGATTTGACGAGTTGGACCAATGCCCAAGGAATCTTGGCTTACAACTCCAACGGTACGGTACTGAGCCGTCATGCCAACAATGATTGGTTGAAGGACGGCCCGAGACATGGAACGGTCATAACTGTTACCGATCCCAGTGCCAAGAAGGTCATATGGCAGCAAAGAAAGACTGCCGGATGGACTTCCGATTTGCCTGCCGCTTCTACATTCTCTGATGTATACAATGCTTCTAGTGTGTTGAAGGATGACCAAGGCACTCCGCATGCTTCAGATATTCAGTGGCTTTCTGATGCAGAAATTAGCACGGGTTGGCGTGAATCCAATGGCTTGTATACGTTCCGTGGCATGGATACGGTGAAGCGTCAGGATATGGCTGCATTCCTGCGTCGTGAGGCTGTGAGGCGTGGTCTTGGTGATGCTTCTTCGTGGAAGCCTGCCGTTGCTGATTGGGATGTGTTCTCGGATGTTGGCCGGGATACTCCGCATGCCGAGGATGTGCTGTGGCTGGCGCATGCGGGCGTCAGCACGGGTTGGCGTGAGGCTGATGGCTCGCGTACGTTCCGTGGCATGGATACGGTGAAGCGTCAGGATATGGCTGCATTCCTGCGCCGTCTGACGTCTAAGAATCCCAATGGAGTTGGTGCGGTGGTGCCGAAGACTGATTTCACAGATGTGACGGATGCGACCCCGCATGCCGAGGATGTGCGTTGGCTGGGTGGTTCGGGTATCAGTCAGGGGTATAGGAATCCTGATGGAGGCTGGCGTTTTGAAGGTATGACTTCGGTGTATCGTCAGGATATGGCTGCATTCCTGCATCGTTTGGATGGCCGGCTGGTCTGAGACTTCCACAACACCGGTGTGAAAGCGGGTGGATTGATTTTTGAATGGCAATCCACCCGCTCTTTGAGCATGATTATTTGATCAATGGTTATGAAAGCGACGAGGCTTGCAATGAAACGCTTATTCAAAAAGTACTTAGTTATATCGGTTGCTTGTTCCCTACCATTTTTCTGTGGTGCGCCAACAGCAATGGCTCAGGAGAACAATGCGCTAGAGGCAGTGTCAACTTTGACCGTCCGCCAGACCGATTCCGTATCTGGCTATGATCGTGACCTTTTCCAATGGAATAAATTCGATGAAGATGGGGATGGCTGTGACACTCGCAATGATATCCTTGCTCGAGATCTTGATAATATCTCCAAGCAAGATAAATGTGTAGTGCTTTCCGGCACTCTCGATGACCCTTATACTGGTGATCGTATCGATTTCCAACGCGGACAATCAACCTCTTCCAAGGTTCAGATTGATCATATTGTGGCTTTGTCTGATGCTTGGAATTCGGGAGCAAGCCATTGGAACGAATCGGAGCTTCGGGCTTTTGGCAACGACCCGTATAATCTGACCGCGGTTGATGGAACTGCGAATACGCAGAAGTCAAATAGTAGCGCTGATGAATGGCTTCCAGCTAATGCGGCTGCACGATGCCTGTATGTGGCTACGCAAGTTGGAGTAAAGGAACACTATGCTCTGACGGTCACACAAACTGAAGCACAGAAGATGAGGGAAGTACTTGGCTCATGCCCCACGCAAAGTATTCCTCAATCCAACGGGTCTGGGCTGGTCAGGCTGGTGGAACAAAATGGAAAAACTAAGCACGGATATCCGTTCGTTGATCAAGGGAATGTTGATGTCGACAGTGAAGTGCGCGAATATCGTGGCATGAGCTCCGTTATACGTCAGGATATGGCCGCATTCTTATATCGCTGGGCTGGAAGTCCGGAGTACACGCCTTCGAATGCAGATATGCATCGTTTCCGTGATGTGGATGGGTCTACTCCGCATGCCAAGGAGATTTGGTGGCTTGCCTCCACCGGTATTTCCGAAGGGTGGTTGGAGTCGGATGGGTCTCGGACTTTCCGAGGTATGTCTCCAGTGACTCGTCAGGATATGGCAGCGTTTATGCACCGACTTGTAGGGGATTATGGTCCCGCTCCTTCAAAATCAATAGTATTTTCTGATGTGGATGGGTCTACTCCGCATGCCAAGGAGATTTGGTGGCTTGCTTCCACCGGTATTTCTGAGGGTTGGCTGGAGCCGGATGGGTCTCGTACTTTCCGAGGTATGTCTCCAGTGACTCGTCAGGATATGGCAGCGTTCCTGTATCGTCTTGCGGGAACGCCGAATCGTGATCTTGATACGGATGGCGCGTTCATCTACTCCTATTTCCGCGATGTGAACTGGTCGACTCCGCATGCTGAGGACATTTGGTGGCTTGCTATGAAGAAGATCAGCACTGGTTGGATTGTGACTTCTCAGCCTTCACCCTCACCCTCTCATCCGGATCAAGTTTACTATAAGAACTGCGCCGCTGTAAGGGCCGCCGGTAAGGCTCCTCTCCATAGAGGGGATCCGGGCTATCGGCCCGAGCTTGATCGTGATAACGATGGAATTGCATGCGAATGATGATTGCAGTAGGCTTTGTACGGTTGCTTTTGATAGACTTCATACTTGACGTTTTGAAAAAAGATGAGGTGGTAGGCGAATGCCGACTATGAAATTTGCAAATATCCTTCTGGAAACGAATCCTCGCTCTGTCGCTTACCCGGCGCTGTACTGCCGTTCCAATCAGCCTGTTGTCTTCGACGAGCAACTTGGCGAGTGGAAGATGTTTAATGCGGGGACCTTCGACTTTAGCACGTATTTCAATTCCTTGTCCGTAATGAAGCTGCGGAAGTACACGCGCGCAACAAGCTTCATGCTGCATCTTGAGCTTAAAGGCGCTGCTTGCGAGGTGCAACAGACCATGGGTGATGCTTTCGCACATGATCCACTGCCTGTCAAGGGGGTCTCGAAGGTACTGAGCGCTTCTGATGGCTGGCAGGTTGTCGATTTGCCTCTAACAATCACCGATGACATGGTGATTGTCGGTTTCCTCATCAAGACGGAGGGCGCGGTTGCCATTCGTAACAGCTACTACGAGCTTGGCATCGATGGCGAGTTGAACGACGTTGAGCTGGTGCTGTCCACCACCACCTTCAAGAAGGAAGCGTTCATTGAACGCAACATCGGCTTGGTCAAGGATAAGATCATCAATTCCGGTGATTCGATTGCCGATCATTTCCATATGTATGTAATTGATAATGGCCGTACCCTTGACGCTGAAAAGCTGAGTGGAAACCGCGTTCAGGTTGTGCCGAACGATAACGTCGGCGGTGCCGGCGGTTTCACCCGTGGCATGATTACCGCCATGGAGCAGACTCCGAAGGCCACGAATATCTTGCTTATGGATGATGATGTTGCGGTTTCTCCTGAAAGCATCAAGCGCACTTACAATCTGCTGCGCATCCTCAAGCCTGAACATCGTGAGGATATGATCAGCGGTGCAATGCTCAATTATGAGATTGGCGAAGATCAGTGGGAGGACATCGGCAATATGACCCAGCAGGGTACTTTTGCTGGATGCAAGCCTCCGCTGCGTTTGACCCTGTTCGAGGATTTGGTATACAACGAGATGTATACGCCGACCAAGTGGCAGCGGAACAACATGTATGCCGCTTGGTGGTACTGTTGCATTCCGATTTCCGTGATTGAGAAGAACGGTCTTCCTCTTCCTGTATTCGTTCGTTGCGACGACGCTGAATACGGCATCCGTTGCAAGACTGGATTCATCACCATGAATAGCCTGTGCGTATGGCACATGTCGTTCTTTGAGCGGTACAACGCAGCTGTGGAACGTTATCAGACCACTCGTAATACCATGATCGCTCAGGCGACGTGCGGCATGGCTCCGAAGGCCGACTTCATGCATGAGCTGCACAACAACATCCGTCTGGAGCTGAAGAAGTTCGGCTATGCCAATGCTGAACTGTGCCTCGATGCTTTTGAGGACTTTTTGAAGGGGCCTGAATTCATCAAGAAGCCCGGTCAGGCGGAGAGGAGTTTCATGGCTGCGAACCGCAACAAGGAGCAGCTCGTGGACTTTGTGACACTTCAGTCTCAGATTGATGCCGATGCCGAATTGGATGGATTGTGTATCAAGGAGGTTGATCGTCAGTTAATTGATGGGGATAAGCCACGTAGTCTGCCAGAGCGGCTGGAAGATCTTTTTACCGATAACAATCAGCGGTATTTTAAGAAGAACGGCACTGGATATGCTGTTATCCCCCTGCAGGGGTGGCTGTACCCGGCTGGCGCAATTCGTGGCAAGCACAAGCTTATTGTTCTTGATTGGTACAACCGTAAGGGCGCTATTCGCACGAAGGATGTGAAACGTTACCAGGAGATCAAAAAGCGCTACGCAAGGGACCTTAGATACTATAAGGCGAACATTGATCGCTTGCGTAAAGAATACTCTGCCGCTCGTGAGGAGTTGACTTCGGTGAAGTATTGGAAGCAGTACCTCAAAATGATCTGATAACGATTATTTTTTGCTGTGCAGGAGTTTGACCCGTTCAAGCCTGCACAGTTTTTTGTTTGATGACAGATTGAAATGCCTAGTACCCAGAACGACTCGGTGTCTAAGTGGTGCTGATTTTTGGCTCTCCATCTTTAATGGAATGGGCGCTGATAAGATACTTCCTGTGAAACAGTTGGCGAAAGATATAAAGAACAGGTACGGGTACGCGTGGACCGTGCTGCGGGGTTTAGTAAAAACAGATTTCAAGCTGCGTTATCAGGGTTCTTTCCTAGGAATTGCTTGGTCCGTTCTGAAACCGTTGATGATGTTCTGCGTAATGTACGTAGTATTCGGCAAATTCCTGCGTATGTCGGATGGAACCCCTACATATCCTGTGGTGTTGCTACTAGGCATTAGCTCGTGGCAGTTTGTCACTGAATCCACCAACGTGGGATTGCGATCTGTTGTCGATCGCGGTGATTTGCTACGAAAAATTCATTTCCCCAACTACATTGTGGTGGTTTCTGCAACAGTTGGTGCTTTAATCAGCTATGCCATCAATCTGGTGGTTGTATTTGTCTTCGCGCTTATTGCACATGTTAAATTCACTTGGCGTGTTGTCCTGTTGCCGTTCAGTATTGTCGAACTGTATGCCATTACTTTGGCTTTGACGTTGCTGATGGCGACGATGTATGTGTATTTCCGCGACATCGCGCATATTTGGGAAGTGCTTCAACAGTTGGTGTTCTATGGTATGCCTATCATCTACCCGCTTACCTATGTGACCAATCGTGGCGGTTGGATCGCTGACGTGGCTCGTTTGGAATTACTGAATCCTTTTGCACAGGCCATTCAGGATATTCGGCACAACTTCATTGCACCGGAAACACAGCCGACAATTTGGAATCAGTTTTCTAATTGGGCCGTTTGGCTTTTCCCCTTAGTTCTTACTGCGGTTCTGCTTTGGCTCGGCATTTATCTTTTCCGTCGTAATAGCCGTAAATTTGCGGAGGTCATGTGATGTCTGAAAAAAACAAGTCAGTAGAATTCGATTACTCCAAGAACCCGGTTGTCCTTTCGGCGACGCATGTCTCCAAGAGCTTCAAGTTGCCGACGGAGCAGGCGACTGGCTTGAAGCAGGCCGTTATCAACTGGACCAGGGGCATCAAGGGCTATAAAAAGCAGACGGTGCTTAAGGACGTCAGTTTCGAAGTTCATCAGGGAGAGTTTTTCGGCATCGTCGGGCGTAATGGCGGTGGCAAGTCGACGTTGTTGAAGCTGATTTCTCAGATTTATTACCCCGATGAGGGCAGCATTCAGGTTCAGGGCAAATTGGTGCCGTTCATTGAGCTTGGCGTAGGATTCAATCCGGAACTGACCGGTAGGGAAAACGTCTACCTAAACGGAGCTTTGCTGGGCTTTACCAGGGAACAAGTCGATGCGATGTACGACGATATTGTCGAATTCGCCGAGCTTGACGAGTTCATGGATCAGAAGCTCAAGAACTACTCCTCGGGCATGCAGGTTCGTCTTGCCTTTTCCGTGGCGATCAAGGCCCAGGGAGACATCCTGGTATTGGATGAAGTCCTTGCTGTCGGTGATGAAGCTTTCCAGCGGAAGTGCAACGATTATTTCACGGAAATCAAGAAGGATCCGACAAAGACCGTGATTCTGGTCACGCATGATATGAGTGCTGTCAAGCGGTATTGCACTCGTGCCATGTTTATCCAGGATGGTGTGGTTGCCGCGATTGGCGATCGTGAAACAGTCGCAGAGAAATACACCCTAGCCAATCTTGAGGCGGAAGAGAAGAAGCAGGAAAAGCGCAAGAAGACCATTGCTGAAAATAGGGATGAATACCCCAATGGCCTGAATGCTCGTTGCCCGCTGTTGCGGACATATGGGGTTTCTCCTCTGATTTTGAAGAGTTCCGATACGTTCAAGTTCGCCGTTGAATATCAGTACGATGAGCCGGGCGATTTCTACTTGGCCATTGCTATGCATGATGTCCGTCGCGGAGGTATTACCTACGATACCGGCGCAAAGACCATCAAGATGGAAAAGCATGGGCATCAGACGGTGTATTTCGAGATGCCTTTGAACCTCTTCAATGACGGTGAGTTCCGTCTGATTACGTCATTGCGTACTCCTACGCCAGGTGATGACAGCATGACGGATGCGGTGGCGGTGGCATTGGATGAGAATGCCTGCACCTTCGTGATTCGCGACGCACGTAATCGGAACTACGCCTTGCTTAGCGATAGGGCAATGACGATTACGCAGATTGATGATAGTCGGCAGTAGGCCTTTCGTATTATCCGGAATAGCCCGTTGCGCCTATAGTGTTTCAGGAAACCCCACTTCGTCCACAATCGGACGCAAGTGGGGTTTCCTATGTAGGGTGGGTCGTCGCGTACTTGGACGTGTTCGGTGTAGGGCCGGTCTCCGGAGAGGAGATTCTTCGAATTCCGTCATGCCGATGACCATGCGTCCCGTGTCGGAGGGCATGGAAAAAGGGGGCCGGAATGAACCGCACCCCGATTGTTGGACTGAAGAAATTCAGATTCGATGATCGGAGGTGCGGTTCTTTCGTATGCGTGAGGATCGAAGGAGACGTTACGACGACGGGTTCCGGCGCGAGGCGCTGGAACCCGTCAAGGCCGGAGCCGGCAAGGACACGCTCGCCAGACGGCTTGCCATGCCCCGGCAGACCGCGGAAAAATGGATCATACTATACAAATCCGGCGGCGAGGAGGCGGTCATGGGAGGCGGCAGCAGACGCTACGACTGGGAGACGAAGGTCGCCGCGGCGCGCGACCACGTCGAGAACGGCATGACCAAGACGGAGGTCATGGCCAGGCACGGGATCGCGAGCGTCACGCCCCTGGAACGCTGGTGCCGCGAGTACCGGGCCGGAGGACCGGAGGCGCTCAGGCCGAGGCCCAAGGGCAGGCCGAAGGGCGCGAGAACCAGACCGAAGCCCGAACCGACGCGCGAGCAGGAGCTCGCCGAACAGGTCGCCTATCTGAAGGCGAAGGTCGCGTACCTGGAAAAACTCCGGGCCCTGCAGGCGTCCAAGCCACGCGGCGCGAGCGAAGCGCCGTCGTCCGACTGCCCGCAGGGCGGGGACACCGGCTCGACCACCTCCTGAGGATAGCCGGGCTGCCGAAATCCACGTACTACCACCACCTGTCGCGCCCGGCGCACGTGTCCAGGCCGGACGTGGAGCCGATGGTACGGGAG
>ENA-OQIZ01000643-OQIZ01000643.1-human-gut-metagenome-genome-assembly--contig:-NODE-643-length-16551-cov-3.142231_pt1 | contig 16551 bp, 15 predicted proteins | sample MGYA00242593_ERZ504758 | MGnify/ENA primary metagenome ERZ504758 (study PRJEB26092, sample SAMD00036364) | human gut metagenome | host: Homo sapiens | study: EMG produced TPA metagenomics assembly of...
GTGGGTATATTGAGGGGGCTGGTTTATTGTAAGTGGCGAGCCATGAGCAACCAGTGGATATGATACGTTTTTCAGATTGGCACAGGTACTGGGCGTAGATGAAGATAATGGGGCAAGGGTATGTCATGGAAAATGGGAGTATGAAGTAAAAGCACCACAAAATCATATATTAGATATACTGGAATGGCCAGTAATGGAACATATATACCTGACAGATAAAAAAACAGAGGTATTGGCAGAGGCTGCAGGTGGGTATCCGGGTATTACCAGACACCAGTTTGGAAAAGGAAGTGGAATTTATATGACGGGATTTGCTTTTTCAGAGGAAAGTACCAGATTATTGTTGCAATTGATATTAGAGGCTGGACGGGAAGAACAGGCAGAATGCATTACAGATAATCTGCATGTGGAATGTGCCTATTATCCAGACGTACAAAAATTAGTTGTTATTAATAATTCAGGAGAGAAACAAACAACAAAGATTGTATGTGAAGGAGCCGTTTGGAGCATGCAGCTTGAAGGATATGAAACGAGGCTACAGAATATATGTGGGATGGGAAACAAAAGGCAGTAACATTTAGCTATGATGATGGAGTTTGCCAGGACAGGAGACTGGTAGACATGTTCAACTATTATCATGTAAAAGCAACATTCAATATAAACAGTGGAATGCAGACATATGCCAGCCATTATGACTTTGGTAATGTAAGAGTGCATCATATGAATGCAGAAGGATTAAAAGAATTGTATAAGGGTCATGAAATCGCGGTTCATACATTGACTCATCAAGATTTAACAAAGCTTGATAAAGACACTGTATATAATGAAGTTTTCCTGGATAAACAAAATCTGGAACGGATGTTTGACTGCCAGATTACCGGTATGGCGTATCCTTATGGAACATATAATGATGAAGTGGTTCAGATATTGAAAAAATGTAAAATTCAATATGCACGGTCAGTTGTGTTTTCCGGAGCATTTAAATTACAAAAGAATTTATTGATATTTAAACCAACTTGTCATCATGCTGACGAAAATATATGGGAACTTCTGGAGAAATTTTTAAAAGAAAAAAGTGAAGAAAAGCAGTTATTTTACATATGGGGACACAGCTATGAGTTTGATGTAAATAATAACTGGAAACGGATGGAAGAAATTTTAGACAGATTAATTGGACATAATAATATCTTTTATGGAACAAACAGGGAAGTGCTTCTTCCCTGTTAATAGAAAACAAAAATCAGACTAGCATTTTATCCAGACATTCTACAATCAGTCTGACATTCTTCAGCGCACCTAAAGTGTCGCCTTTTTTCTCCAGGGAATGGTTGCAGCCTTCGAAGATTCCGCCGGTTTTGTCAGGGAAGTTTCTGGCTGCGGCGCGGATTTTGGACTCCGGCATATAGGGATCAGCGGTTCCGGCGAAGAAGAGCCCGTTGATATCGGAGAGATAACGGAGGGTAGAAGGAATTGGAGTCATAAGAAATTGATGGACTTTTCCCTTCAGCTGCAGTGCTGTTTCCAGCTGGCAGGCGATGGTGGTGCCGATGCTTTTGGAGATAAAAATAATATCATCATATTCAGAGAAAGGAACGTTTTCCAATTGGGGGAGCGTTCTTTTTATTGCCAGTTTTATGATAGGTTCCAGTTCCGCTGGGGTGCGGCCGTGGAAGGTGTGGATGTCCTGGCCGTAGTCAAGGCGGATGATTTCATAACCACGTTCAGCAGCCATGGAAGCAGTATAATAGAGAAGGGGCTTGGTGCAGGTATAACCGACACCTGGGAAAATGACGGCAAGTTTTTTCATGTGGGTACCTCGCTTGAATCGTAAATTGAGTTATATTGAGGGATAAAATGTAATCTGAAAGTGGTTATTGCGTCCACTTAGTTCTTGTATTTATTAAAGTATGATCCGATCAGCGTCTGTTTGAATTCATATAAGATATGAGCGTCAAAAGACCCGTTGATATAGCATTATTATATACTTCTTTCACAAAAATTGTAAAGAAATGACGGTAAGAAATATGGTGAATTATCTGTGAAGATATGCTAAAATCGTTATTATTCAATGAAATAAGAAACAGCTTGAAAGTATTAGTGATTCAAAAGCGAAATAACGAGGAGTGACATTATGAAATTATTAATTGTACGCCATGGTGACCCGGATTATGATATAGATTCCCTTACAGAAAAAGGCTGGAAAGAGGTGGAGTATCTTTCACAGAAGCTTTCCAAATTAGATGTAAAAGCTTTCTATGTATCCCCCCTTGGAAGAGCGAAGGATACTGCGGCTCCGACCTTGAAAAAGATGGGAAGAACAGCCACAGAGTGTGAATGGCTGAAGGAATTTCCCTGTCAGATCTGGCGCCCGGATGTGAAAGATAAGAAGATTATTGCATGGGACTGGCTGCCACAGGACTGGATGGCAGACGAGCGCTTTTTCCAGTATGACCACTGGTTTGAGAATGAGGCTATGCAGGAAGGTCATGTGAAAGAAGAGTATGACCGTGTAATCGGGGAGTTCGATAAGCTTCTCGCGAAGCATGGATATGAGAGGGAAGGTCATTATTATAAAGTAAATGAAGAGAATAACGACACGATTATTTTCTTCTGTCATTTTGGATTGGAGTGTGTACTTCTCAGCCATCTGCTGAATATCTCTCCGATGGTACTTTGGCATGGCTGCGTGGCTGCCCCATCCTCTGTGACAACTTTGACCACAGAAGAACGCCGTCAGGGAATTGCTGCTTTCCGTATGAGCTCCTTCGGCGATATTTCCCACCTTTATGCCAACAATGAGCCGCCGGCATTTGCAGCAAGATTTTGCGAAGCGTATGGAAATAAGGATCAGAGACACGACTGACATTGTGCATTGAGAAGTGTGTTGTTGTGAAGGGCGTGAACAGTAATCTTCATAGTATTAACGGATGGTAAGAGTTATGTTCTGACTTTCAGAAGATAATGAAACGTTATGATCTGAAAACAGGACACAATGGGAAGAACAGGGATGGAATTGTGATGCCAGTTACGAATTAGTTATTTTCATTTTAGAAATTTTAGAAAAAAATTATAATTTGGACAAATACCTTTCACAATTATGAGGTATGATATATACATCTTAAGAGAAAGAACTCTTAAGAAAAACTCTTTCCTTTCCCTAAAAAATGTATAAATAAACCACCGTCTGTTGGCAAGAACGCTGACTGGGCGGTGGTTTTACGTTGTGGGAAAAATTAGTATTATTACTGAATGCGGCGAAGAGTTAGAGCGTGATATCGTTGCTTGACAATGTTATTATAGACAATGGAGGTACTTATGCAGTCATCAAATCAGCTGCAGGACATGCTTCATTCCATCAATCGGAAGAGCTATCCTGCCTATAAATCCCTGAAAGGGGCATATCAGTTTAACAAATATGTTTTGTCAATTGATCATGTACAGGGCGATCCATTTGCGTCACCGTCCCATATCAGTGTGAAAATTTTTCACAGAGAAGCTGGATTTCCAGCGGAATATTATAAGGATAAGCTGACCAGAATTACGTTGGCAGACTATCTTACCAGACAGTTTGAACAGCAGGTGAACCGCTATACTTTTCGGGCAAAAGGCTCTGGAAAAAGTGGACTTATTTCTGTGACCAGATGCGGTCAGGAGGTGCTGGAGCGAACGGCCTGTGAGATTACAGATCAGGGGATTACCGTCCGGTTTTTTGTGGGTTTTCCGGCAAATGGACGTACCATAAATGCGGGAGAACTGGAGAAAATATTCTTTGAATTTCTCCCGGTTTGTGTGGAAAAAGCATTTGTATACAAAAATTTAAGTGGAAAAGATCTGGAAAATACTATTTTCCTGGCAGAAGATCAGGCGTATATCAGGGAAGAATTAAAGAAGCGTTCCCTGGTTGCTTTTGTAAATGACGGCGCGATTCTGCCAAGAGAGAGTGGTATTTCATCTAAGCCGATGAAAGGGAGCGTGACATTTTCTTCGCCGGAAAGTCTTCGGGTGACTATGGCGCTTCCCCATAAGGGAAAAATAACCGGAATGGGAATTCCTAAGGGAATCACGTTGATCGTTGGTGGTGGTTATCACGGCAAATCTACCCTTCTGAACGCATTGGAACTGGGTGTGTATAACCACATTCAGGGAGATGGAAGAGAATATGTGATCACGGATTCCACAGCCCAGAAGCTGCGCTCTGAGGATGGCAGATTTGTGAAAGATGTGGATATTTCCCTGTTTATAAATGATCTTCCCAATAAAAAAGATACCACCTGTTTTTCTACGGAAGATGCCAGCGGAAGTACTTCCCAGGCAGCAGGAATCGTGGAGGGAATAGAGGCTGGAAGCAAGGTATTTCTGTTGGATGAAGATACATCTGCTACTAATTTTATGGTGCGCGACGCCTTTATGCAGCATGTGATCAGCCGGGAAAAAGAGCCGATCACCCCATTCCTGGAACGCGCCCGGGATCTGTATGAAAAGGAGGGGATTTCCACAATTCTGGTTGCCGGAAGCTCCGGGGCTTTTTTCCATATTGCAGATACCGTGATCCAGATGGACAATTATATACCGGTAGATATCACAGAAAAAGTCCGGGAACTTTGCAGGGATTATCCTTTAAATGAGAATATGGCAGCTGGATTTAAAGCACCACAAAGCCATCGCATCATGTCAAAAAATATGCCGTTAAACGGTTCCAAGAAGGCTTATTACGGTCATTCTAAGGCGCAGGATAAGCCGGAAAGGCTGAAAGTAAAGGTACATGGCAGAGATGGTTTTTCCATTGGAAAACAGGAAGTGGATCTGCGATATGTGGAACAGCTGATCGACAGTGAGCAGACAGGAGCTTTAGGAGCGTTGCTGAAATATGCAGTGGAAAAACTGATTGATGGGAAAAGAACACTGCAGGAAATTGTGGAGCTGCTTTGCAGTAAATTGGAAAAAGAAGGGCTGTCTTTTCTGTCAGAAGGCTATACTTCCTGCGGCTATGCAGTGCCAAGACGACAGGAAGTATATGCTTGTTTTAACCGATACAGGAGACCTTGAACCGGATTTGGATATATCAAAAAAGGCAGTGCAAAGTGTTGGACTGCGCGGCAAAAGATTTGTGCAAGAAAACCTATTTGCCGGTAGCTTTTTACCTGGTTATACGCTATAATGAATTTTGGATGAGGAAAACACAGGGATTATTTTCCCTGTGTAAAATGAAAACAGGAGAAAGGTGGATATAGATTATGGAACGTCCAAACGCATGGCTCACATATTCAGATGCTGATATGCAGGATCTGGAAACTGTGGCAAAGAAATATCGTCATTTCTTAAATGTAGGAAAGACAGAACGTGAATGTATCACACAGATTGTGAAAGAGGCTGAGGAAGCAGGCTATGTTTCCCTTGAAGAAAAGGTGAAAAATGGCGAAGATCTGAAAGCAGGAGATAAAGTTTACCAGGTCGGAATGCAGAAAATCATTGCCCTGTATCATATTGGAGAGGATGATCTGGCACAGGGTATGAATATCCTTTGTGCTCATATTGATTCTCCGAGACTGGATATTAAGCAGAATCCGTTATATGAGGATACGGATCTGGCTTATCTTGATACCCATTACTACGGTGGAGTAAAGAAATATCAGTGGGTTGCTCTTCCAATGGCAATGCATGGTGTAATTGTGAAGAAGGATGGCACTGTTGTAAATGTAACCGTCGGCGAGGATGAGGACGATCCGGTTCTTTACATTACAGACCTTTTGATCCATCTTGCAGGACAGCAGATGGCGAAGAAGGCTTCCGAGGTTGTTGAGGGCGAGAAACTGGATATCCTGATTGGAAGCCAGCCGCTGAAGGATCTTCCGGATGACAAGAAGAAAGAGGCTGTTAAGGAGAATGTACTTCGTATTCTGAACGAGAAATACGGTGTGGAAGAGGAAGATTTCCTTTCCGCAGAGCTTGAGATCGTTCCAGCTGGCAAGGCTCGTGACTGTGGTCTTGACCGCAGCATGATCGCTGGTTATGGACAGGATGACAGAGTTTGCGCATATACTTCCCTTCTGGCTCTTCTTGAGATGGAAGCACCGAAGCGTACAAGCTGCTGTCTCCTTGTAGATAAGGAAGAGATCGGAAGCGTGGGAGCAACTGGTATGCAGTCCCGTTTCTTTGAGAACAGTGTAGCAGAGGTCCTGGATGCAATGGGACAGTATTCAGATCTCAGACTGAGAAAGGCTCTGAAGAATTCCAGCATGCTTTCCTCAGATGTAAGTGCCGGCTATGATCCTGCATTTGCAGAAGCTTTTGAGAAAAAGAACTCTGCGTATCTTGGAAGAGGTATCGTTCTCAACAAGTTTACAGGTGCCCGTGGAAAATCCGGCTCCAATGATGCCAATGCAGAGTATGTGGCAAGAGTCCGCAGAATTTTTGACGACCATAAGGTTTGCTTCCAGACAGCTGAGCTTGGTAAGGTTGATGTAGGCGGCGGCGGAACCATCGCTTTTATCGCAGCTCTTTATGGTATGGAAGTAATTGACAGCGGTGTTTCTGTTCTCAGTATGCATGCACCGTGGGAGGTTACCAGCAAGGCGGATGTTTACGAGGCGAAGAAGGCTTATAAGGCGTTTCTTCTGGATGCGTAAGCAGGTGCTTTGACGCTCTAGAGCCTTTTTCAAACATGCTCTAGGAAAATAGTTTCTTGAACTACGGATAATTTGAAATTAGCGGACAGACGTTTTAGGTCTGTCCGTGATTTTTATTAAAAAGATGTCAGAAGCTGTTTGAAAACTTACAGAGAGCCTTTGGGACTCTGTTTCGGCCTTTTTATTTTTGGGAGCGGGGGCTGTGTTTGTAATATTTTGAAAATTCTACGAAATGAGGAGTATTGGATTATGTTAAAAAAACAGGCACCGGGAGAGACAATCCTGAAGGTTGGCGGCATGCTTCTTCTGTTTCTTGGCGTTCTGCTGGCATTTGGAAGTGGAAACACGCTTTCTCTGGTTATGAAGGGCAGTAGTGACAGCGCAGTTGTAGAATATCTGAATCAGAACGGTATGACTTACAGCCAGCTGGTTGCCAGCAATGTGATGGTTCTGGTGGCAGGAGTAATCTATCTGGCAGCTGGCGTGGTTGGTGTGAAACAGGCTGGTAAGGTGGAGAATGCAGGCCTTTGTGTGGGAATGGGAGGCCTTCTTATTGCAGAGGTTGTGGCAGAAGTGATTGTTACTATGATCTTCGGAGATTTCGATCCGGCTTCCGTGATCCGAATGCTGATGTTCCCGGCTATTTATATGATTGGCGCAGTGCTGAACTGGCAGGCGAAGAAAGCCAGGAGATAGGGAGGCACCGTCATGCTGGAAGAAGTTAGAGAGCTCTGATAGAGTCTTTAAAATAGTACCAATCGTGCAAAAAATACCTATAAAAAATATTTTAAAAAAATTTCAAAAAGGTGTTGACAAAACCACAGGTATCGTGTAGAATATCCATTGTTGTGAGGGACAAATACTTCACAAGTAATAAATGTGTGTTTAGCTCAGCTGGATAGAGCGTTTGGCTACGGACCAAAAGGCCGGGGGTTCGAATCCTCTAACACACGTAATTGAGAAGCGGAATCATTGAGAAATCGATGGTTCTGTTTTTTTTGTACACAAAATCAGACCGCGGGTAATAAGAAATATAAATCCAATATTGAAATAATACTATAATTATGGTACGGTAATTCAAACAAAAGCGTGAAGCTTGTTCGGAAAAATTATTGAGTGAATTAAAGTTCGCGGAAGGAGAGAGGAAAAATGTTCACAGTACTTAATTCAGAAAGCCTATGGATTGGCACAGACTTGAAAAGATTTAATGAGATCCGGGATATTCTGGATAGTCAGAATATCAAGTATAAGTACAAAGTAAAAGATCAGCTGGGAGAATGGACAGGCAGCGGAACTATTCGGGGACGTGTGGGAAGTGCAGGAAATCCAGCGGAGCAAGCCAAGCAGTACGAAATACTTGTAGACAGGAAAAATCTGGAGCAGGCACGTTTTGCGATTCAAAAATGATACGGTATTTTTTATAAGACACCAGATTTTCCTGAACGAATCTGGTGTCTTTTTAGGCGTTAAAACATGTTATTTATATTCATAGAATATATCAGATCAAAATGAAAACACCGACATAGCCTGAATCTGATACTTATTGTGGCGGGATTCTTGTCAGAAACAAGATAAAGCTCCAGATCAAATCTTTCGCTCAGCCTTCCGCGCTTTTTTTGCAGAATACATTTTCTCATCTGCCAGATTGATATAATCATTCAAGGTCAGCCCCGGATCATCGGCAATTACCCATCCGATGCTTGCTTCAATGGGGAATCCCACACGGCTGTTGGCAGAAAACACTTCCAGAGAATCCAGAAGGGTATGAGCCAGCTCCTGTATTTTCTGTTTATTATAATCAGGAATCACGCATACGAATTCATCTCCTCCATAGCGTATGGAAACGGACTCTGCCGGACAGTGCTGCCGCAGGACGGAAGCAATGCTGCTGATAGCAAGATTTCCCATATCATGCCCAAAGGTGTCATTGATATATTTCAGGTGATCTGCATCCACAAACATGATTCCAACTGGCTGATTTTTCTGCATGCACTGATGGAAAAGAGGCATGGCAAGCTTCTCGTAAGCCATCCGGTTGTAGAGTCCGGTGAGAGAATCATGGATGTAAAGCTGAGAAAGCTGTTTATTCATTTTACGCAGGGTAAGTCTTGCATACAGGGCTTCCATGGAAGTCTGGAGTGCATTTAAGGTTTCGAACAGGAACTGATGCTCCAGAAGATAATCACAATTGGTGATGATCAGAAAGCCAATCTCCCGTTCACGAAAATGCAGAGGACAGAACTGGTAAATATTTTGTCCTCTGGTTGCTTCTGCCTGTGGAAGTAAAAGAATTTCTTTCAGATTAAGGTGAAGCCGGTTCGTACCATCCAGGGGCGGGTAAACCAGTGCCATCTCCTTAGGGTATCCTTCTGTCTGATAAGTATCCTCCGGAAGCTCAGGCAGTGTATCCATATTTTCGCTCATAAAGATATCCGGGTTCAAAAACAGATAAATATTTCCGCAACCATGCTTTGTCAGCCAGTTCTGCATACGTCCTGCAAGCTCTGTGTATCCTGCACAGTCCAGGAGAACACGGTTCAGATCCATCATCCAGTTTTGCATATCGCTCTGACGTGCTTCTGCAACGATGCGCTTGATTACATACTCTCCACGGTCAGGTGGATTCTGGGAAACGCAACCGCAGCTTTCCTGAAAAACGTAGGTGAAAGGTGCGTATATATAAGTTTCCTCTGCATTTCCATTCCAGATTTTTTCCAGCATTAAAAGGGCATTTTCCATGATATCGGCTTTGGAGAAGCCTACCGTGGTAATTCTGGGCTCATAATAGGAAGCTTTGTCTTCGTTGTCAAAACCGGTTACCAGAAAATCCCCGGGAATAGAATATCCGGCTTCCTTGGCGGCCAGACAGACGCCTACAGCTGTATTGTCGTTGACACAGACAAAGGCATCTGGAAGCAGGTTTTTCTCTTTAAATGTGGAAAATGCCTGGATTCCGGTTTCAATTTCATAATTATGATGGATCACGCGCTGCTCCTCGAAAGGAATTCCATGGCGAAGAAGGGCATCCCTGTAAGCTTTGAAACGGAGCTGATTTTCCCTGTTAAATTCTGGCCCGCCGATGAAATTTAAGGTACGGCATCCATGCTCTGTGATCAGGTGCTCAACAATCCGGCTAATGGCTTCGTAGTTGTCAATTCCGGAATGGTACAGTCCTGGAATCTGCTCAAGAAGAGAAATTGCTGGGATGCTGCTGAGCTTCGCGCGTTCAATTATCTCTGCAATCAGGTCTGGCTGGGACACGGTGGCAAGATCCAGAAGGATGCCGTCAAATTCTGAAAAATCCGGAAGCCGTGCAATGTTATATTCTCCTGCATTATGCTTCTCATCCATACTGAAATTCCCAAAGCTCTGAAAAATATATAAATCCATATCTGACTGGTGGGCAGCCATGTAATTTCGATATCCCTGAATCCAGGTATAGGTTACATAACGTCCCCAGCCATCTGTAATAAGTGCTATTTTTTTCATGCAAAAATCTCCCGAATAACAGATTTCACAATGTTGTGAAAAACTATAAACATTGTGAATATTATATCGAATTTTTTATGGAAATGCCACATTTTCTGTGAAAAAATATGTAAAAAATTAAGAAGAAAAATTTGGTAAAGGTGATTTTTAACAAAATAATTTTCGAAAAAGCGAAAATGCAGATGTTGAGAATTATTCTCAATTCCCCTCCTTTTCATAACCGGATAAAAGAGGTATGATAAATATAAGTTAGCATAAACTAACAAAAGACAGAATGATGAATGCTTGTAATTGTTTTTTATGAAAAATGTTCATGAACGATAATGGTTTACAGGGAGGAAAAGAGATGTTTCTTGAAATTAAAGATTTGAAGAAAGGCTTTGGTTCCGGAGACAGCAGGACAGAGGTTCTTCGGGGAATTGATTTTTCTGTGGAAAAAGGGGAATTCTGCGTGCTTCTTGGACCGTCTGGTTCTGGAAAATCCACACTTTTGAATATTATCGGTGGAATTGATGAGCCAGATGAGGGCTATATTTCCATAGATGGGGAAAAAACAGGAGATATGAAGGAGAAAGCGCTGACTCTTTACCGCCGGAAGCATCTGGGATATGTTTTTCAGATGTATAATCTGATCCCAAATTTAAATGTAAAGGAAAATATTGAGGTGGGCGCATATCTCAGCGATAAGGCACTGGATATTGACGAGCTGCTTCATACACTGGGGCTTTATGAGCACAGACATAAGCTGCCCAACCAGCTTTCCGGCGGTCAGCAACAGAGAACGGCCATTGGTCGTGCTATTGTAAAAAATCCGGACATTCTTCTCTGCGACGAGCCTACAGGTGCACTGGATTACAACACATCCAAGGAAATTCTGCGTCTGATCGAGCAGGTCAACCAGAAGTACGGAAATACCATCATCATGGTTACCCACAACGATGCCATTAAGAATATGGCAGACCGCGTAGTGAAGCTTCGTGACGGTCAGATCCGCAAAAACTATCTCAATGAGTCCAAAGTCGCAGCCGACGATCTGGACTGGTAAGGCGGTGCGCTATGAAGAATCCATTGTGGAAACGTCTTCCAAGAGAATTGAAAAGTGATTTCGGAAAATATATTGTGATCTTTCTGTTTATGACACTGACCATAGGCTTTGTCTCGGGCTTTCTTGTGGCTGATGACAGTATGCTGGCTGCTTATGACGAAGGTTTCGAAAAATATAACATTGAGCATGGCAACTTTACCCTTTCTTCGAAAGCCAGCGAAAGCGATTTAAAGAAAATTGAAAAAAATGGAAAAGTACGAATCTGCGAAAATTTTTATCGGGATGAGGCCACAGATGCGGATCTGGACGGAAACGAAGAGGAAACCATGCGTATCTATCAGGAGCGTACCGATATGAATCTTGTGTGCCTGATGTCAGGGGGAATGCCAGCTGCAAAGAACGAGATTGCCATTGACCGGATGTATGCAGATAATAACAAGCTGAAGGTTGGTGACAAGCTGAAAATCGCAGGAGAAGAACTGACAGTTACCGGACTGGTGGCATTACCTGACTACAGTTGTTTATTTTCCGATAACAGCGATATGATGTTTGATGCTGTAAAATTTGGCGTGGGTATTATGACCGAGAAAGGTGCGGATGCTTTTGGAACAACCCATCTGGAGTACCGCTATTCCTGGCAGTATGAGACTGCACCAAAGGATGATATTGAAGCGAAAAACATGTCAGAGGATTTTCTGGAGGTTCTGGTCAAATATGGAAATGTGACAGGTTTTATCCCGGCCTATTCCAATCAGGCCATCACTTTTACCGGTGAAGATATGGGCGGTGATAAGGCTATGATGGAGGTGCTGCTGTATATTCTGATCGTCATCATTGCTTTTGTGTTTGCAGTTACAACAAATAATACCATTACAAAAGAAGCTTCTGTGATCGGGACTCTGCGTGCTTCCGGATATTCCAGAAGAGAACTTCTGGTCCACTATATTTCCATGCCGGTGATCGTAACTGTGGTTGCTTCTGTTCTTGGAAACGTGCTGGGCTACACCTCCTTTAAAAATCTTTGTGCAGGTATGTATTATGGCAGTTACAGCCTGCCGACCTATGAAACACGCTGGAATGCAGATGCATTTATATTGACCACAGTGGTTCCGGTAGTGATCATGCTGGGAATCAATTTGATTCTGATTTCAGGGAAACTGCGTCTTTCTCCTTTGAAATTCCTGCGTCATGATCTGTCTGCTTCCAAACGGAAAAAAGCTGTGCGTCTTCCGGACTTTAAGTTTTTCAACCGCTTCCGGCTTCGTATTATCCTGCAGAATAAGTCCAGTTATCTGACTTTGTTTATTGGAATCTTTTTTGCAAATGTACTGCTGCTTTTTGGAATGATGATGAAGCCGCTTCTGGATCATTATCAGGAAGAAATTTTGAAGAACATGATCGCGCCGTACCAGTATGTGCTGAATGTACCGGAGGAGCCAGATGAAGATGAGAAATATACGGTTATGGGAATGCTGCAGAAATTTCTTACTCCATCTTTGAAAACAAATGAGAAGTCAGCAGAAAAATTCTGCCTGAATTCCATGAAAAATGTATTGCCAGATCAGGAAGGAGAGACCATAACGGTCTATGGAATCGCGGACGACAGTGCGTATGTAAGCGCGGAACTTCCAACTGATGGAGTTCTGATTTCTGACGGTTATGCAGAAAAGTATAAGATAAAGACCGGAGATACCATTGTTCTGAAGGAAGCTTACGGAAGTGAGACTTATGAGTTTACAGTGCAGGGAATCTACGATTATCCGGCATCTTTGACGGTATTTATGCCGATTTCCTCCTACAGGAAAACCTTTGGGGAAAAGGAGGATTATTTTAACGGTTATTTTTCCAGGGAAAAGATCACAGATCTGGATGAGAATCTGATCGCAACAACGATTACGGAGGACGATCTGACAAAGGTCAGCCGTCAGCTGGATGTGTCTATGGGAGAAATGTTCCAGCTGATCAATATATTTGCAGTTGTGCTGTTTGCCCTCCTGATCTATCTGCTTACCAAGCTGATCATTGAGAAAAATGCCAATGCCATTTCTATGGTAAAGATTCTGGGGTATGAGAACCGGGAGATCAACAGCCTGTATCTTACATCCACTACGTGGGTGGTGATCTTGTCCATTTTACTTAGCCTGCTGCTGTCTACCTGGACGATATATGGAATTTACGGATATCTGATGTCATCCTTCTCAGGCTGGCTGACCTTATATCTGAAACCAGCGGTTTATCCGGAGATGTTTGCGATGGGAATGGGAGCGTATGTGCTGGTAGCCTTGTTGCAATTTAGAAGGATCAAGAAGATTCCAATGGATGTGGCGCTGAAGAATGTGGAGTAAGAGAATTATAAGAAAATAGAATATTGGAGGATATTGGGGCAGACTTCTATTTCTTCGGGAGTTTGCCCTGATTTATGCTGAGTATTTTATTTTCGGCAATACGTTTTGAGGGTTCGGGTTAATAGTAGCAGCCAGGTTGGAACGGTGTTTTGTTTATTGAGAGATTTATTCATATTTTCATGTTGTGATTTGACGAAGTTTCGTATATACTTTCCCTTGTAGCCCAAAGTGGATATTTTGTATCCGAGCGGGACTTGCTGCGTATAATAATGAGAGCAGGTGCCCACACATTTTTTCAGAAGAGGAGATACGAACATGGATTACGCAAAAGAATCCTTAAAGATGCACTATGAGTTAAAAGGTAAAATTGAAGTTGTTTCAAGAGCAAAGGTTGATTCCAAGGATGCTTTAAGCCTTGCTTACACCCCTGGTGTTGCACAGCCTTGCCTTGAGATTCAGAAAGATATTAATAAAAGTTATGAACTCACCAGACGTTGGAATACCGTTGCTGTTGTAACAGATGGTACCGCAGTTCTTGGTCTTGGAGATATCGGTCCAGAGGCTGGTATGCCGGTTATGGAGGGCAAATGCGTTCTGTTCAAAGAGTTTGGTGATGTAGATGCTATTCCACTTTGTGTTCGAAGCAAGGACGTAGATGAGATCGTGCAGACCGTTCGCCTTCTGGCTGGAAGCTTCGGCGGTGTAAACCTGGAGGATATTTCCGCACCGAGATGCTTTGGGATTGAGAAGAAGCTGAAAGAGTGCTGTGATATTCCGATTTTCCATGACGACCAGCATGGTACTGCAGTTATTACGCTTGCAGGTGTGATCAATGCGCTGAAGGTTGTTGGCAAAAAAATCGAAGACATTAAGATCGTTACTTCCGGAGCAGGAGCTGCCGGAATCGCGATTATCAAACTTCTTATTTCCATGGGACTTAAGAATGTTATTATGACAGATCGTAAAGGTGCAATTTACGAAGGCCGTGAGGGCCTGAACCCAATTAAGGAAGAGATGGCGAAGATCACAAACGCCAATCATGAGAAGGGCTCCTTGAGTGAAGTGATCAAAGGCGCTGACGTATTTATCGGTGTTTCCGCACCTGGAACCCTTACTCCGGATATGGTTCGCACTATGGCGAAAGATCCGATCATCTTTGCCTGCGCAAACCCGACTCCTGAGATTTTTCCGGATGAGGCCAAGGCAGCAGGCGCAGCGGTAGTATCCACAGGTCGTTCCGACTACCCGAATCAGGTGAACAATGTTCTCTGCTTCCCGGGAATCTTCCGCGGTGCCCTTGATGTCCGTGCATCTGACATCAACGACGAAATGAAGATTGCCGCAGCTTATGCCATTGCAGGCCTGGTAAGCGACGAAGAACTCTGCGCTGATTATATTCTGCCAGCAGCATTTGATTCAAGAGTGAAAGATGCGGTTGCGAAGGCTACTGCTGAAGCTGCCATTAAGAGCGGAGTGGCTAGGATCTAAAATTCTTTATATATCCGTTTGTTTTCTTCTGCGGAGAATAACTTTAAACGATGCCCGATGCGAATCGCCTTTGAATCCGTTCCATGCCCGATCAAAGGTGATTTCGCAACGGGTGTCTTTTTTTCTGCGAATTCAAGGATTAGCTGCGCCATATCTGGTTGACAGTTATCCTCCTCCATTTTCGTAAACGTCCCCAATAAAATCCCATTCACCTTCTTAAATACCCCCATCTGGTTCAACTGGCTTAAATAAGTCACCATCTGCGGCAGTTTTCCTCCAAAGGACTCCAGAAGCAGGATTTTCTCCCGCATATCCGGCCAGTAAGGCGTGCCAGCCAGCTTCAAAAGGCACCGTATATTTCCTCCTACTACAATTCCCTCCATATGAGTCCCCCTCACAAATTCATAAGGAAAATCATAAAGAGAAGTGGCCCCCGCCAAGGTAGTACTAAGAAAGTCCGTTATCTGGGACTGGCTGTGATCGTAGGTGAGATTTCGTATCTGGTACAGGACAGATGATTTCCCTGTTCGGGCATAAATGGCATTTATAATTGTTGTCAGATCACTATATCCCCAAAAATGCTTTTTTTCGTAAGCAATGGTCTGAAAATCCAGATAGGATAAAATCTCGTTGGCCATATCCCCGCCAGATACGTCAAAAATATCCGTGACAGAATCATCCTCATAAAATTTCATAAGAGCCCCGGCACGTTCCCTGGCAGTTCCAGCCTGTCCGTTTTCATCTCCATAAAGATAAGGGCTAAGATCTACTTCTAGTCCGGATTTTTCCAGAATCTGCACCAACATTTTTATTGTTTCGGCCTGTTCTGGCCTAAGTCCGTTGGAACAACAGACAATCCCGATTTTGCTTCCCTGTTTCATAAAAAGTAATCCTTTCTTTTCAATAAAGTGCATGTGATTTTTTTATACATGTAACTTTTTCACAGATTTTACTATCTAAAACAATATATGAAGAATAAAAATACGCTCATTCAACACTTTTTATCTTCTTTTACATTATAAACAATAATTCCTCATAAATCCACCATTCATCCTGGAGCGTGTTTGAAAAAGCATTCCCGCAGTTGATGTTCACTGGTAACGTTTCGCAATCTGTACGCCCCACTTTGCGGTATATTTTGTAGAGATTTTTTTTAACACACTCTGGAATCCCGAAACATTTTCAAAAAGCACTGGTCAAAATTTACGAAATTGCAGTGAAAAAAATGAGAAAAAAGTGCAAATAAATTATTGACAGCTTATATAAATTAGAATATACTAATCAACGTAAGCGAAACATAATAATAAATAGGTGTTTCTAAAGCACAAAAAAGGAAGGATGATATGATGCCGTTATCAATGGTAAACGAAGGAGAGCCGCAGGTGATTAAAAAAGTCGGCGGTAAAGAAGAAACCCGTAAATTCCTTGAAAATCTTGGGTTTGTACAGGGAGCTACAGTAACCGTTGTAAGTGAGATCAGCGGTAATATGATCGTGAATGTGAAAGATTCCAGAGTTGCCATTGGCAAGGATATGGCGAATCGGATCATGGTCTGAAA
>ENA-OQIZ01000653-OQIZ01000653.1-human-gut-metagenome-genome-assembly--contig:-NODE-653-length-16348-cov-2.807410_pt1 | contig 16348 bp, 12 predicted proteins | sample MGYA00242593_ERZ504758 | MGnify/ENA primary metagenome ERZ504758 (study PRJEB26092, sample SAMD00036364) | human gut metagenome | host: Homo sapiens | study: EMG produced TPA metagenomics assembly of...
CGGTACAGCCCCGGCACGCCGAGGGAGTTGTCGCCCATGACGTGGACGGCGTCGGCATGCTCGTCGAGCAGGATCTGCCAGCTTTTATAGAATGCCTGCACGCCGAAGGCGACGGCGGGCATATAGCAGATTTTTACGTTTGGCTCCGGGGTCTCGATCCGGGGGGCTTTAGCGCCCGGCTCCGGGTAGAGCACGACGGCGCGGCAGCCCAGCGCGGCAAAGGCGCGGGCCAGGCCGACCTCCTGCCGGTTATACAAGCCCTTCTGGCCCGACGGCCCGCGGTAAAATTGCGGAATGACGATGGTTTTCATGAATGGATGATTACCTCTTTTGGGGTATAGAGACCGTAGGGGCGAACATGGTTCGCCCGTGGCCGTTTGCTATGTGCGCAGCCTTCCCGGAAAATCGATGCGGCGCCAGGTTGGCGGGCGAACCATGTTCGCCCCTACAGAGCACGATTTTTTACGGCTTTGCTTCGGAAACGGTTTCGACGGCTGTCTCAATCTTCGGCAGCCTTGTCAGATACCTTGCGTCGATGATCTCTAAAACGTCATCGCGGCAGTAGGTGTGGATGCCGATGATGTCCGCGGGGGCAAGGCCGGTGATCTCGACGTTCTGCGGCGTGGCGGCGCAGAGAGGCACCTCCGAGCTGCCGCGGCGGGCGAGAAACTGCAGATAGACCCCGTAGTCCACGGTGGTGCTGACCTGGGTGGGGTGGATGATCTGCTCACCCAGCAGGAAAAACGGCCCGGCGTTGCGGCTGACAAGGTCAAAGTCGCGGTGCTGCAGATTGTAGGCTTCGTCGGGCAGCAGCTCGAACGGGCCGGGCGCGGCGGGCAGGGTGTCCTCGGCAGGCAGCGGGACGGCGGCGGTCTCCTGTACGGCGTGGCGCAGCGTGTAGCGGCGGTAGCGCACATAGAGCTGGTTGTCGGGGCGGGTCTCGCTGCAAAGCAGGGTCAGGGCCTCGGCGCGGCGGTCCAGCAAAATCGTGTCGCAGAGCTCCTCGTCCGTGGGAAAGCGCTGCACCAGCTCCCATTGGGTGGGAAAGGCCTTGCAGCGGTAGAGCCGCAGGCTGTGGTCACTGCCGGTCTCGGGAATCATCCAGACCTCACCGTTCCAGTCAAAGACCATCGGGAACGACAGGTGGAAATCTTCTTCCAGCGCGACGCGCCAGCCGTCGGCGGTGCCGTCGTCGTGCAGCTCGCAGACCTCGAGACGGCCCTTGCCGGTGGAGAGGTCCATCGCCTCGGCAAACAGCCAGCGCTTGCCGCGCCGGTGGTAGAGCAGCGGGTCGGCAAACCACCAGCCCTCCCGCCCGGGCAGCAGGGTGTAGGGGCCGCCTTCCAGAGCGGGCAGCGGCTCGGTGCCCTCGGCAGTGGGGCGGGGGCGCACGGCGATGGTGTAGATTTCTTTTTCGCCCATGACTTTGCGCAGCAGCCGCTTGGGCGGCATGTGCAGGGCGCGGTAAAACTGGTTCATGATACTTCCTCGGCGGCGCGTCGGCCGTATAGTTTTAGCAGGGTCTTGTAGTTTTCCTCGGCGCTGAAGCGGCGGCGGGTGGCGTTGGCGATGGCCGTGCAGTCAAACTGCATGGCGCTCATGGCGCGGACAGCCCCGGCCAGCGCGGCGGGGTCGCCGGGGGCAAAGCACAGCCCGTCAAACCCGGGCCGCACCGACGCCCCCACATTGCCGATGCCGCTGGCCAGCACCGGCGTGCCCAGCGCGTGGGCCTCCGCCGGGACAAGGGCAAAGCTCTCATAGCAGAGACTGGCGGCGGCGACGGCGCGGCTCTCGGCCATCAGGCGGTGCAGCGCGTCCCGCGGAAGCTGGCCGATGAATTGCACCTTGGGCAGATTCTGCGCTTTGGCCCAGTCGGCCAGCGGACCGTCCCCGGCCACAAGCAGCAGCGGTGCGTCCCTGCCCAGAATGCGCCATGCCTCAATGACGGTGCGCAGACCCTTTAGTTCCTCCAAGCGGCCCGCAAAGACGAACTGACGCTTGCGCTCCTCCCAGGGGGTGACGGGGCCGGTGGGCACGGTCACGGGGTTCGGCTTGACGACAAGGCGATTTTCGTCGAAGGTAGGATGGATCTTATTGAATTCCAGCAGCTTTTCCCGGTCAAACTCGGTGGGGGTGGTGATGGCGATGCCGCGCCATGTGCCCAGCACCCGATGCAGCCAGTAGGCGGCCACGACGACGAGCGTCTGCGCCCGGCTGCCGCGGTAGCAGCGGTGCCGCAGTGCGCAGTGCAGGCCGTGGTGCGGGCAGTCCTCACAGACCCGTCCGTCCCGCAGTAAGATGCCGTTCGGGCAGAACAGGCGGAAGTTGTGGAGCGTCAGCACCACCGGCACGCCGCATTTTTTGGCGGCGCGCACGACGGCAGGGCTGAGGAGCAGCAGCGTGTTGTGGATGTGGACGGCGTCGATGTGCTGCTGTTCTATGATATTCCGCACGTCGCGGGCGGCCCGGCGGTTCCAGACGGCGCGAAAAGGCAGCAGCGCCTTAGCCGCACCGTGGGCGGCCTCCTCATTGCTGCGCTCATAGACGACGACGGTGTGGCCGTGCTGCTCCAGCAGGGCGCGCTCCGCGGCAAAGACGGCGTCCTCGCCGCCGGGCAGCCGGTAATGACAGTGTATCAGCAGAATTTTCACGCAGCCGCCTCCTCTTGCAGACAATAAGCCTATTATGACATTATACCCTTTTTGCGGCGCTTTCGCAACAAAAAAAGAGGAACGCAGTGCGTCCCTCGCGGTAAAATTACTGGTCGTCGTCACCGTGGAGCTGGGCCTCACGGATGGCCTTGATTTTTTTCTCGATGTCAAAGCTCTTTTCCAGTGCGGGGTAAATGGCCATCAGGCTCAGCAGGCAGGGCAGCCACAGGCTGGTTAAAATCAGCACAAAGCTGGAAATCGGCCAGAACAGCGCCACAGCGCCCCAGTACAGCAGCTGCCACAGCAGGCCCAGACCGCTGCGGGGCAGGTAGCCCAGGAACAGCATGAGGGAGTTCTTCAACAGTCCGGCGAAGGACAGGTCAAGCAGCGCGACCTGCACGTAGAGGTACTGGGCAATACCGGCCAGCAGGATGAGGGCGACCAGCACGGTGATCATAGCCACCTGCCCGCTGGCAATGTCGATGTGGCAGAGTGAGAAAAGCTCCATAGCCAGCAGCAGGCCGCAGACAGCGCCGGGCAGCAGGGATTCCTTCAGGTTGCGCTTCCAGGTGCGGCGGTAGGTCTCCCACCAGTAGCCGGGCTCGTCGCGCAGCGTGCGCAGGATCGTGTCGTTCAGGCCGACGATCTGCGGCGCGGCGATCATGCCGCCCAGCACGCCCGCGATGACGAGCGGGACTAAAGAGTGGGTCTCGACGGCGAACCAGACACCGGCGGCAAACGGCAGGCCGCCGAGCATCGCCAGTATGCCGGCCAGCCAGATGGTGGAGAAGTCGCGGCCCAAAATCTCAAAAAAGCGGGCAGCGCCCTTTTTGCGGGGGGCGTCGGGCGATACGCCCGGGCCGGGTTTATCAAAATTGCGCGTGAAAAGTCCCATGATACAATAGCTCCTTATTGGATGATGTTGGGGGAAAAGAGGGGGCGGCGGCCTTTCGGGTCGATGCAAGCATCGACCCCTGCGCCGTAGGGGCGGATTCCATATCCGCCCGGGGTGTTTACCGCTGCCGCAAACACCCCGGGCGGGCGATGCCCGCCCCTACAAAGCAGTTGGCCCGTAGAGGGCGGCGCCGGATTGGATCAGAATGTCCGGCTCGACGCGCAGGCCGGTTTTGCGGCCCTTCTGGGCTTCGACGAGAAAAAGCCAGGGCGCGGCGTCGGGGCGGTTCTTGACAAAAGCCAGACGCTTCGGCTCAAGGCGCGCGGCGCGTAAGGCGGCTAAAATCTCGGCCAGCTGCTCGGGGCGCTGGCAGAGCAGGAACCGCCCGCCGTCCCGCAGGGCGCGGCGCGCGCAGTCCACGGCGTCGGCGGTGGTGCAGCTGCCGGTATGGCGGGCCTCGGCCCGGCGCGGGTCCGGGCTGCGGGGACCGGCTGTGAAGTACGGCGGGTTGCAGGCGGCAAAATCGTACTGCCCCTGCTCCGGCCCGGCGGTGCAGAGCTGCCGCAGGTCGCCGCAGACCGGCGCGATGTGCGCGGCGTCGGTGTTTTCGGCCAGGGCCGCGGCGCAGAGGGCGGACGCGGCGGGGTCGATCTCCAGCGCGGTGCAGGGGCCGCGGTGCCCGGCGTCGTGCCAAACGAGTGAGACGATGCCGCACCCGCTGCACAGGTCGAGCGCGCGCTCATTTCTGCGGGGCTGCGCGAAGCGGGCCAGCAGCAGCGCGTCGGTGCCGAATGTCGCGCCCGGCGCGGTCAGCACGCGGGTGCCGTTGTCCAGGATTTCAACGCCCATTCAGACTTTTGCGCGCAGCTGCGCGTATTTCAGCAGCGCGACCTGGGTCTTGCTGTCCTTGATCGTGCCGTCCATCACAAGGCCGAGGGCCTTGTCGAACGGCATTTTGACGACATCAAGGAACTCACCCGCGTCGAGGTGCTGCGCTGTGCTGTGCAGGCCGGTGGCGGCCCACAGATAGATTTTCTCGCTGTCGTAGCCGACGGTGGCATAGACGACACCGAGGTCGATATAATTGTCGGCGGTCAGGCCGCACTCCTCGCTCAGCTCGCGCTTGGCGGCCTCAAACGGGTCCTCGTCCGCCTCGAGCTTACCGGCGGGCAGCTCCCAGATCTCCTCGCCGAAAGCGTAGCGGAACTGACGTACCATCGTCACGCTGCCGTCGGCGTCCACAGGCAGGATGCAGGCGCCGCCGTGGTGGTGGACGATCTCCCGCGTCGAGGTCGTGCCGTCCTCAAGCTGTACCTTGTCCACGGTCACGCGGATGACGCGGCCATTGAAGATTTCCCTGCTTTCCAGCATGGTCTCGGTATGTGCCATTGTTTTTCTCCTTTGCAGAAAGGCCCCGCCGTACAGGCAGGGCCGATACTGCTTCTATTTTACAGCAGACGCAGACAATAATCAATAAAGTCGAGCGTATATTTTTGGCTGCGCAGCCAATCAGAGGCGTGGCCGTCATCGAGGTAGGTCAGCAGGGCTTCGGTCAGGTTGGGGTCCTGCATCAGATACTCGCGGCAGTACTGCCCGTCCGGCTCCAGGATAGCCTGGCAGAACACAACGCCACGGCCCTGAAAAACATTGACGCACATCGACGGAGTCAGCGCCAGCCGGGCAGGGTCCACGATGCGCAGGGTGCGGCGGTCAGACTCCGCAGCGCGGCGCAGCCGCAGGAGCAGCTCCCGGCGGGTGGGAATGTCCGGCGCATCGCACAGATCCGGCGGAATGTCGAACATTTTCCCGGTGCGTACAAACTGCAAAAGACCTTCCTCACAGAAATAGAGGTCCGGGGCTTGGGCGCTCCACATCTGCAGGTGTTCGAGCAGGGCGGGCAGGGACTGCAGCGCGGCGCCGGGCCGGACAAACTGCAGGGCCATTTTCTCGTCGGCAAACAGGGTGAACGGCGGCTGGTAGCGGATCATGGAGCAGCGGCGCTTTTCCGAAAAGAGGTCGTTGTACAGCGCAATGGATTCCGAAAAGTCGTGGGCATCGGTGGCGAGCTTCAGCACCGACGCGGCGTTGAGATATTTGCGGCTGAACGCAAGGCGCAGATTATCGACGGCCTGGCGGTCCATGATGATGTAGGCCTTCTGGCCCTGGATGTCCATCATGACGGCGGCCTTGGGCAGCAGCAGATAGACAGGCATCAGCGTGCCGGGGCTGGGCTCGGTCATGACGTGGCGCACGACGCGGGCCTCGTAATTCAGCTTGGGCAGGAAAAGGAACGGCAGTGTGCGGGTCAGGACGGACACGCCGGACATCCATTCCCGGGGGATGTCGCGGTTCTCGGCATAAATCAGCAGCTGGGACAGTGTGACGGGTGCGCCGTCCGCTGCCGAAAAGCGTTCCACCAGCACATGGTCCAGCGTGGGGTTTGTGAACGGCGAGAGGAGCAGCGGGCGGGTATCGCCGGACAGAATGTGGTTGGCCACCAGCGATGCCACGGCGGCGGCGACTGCGCGGCTGCCCGCTATGTACTGCTCGCTGCAGCGCAGCTGGCTGGCGGCTTCGTTGGAGATAAGGCCCTCGCGGTGGGTGAAATCCTCCACCCGGAAAGAGACCTCCAGCAGGTGGTGCAGCTCGGCGCGCAGCCTGGGATCGGGGCCGCGGCCACGCTGCTTGTATTGCAGCAACAGGGTGGATCTCTGTTCCTCGCTCAATTCCAGCGCGTCGGCCAGGTGCTCCAGCTGGAACTCCCGCGGGGTGCGCTGACCGCTTACAATTTTGTACAGTGTGGAGCGGTCGATCGACGCTTTGCGGGCCAGCTCGGCCATTGTGCCGGGGTAGCGGGTGACGAGTATCTTCAGGGTCTGGGTCAGTTCGCTCATGGGGGCGGCCTCCATTTATGGAATGCTATTACTATACCGCGAAAGTGCCGCGCTGGCAAGTGTAAACTTTTTTGGTACATCGTTGCGATATGCCGGGAAATTTGTTATAATCTGGGAAAGTGAAAACGAGGTGACCGTTATGAAAAAGCATCCTCTTTTGGCGGCAGGGGCCGCGGCGGGCACGGCGGTGCTGGGCGCGGCGTATGCCGTCTACCGCGTTGCCTTTTACCAGAAGCCGACGACGAAGGTGCCCTCCCCGGCGGATATGCCCACGCGGGAGTGCTACCGCAAGGCCATGGGCCCCGATGCCGACGCGCTGGCGCGGGATATGTTCAAGGCCGTGCACATCACGGCGCAGGACGGTACGCCGCTGGCCGCACGCTACTACCACCACGCCGACGGCGCGCCGCTGGCAATCATCTTCCACGGCTACCGCGGCTATGCGGAGCGGGACGGCCTGGGCGGCTATACGCTGTGTACGGCGCTGGGCTACAATGTGCTGCTGCCCGACCAGCGCGCCCACGGCTACAGCGGCGGGCATACGATTACGATGGGCGTGAAGGAGCGCTACGACGCCCGCGACTGGACGGTCTGGGCGCGGAGCCGCTTCGGCCCCGAGGTGCCGATCTTTTTGATGGGCGTCTCGATGGGTGCGGCCACCGTGCTGCTGGCCGCCGGGCTGAACCTGCCGGACAACGTCTGCGGCATTGTGGCGGACTGCGGCTACACCAGCCCGCGGGAGATCACCCGCAAGTGCCTGCCGGAGTATCTGCCCGGCATGCCGCTGGAGCTGACCTATGCGGTTGGACGGCTGGGCGCGATCCTGTTCGGCCACTTTGACCCCGAGGACGCCGACTGCGAGGCCGCCGCAGCGCAGAGCAAGGTGCCGATCTTGTTTGTCCACGGCGACGCGGACGGCTTTGTACCCTATGATATGGGGAAACGCAACTATGAAGCCTGCCGCGCGAAGGGCAAGAAATTTTTGACGGTACACGGCGCAGAGCACGCCGTGAGCTACTACCACGACAACGACGCCTACACGAAGCAGGCAACGGAGTTTTTACAGGATTGTCTGGCCCGGCGCGGCTTTGTATGGCCGCCCGAGACCGACGAGCCTGAAAAATAATATAGAGGAGTGTTTAGTATTATGAAGCGTATTGCTACCACGAACGCACCCGCCGCACTGGGCCCCTATGCCCAGGCTGTTGACACCGGTGACACCGTCTATTGCAGCGGCCAGCTCGGCCTGGACCCCGCCACCGGTGCATTGGCCGAGGGCGTGCAGGCTCAGACGCACCAGGCGCTCAAGAATCTGCAGGCTGTGCTGCAGGAGGCCGGTCTGACGCTGGACAATGTCGTCAAGACGACAGTATTTGTGCAGGATCTGGGGGATTTCGGCACCGTGAATGAAATTTACGGTGCCTACTTCCACGGCGGCTTCCCCGCGCAGCTGCGTGCAGATCGCCGCGCTGCCGAAGGGAGCGCTCGTCGAGATCGAGTGCATTGCGGTGCGGTAATAGCGCATTGACGCGAAAAAGTGCTTTGCAGGGGCGGATTCCCTGTCCGCCCGGGGATGCTTCCGCCGCCGCGGACGGCGCGGGCGCATATAGAATGCGCCCCTACGGAGGCTCCGTGAGGGGAAATCGCAAATGGGAAACGCGGATTTGTAGGTACCGGTCTTGACCGTTCCGGGCCGTGAGTGCCGATCGCAAAGCGCCGCGGAGGGGTCAAGACCCCTCCCTACAGAAAAAGATAACCGGCAGGCCGTTGAATCGAACGGTCTGCCGGTTTCGGTTATTTCCCGTAGCTTGCCAAAAACTGCCGGGTGCGTTCCTCTTTGGGGTGGTCGATGAGCTCCTTGGCGTCGCCCTGCTCGACGACGACACCGCCGTCCATGAAGAGGATGCGGTCCGCAGCGTCGCGGGCAAACTTCATCTCGTGCGTGACGATGATCATCGTCGTCTTGTGCTCGGCCAGCTCGCGCAGGACGCGCAGCACCTCGCCGGTCAGCTCGGGGTCAAGGGCTGAGGTCGGCTCATCAAAGCAGAGGATGTCCGGGTGCAGCGCCAGTGCGCGGGCAATCGCCACGCGCTGCTGCTGCCCGCCGGAAAGCTGGTGCGGGTAGTGGTTCTCCCGGTCAGAAAGCCCCATCTGCGCCAGCAGGGCCTTTGCCTGCGTTTCAATGTCGGCCAGAATCTGCCGCCGGTTCTGCTTGTAGTCGGGGCGCTCCTTCGCCAGAAGCTGGCCCGCCAGCATGACGTTCTGCAGTGCCGTGTACTGAGGAAACAGGTTGAAGCTCTGGAACACAAGGCCGAAGTGCAGCCGCTTTTTGCGGATGGCTTCTTCGCTCTGCGTTTTGGTGTCGGCGGCGCTCCACAGCGTTTCACCCGCTACCGTAATGCTGCCGGTGTCGGCGGTCTCCAGAAAGTTCAGACAGCGCAGCAGCGTTGTTTTGCCGGAGCCGGACGAGCCGATGATGGCGAGAGCCTCGCCTTCGGCCAGATCAAACGAGATGTCGCGCAGCACCTTTGTGGCACCAAAGCTCTTGCCGATGCCGTTTACTTCCAACAATGCCATAGCCGCGCCCCCTTACTTGAAATAGTCCAGCCGCTTTTCCAGCCAGCCGAACAGCAGCGTCAGCGCACCGACGAACACGAGGAAGAACACCGCCGTGGAGAACAGCGGCCAGATCAGGCCCTTGGCGCTGTACTCTTTCGCCATCATGATGATGTCCTTGTTGGCGATGACGTTCGCCAGCGAGGTATCCTTGACCAGCGTGATGATCTCATTGCCCATGGGCGGCAGGATGCGCTTGATGACCTGCAGGAGCGTGACGCGGAAGAAAATCTGGGTCTTTGTCATGCCCAGCACCTGCCCGGCCTCGGTCTGGCCCCTGGGCACAGCCTCGATGCCGCCGCGGTAAATTTCCGAGAAATAGCAGGCGTAGTTGATGGCGAACGCCACGACGGCGGCGACCAGACGCCCGCTGCCGCCAGACGGCCATGGACTGGTGAAGCCCAGCAGGCCGGGCCCTAAGTAGATGACCAGGATCTGCAGCATCAGCGGCGTGCCGCGGATGACCCAGACAAACGTTTTGACGACGCCGCGCAGCGGGGCAAGCCTGCTCATGGAGCCGAACGACACCACCAGCCCCAGCGGCAGTGCGAACAATAGAGTCAGACCGAACAGCTGGCAGTTGAGCCAGAACGCCTCGGTCAGGCGGCCCCAGATGACTGCTGCCTCGCCCATCAGTCGGCCAGCGCCAGGCTGTACTTGTCGGCCAGGGCCTGCATCGTGTCGTCGGCCTTCAGCTCGTCAAAGGCGGCGTTCACGGCGTCGGCGGCATCGCTGCCCTTGCGGAAGGCGACGCCGTACTCCTCGGCGTTCAGCTCGTCCTTGATGGCGAGGTTTGCGTAGTCGGTGCCCTCGCCGATCATGGCGGTGGCCAGCGTCAGATCCAGCACGGCGGCGTCAGCCGTACCGGCGGCGACCTCCATCAGGCAGTCAGTCTGGACGGACTTGCTGACGTAGTCGGCCTGGGAGAGGCTCTCGTCCTCGCCGATGGCGCTCTCACCGGCGGAACCGGCCTCGGCCACGATGGTCTTGCCGACAAGGTCGGCGGTGGAGCTGTAATCGGCATCGGCCTTCATGACGACGACCTGCGCGTTCTTGGCATAGGCCTTCGTGCAGGCGGTGTTGGCCATGATGTCATCGGTCAGGGTCATACCGTTCCAGATGCAGTCGATGCTCTTGGCGTCCAGCTCGACAATTTTGGTGTCCCAGTTGATCTCAACAAAGTCGGGCTCCACGCCCAGCTTTTCGCAGACGGCAGTGGCAAGCTCGGTGTCAAAGCCGGTGAAATTGCCGTCGGCGTCAGTGTAGTTCATCGGCTCATAGACGGTGTAGCCGATGGTCATTTTGCCCTTGTTTTTGATGTAGGCAAGGTCGCTGTCGGCAGTGGCTTCAGCGGCGGAAGCTGCGGTGCTTTCCGTAGAAGCTGCCGTGGATGCGCTGCCGCCGCAGGCGGCCAGGCTCACGGCCATGCCGAGTGCCAGAACGGTGCTGATGAATTTTTTCATGATACTTCCTCCTATACTTTGCACAGATCCCTCACACTGCCGGTTTAAAGCGGCGGTATGCTTTAATAGTAATGCAAAACCGCGGGTTATGCAAGAGGTTTGGGAGATTTTTGCGGAAAAAAGAATATTTATGCAGGGGAGAGGCGGCAGGCTGCGGCTTGACAAAGGGACAGCACAGCGTTATAATAAGTATAGAAAAAGGCACTGCGACAAGCGGTTGGTCTCTTTCCAATGAAAGTTCTTATTTATCACCTAAGAACCGTCACTTGGCAGAGTGGCGGTTCTTGCTTTTTACAACGATGCTCAATGTAATAGTCTTGCGACCAACATAAAACGTGAATGTAAAACGCATGATCTCACCTCCTTTCGGAGGGTAGAGACCAACCGCCTGCCGTATGTGCAGTGCCCGCCGCATAAAGCGGCATAAAAAGAATACCATGTTTCGACGGTTTTTGCAACCGGGAAACATGGTATTTTTTATTGCGTTTTTTACTTGATGACCCGTACCATATCGCGGGTGATGGCGTCCAGCGTGGGCGCACCGCACAGGCGCATCGTGTCGGCCAGCTCATTGCCGAGCTGGGCTGTGTAGGCGGCGACGCCGTCGGCACCGGCACCGTAGACGGCGGTGACGAAGGGCCGCGCGATCAGCACGGCGTCTGCGCCGAGGGCCAGCGCCTTGAACACGTCGCTGCCGGTGCGGATGCCGCCGTCCACCAGAATTTTGGCGCGGCCATCCACGGCGGCGACGATGTCGGCCAGCCCCTCCTGCGTGGCGGGGCAGTCGTCCAGCACGCGCCCGCCGTGGTTCGAGACAACAATGCCCGCGGCACCGGCCTCGATGGCCTTTTCCGCGCCTTTGACGGTCATGATGCCTTTTAAGATAAACGGTACGCCCGCGGCCAGGGCGATTTCTTTTAACTGCTCCACGGTCTTGCTGCCCGCGGGCGGGTCAAGGTGCTGTAAAAACGGCAGGCCCGCCGCGTCGATGTCCATGGCCATGGCAAAGCAGCCGGAGCTGCGTGCCAGCGCTATTTTTCGGGCCACCGTGGCGTTGTCCCATGGCTTGACGGTGGGGATGCCCGCGCCGCCGCAGGCCGTGATGGCAGCAGCCGCGCCCTCCATGACCTTGTGGTTCGTGCCGTCGCCGGTGAAGGCAGCAATGCCAGCCGCCGCGCAGGCGGGGACAAGGATATTGTTGTAGTCCAGATCGTTGTACTTGTCGCCGTAGTGCAGCGTCATGGCACCGACAGGCCCGGCAAAGAACGGATATTTGAAGCTACGGCCAAACAGCGTCAGGGATGTGTCCGGCTCAAAATTTTCATGGATGGTATCCATGTTCAGCCGTACATTGCGCCAGGCGTCAAAGTTGCGGACGGCCACCGTGCCGCTGCCCTTGGCACCGGGGCCGGGAATCGTGCCGCCGCAGGCGCGGCCGTTGCAGACCGGGCAGGCGCGGCAGGGGCCCATCTGACCCTGGGCAGCCTGTAAAACTTCTTTATATGTCATCTGGATTTTGCCTCCTGTGTTGCGAGCCGATGCGGGCATCGGCCCCTACAAAAATCGGGTAACTATGCTCCGCGCCCATTATAGCGCGTTTTGCCCGCTGCCGCAAGGCCGCTGACGACGACAAGTGCGCACAGTACACAGAGCCCTGCGCCCGCCTGGCCGGTCAGGTCGCCCACAAGGCCCACAAGCGGGCTGGCGGGGATCATCAGCAGACTGTAGGCCATGCTGTCCACGCTGATGAGCGTTGCGCGGCGGTCACTGGGGATCGCGTCGTTGAGCCGCTGCATACTGTGCAGGAACCAGACGGAGAGTGCCCCCTGTACGAGTACCGGCCCAGCGGCGCAGAGCAGCGCCGGGGCTGCGCCCGCCAGAAGCGTGCCTGTGCCGACGAGCAGCGCACAGCCGAAATAGAGCGCGCGCAGCCGTTTGGGGTGCAGGCGGCGGCCCAGCGATGCGCCCGCCATGCCCGCGGCCCCGGCCAGCAGACCCGGCAGGAACAGCCATTCCATGGCCCAGCCCTGCTGGGTCAGCCGCTGCTGGACGAACATCGAAGTCAGGTAGGACGGCAGCGAGATGACCGCGTCGGCCATGATAATGCGCCGCGCCGGTGTGCTGCTGCACAGGCAGTCGAGACTGTCCAAAATGTGCACACGCAGCCGGGCGGGCAATTCTTGTAAGATGTGCTTCTCGCGGGCGGCCTGTTCGTCGGTGACGACAGGTTCGGTCAGGTTGGCCGCGGCCAGGGCGGAGACGGCGCTGACCGCGGCGTCCGCAAGGTAGTAGCCCGCCGAGGTCAGCACCCCGGCCAGTAGGCTGGCCAGTGCGCCGAGGGCGGAGGCCAGCTTCATGAAGATTGACGCTTTGGCGTCTATTTTAATGTAGTCGCGCTCCCGTCCGGCGGCTTTCAAGCTGTCGTAGGTCAGGGCTTCCGTGGTGCCGGAGAGCAGGTTGTAGCCCAGCGCTTTCAGCCCCATGCCCGCGCAGATGAACGCGAGACTGGGCGCAAACGCCATGGTGGCGGCGGAGACAACGCCCAGCGCACCGCCGAAGATCAGCGTGCGCCGCCGCCCCAGCAAATCGGCGGCCATGCCGCTGGGGACCTCACACAGCAGGCTGACGCCGTGGAAAACGCCCTCGGCCAGGCCGATTTGCGCCAGCGTAAAGCCGCGGGCCGCCAGCAGCGCGACCCAGACGGCGTCGGTGAAGTGCAGGGTAGAGGTAAATGCGTGCAGATACACGCAGCGAAGCTGTTTTTGTAAATTCATGGGGGAACACCCTTTCGTGATCGTATACGAAAACGTGCCCTTAGGTAATTGAGCACAATCCTGAGTGCCGATACGGCGAGCGAGGTATGCCAGCTGCTAAGCAAAAAGCGCAGGTAATACTTTGTGTATTACCGAGCATTTTTGCGACGCAGATGGCATACCGCAGCCGACGGAGCGGCGCTTGGGGATTGTGCGAGATTACCCATTTTTGCATAACAAAAGCGCCCCGCGGCAAAGCCACAGGGCGCAAAAACTGCACACTTACAGCGTTACCGAGGTAAAAAAGGGCACACTTACAGCGTCAGTACGTCAGGGGTTTCCTTTTTTCTGGAACACAACACCAAACTGCCAACGCATAAGGGGGGGCTCTCCTTCCTCGGTGGATTTGGGATAAGTATAGCACAGCGTTTGCCAAATGGCAAGAAAAATTGTACAATAGGGGCATGATTTTTGAAAGCTAAGGGGAACGGGTATGAAACGTCTGGTCGTCGGGCTGCTGGCACATGTGGACAGCGGCAAAACTACATTGGCCGAAGGGCTGCTTTACCGCGCGGGGGTGCTGCGCAAGCTGGGGCGCGTGGACCACAGGGACGCCTTTCTTGATACCGACAGCCAGGAGCGGGCGCGGGGCATCACGATCTTTGCCAAGCAGGCCGTGCTGACGCTGCCCGCCGCGGACGGCGCCGACGAGACCGAACTGACGCTGCTGGATACGCCCGGCCACGTGGACTTTTCCGCCGAGGCCGAGCGCGCCTTGCAGGTGTTGGATTACGCGGTGCTGGTCGTCTCCGGCACCGACGGCGTGCAGGCCCACACCGAGACATTGTGGAAGCTGCTGGCACGTTACCGCGTACCTACGTTTGTATTTGTCAACAAGATGGACCTGCCCGGCGCGGACGCCGCCGTGCGCCTGCGGGAGCTGCGCGGGCGGTTCGGGGACGGGTGCGTGGATTTTTCCGCCGCGCCCGACCCGGAGGCGCTGGCTCTGTGCAGCGAGCCGCTGATGAACGAGGTGCTTGAGACCGGCGCAGCAGCGGCAGAAACGATACAGACCGCTATTGCGCGGCGGCAGGTGTTCCCGGTGTTTTTCGGCGCGGCGCTGCGGCTGGACGGGCTGGACGGGCTGTTGAGAGGCCTGCAGACGCTGACCCGCACCCCGCCCCGGTGGCCGGAATTCGGCGCGCGTGTGTTCAAAATCAGTGAGGATGCGGGCACGCGGCTGACCTGGCTGAAGGTCACGGGCGGCGTGCTGCATGTAAAAGATGTGCTGCCCGGCGGCGAGAAGGCCGACGCGCTGCGGCTGTACAACGGCGGCAAATTCCGGCTGGTCAGCGAGGCGCTGCCCGGCATGGTCGTGGCCGCAGCGGGGCCGGTCAGTACGCGGCCCGGGCAGGGGCTTGGCGCGGAATCCGACGCCGAGACGCCGCTTTTGGAGCCGGTGCTCAACTACCGCGTGGACTGTGACGCCGACCCCCATACCTTATTAAAGGCGCTGCAAACGCTGGAGGGCGAGGACCCGCAGCTGCACGTCAACTGGCGGGATGACCTGGGCGAGGTACACGTCCAGCTGATGGGCGAGGTGCAGCTGGAAATTTTGCAGACGATCTTGCAGGAGCGGTTCGGGCTGACTGTGGCGTTCAGCGAGGGCGGCATTTTGTATAAAGAGACGCTGACAAGGGCGGTGGAGGGCATCGGCCACTATGAGCCGCTGCGCCACTATGCCGAGGTACATCTGCTGCTGGAGCCGGGGGCGCGGGGCAGCGGTGTGCAGCTGGCGGCAGACTGCCCGCCCGACACGCTGGCCGAAAACTGGCAGCGGCTGATCTTAACGCATCTGGCCGAGCGCACCCACCCGGGCGTGCTGATCGGTGCGCCGCTGACCGATGTGAAGATCACGCTGGCGGCGGGCCGTGCCCACCAGAAGCATACCGAAGGCGGGGACTTCCGCCAGGCGACCTACCGCGCCGTGCGGCAGGGCCTGCGGATGGCCGAGGCGAAGGACGGCGTGCAGCTGTTGGAGCCGTGGTATGATTTTACGTTGGAGCTGCCCGCCGACGCGCTGGGCCGCGCCATGGCCGATGTGCAGAGGATGTGCGGCAGCTTTGAGGCACCGGAGACGTCAGGCGGCACGGTGCGGCTGACGGGCCGTCTGCCTGTGGCGACGGCGCGGGGCTATGCGCGGGAGGTCGCGGCCTACACCCACGGGCTGGGCCGCTGGGCTGTGCTGCCTGCCGGGTACGACGCCTGCCATAATGCCGACGAAATCGTCTCCGCCGCGGGGTATGACCCCGACGCGGATGTGGAAAACCCGGCGGATTCGGTGTTCTGCGCCCACGGGGCCGGGTATCTGGTCAAATGGGACGAGGTGCCCGTCCGGGCACATCTGTCCACCGGGCTGGAACGGCGGCTGAACGGCGAGACGGCGACAGAAGAAGCCGACGCTGAGGACGATGCCAACGCGCGCCGCCGCCGTGCCGACGCCTACCGCGGCACGCTGGAGCAGGACAAAGAACTGTTGGCGATTTTTGAACGAACCTACGGAAAAATAAAGCGCCGCGGCGAGACGGGCGACGCGAAAAAAGCGGCCCGCGCGGCCCTGCACACGGCCCCCGCGGCGGTGTCCGTGCCCGCAAAGCCCGTGCCCGCCGGGCCGGACTACCTGCTGGTGGACGGCTACAACGTGATTTTTGCGTGGGATGATTTAAGGAAACTGGCCGACGGCAATCTGGACGCCGCGCGGCGCAGGCTGATGGATATTCTGTGCAACTACGCGGGCTACCGCCGCTGTGTGCCGATCCTGGTTTTTGACGCCTACAAGGTGCGCGGCGGCGCGCGGGAGGTGGAGCAGTACCACAATCTGTATGTTGTCTACACCCGCGAGGCCGAGACGGCGGATATGTACATTGAGCGCGCGACCCACGAGCTGGCGAAGGAGCACCGCACCCGCGTTGTCAGCAGCGACGGCGCGGAGCAGATCATCGTCATGGGGCACGGCGCACTGCGCGTGAGCGCCCGGGCGTTTGAGGAGGAAGTCAGGGCCGTGGAGAAGGAGATA
>ENA-OQIZ01000675-OQIZ01000675.1-human-gut-metagenome-genome-assembly--contig:-NODE-675-length-16076-cov-4.012665_pt1 | contig 16076 bp, 16 predicted proteins | sample MGYA00242593_ERZ504758 | MGnify/ENA primary metagenome ERZ504758 (study PRJEB26092, sample SAMD00036364) | human gut metagenome | host: Homo sapiens | study: EMG produced TPA metagenomics assembly of...
AACAAGAAAGATTGCACTGAGCGTCCACTGCGCGGACACTGTTGGTTAATGTCGAAGCCACGGAAACCGTCGTCCTTACGAGAAGTATTTTTCGGCGCCTGACGCAACAGTATGCAACCGGTGTGGCCGATAGGAAAATTATACCGCACGGAAGTGCCTAAGTGCAATCGCAAGTTGTACTCTCTGGTGGTAAGTTGTACGCATCATGGCAAGATTCCGGCGGCAAAGTCCGGATTCATAATGTAAGAGTAAGGTCTATCCGGCCTTGCTCTTTTCCTTTAAAATGGAGGCATGGTCTGACGAAATTTCCGATTGGGACATCACGCCCGCAGACAAATGTGTCAGCCAGCCTCCATTTGTATGTTTTGCAGATAAGATAGGATTCGTATTTGCTTTTTTAGTATTTTATTTATTTAGTATTTATTAGTGCAGGCTTTTTGAATAGGTTCCCACTTTTGAACCCGGTAACTCCGGTTTGAAGGTGGGAACTTTTCTTTTTATAAGCAGCCAGAATAGAACGCCGATTCATATTGGTTCGGCGTTTTCATGTTTAGTTTTCTATGCGGGCGTTGGCTGTTGTAGAAATTGATATATTCGTCCAGAACGGCTTGCAGTTCCTGCGGTGTGCCATACAGGTGGTGATAAAGCGCCTCCTTTTTCAGCGTGTGGAAAAACGACTCGCAGACGGAATTGTCGTAAGGTGTGCCGGGTGTGGAAAAGGATTGCTTTATATGAAGCTCTTTTAAATGTGCGCGGAAAATGTAGGATGTATACTGTGCGCCTTGGTCACTGTGGAACATCAGATCTTGCGGGGGATCCCGAGACTGGAAAGCGTCATCAAAAGCAGCGAGAGTAAGAGCTGTGTTGATGGAATCCGATATGCTGTACGAAAGTATACGCCGTGAGAACAGGTCCAGCACCACGCAGATATAGTAATATTGGTCGAGCACTTTGATATAGGTGATGTCGCTGACCCAAATTAGATTGGGCTGAGGCTGGTCAAATTGGCGTGCTAACAAATTTCTGAAATAAGCACGCGGCAGACTTTTTTGATGCTCGGCCTTGTAGCGCGGTTTTGCAACGGATAATCCCATCTCCTTCATAAGACGAACGATGCGCTTTTCACTGACTTTGTAGCCTAGTTCTGCAAGTTTGTGATGAATTGGCTTTCTGCCAAAACGGTTCTTACTGTCGTGGAAGATTTGACGAATCAGAGGCTTCAGCTTTTCGTCATTTATCTCATAAGAAGTCCGTTGCCCCTCGCGCCGCTTACGGTTGTAGTAAGTTCCGCGCGGTAGGCTTAGTGCGTCGCATAAAACGTGGATGGAATAGCGCCCGCACAATGCATTAACAGCAGCTACTTTTTCGTCGATGGAGGCTTTACTGCCGCACGGACACTGCCGAAGAACCTCTAATTCCAGCGCAAGTTTTTCAAGGTGGCGCTTGGATTTGTGGCAGGTTGTTCGGTTGGTGGTAATGGCTTCATGCATGGGGTGTGCCTTATCAAATTTCTGTTTCCATGTAAAGAATGTGCTTTCAGCCATGCCGTACTTGGCTTGTGTTTCCGTGAATGAGTGACCGAGCTCGTAGAAAAGAACGGCTTCATCTTTGATAGATTGCGAGTAATGCTTTTTGCCCATTGGTGAACTCCTTTGCTAAAATAGTGTGAGGATTCCAGTATAGCAAAGGAGGAGAGAAAAGTATCTCGACATGAAGAAAAAAGTATGCTATACTGAAAAAAAGTGATGATTTGACTACGAGGTAACAGGGATGGACAAGTTGGTCGTTCGAGGAACAGAAATTGATCAATGAGGGAATGCCGCAGGCAGAAAGGCTGGCAAAACTTAATGCTATTGCAATTAGCCAGATGAAGGTGCTGACAGAGGATCACAGACTGCTGCAACTTGAAGCGGCGGAAGAATAATTGCATAGAGTAAAGAGACTATAGGCAACGTTAAGAAATTTTCTGACCTGAAAAGGAGTATGGTCGTGCCAATTGATGAGCGAGAACAGGATAATCGTACCTTACGAACACTAATTATCACCGCATTGACGGAAACAGGGCAGACCCGTGATACGCTGTATGCAAAAATCGGAGAATTTTATTATTGTGCTGCCCCGAAATATCTGTACAAGTATTATTCGGAAAACCCGTTGAATATGGACGCAATTAAAAATCATGAAATGTGGTATTCTGCACCATGCAATTTTAACGACGTTTTTGACTGTGATGTTTCAATTAATGAGAAAGCCATTTTTGAGAGCTTTTTAAGTGCAGATCCTCAAGGACGCAGAATCCGCCAAGGAAGTCCAATGTGGATAAAACTAAAAAGTGATGTACATAAGCAAATTGATTATTTACAGGGAACATTTGAAGAAACTAAACAGACGACAGGAATATCTTGCTTAAGCGAATCGGATTCATCGTTACTTATGTGGGCGCATTATGCGAATAACCATAAAGGAATGTGCGTTGAATACGAACTGTTACAAATATCAGAGCAATTAAAGTTCTCTCCGATTCCTGTTATATATACGGATGAAAGGGTCAGCCTAAATTCGTTAATATCAGAAGATTTGAGACGAGATACCATGAAATTTTTTGTCGAGAGTGTTACTACAAAATCGCCTGAATGGAGTTACGAGAAAGAATGGCGTATAATTCGGGACGAAGCAGCCTGCGGGACGCGATGGAACAAAGCCGATAAGGGTGCTTTGTTGGAAATGATACGACTGACATCTATTACTTTGGGGTGTAGGGCAGAGAGTGACTTTGAAAAGAGTGTGAGGGAATATTGCGAGAAAGAAAAAGTGACTCTTTATAAAATGGAAAAGAATAAGGAAAAGTACCAATTGGACAAGAAAGTACTTATGAAATTTTCGGAATAAAGGGAACAATAAGACCAAAGTAGAAAAACAGTAAAAGATTTTTGAAATTTTGATTTTTTATTTCTGAAATTGCCGGGTATCTTTTTTGTCACACTCAGACATGTTAAAAGCTACATTCAAGTTGATTTTGAATATAGCTTTTATTTTTTGCTTTGTACAGTGTTATCCCCCATGTTATAGTTAACATGGGGGATTTTTTTGCAGAAGAAGATACACATAATTTTACCAAGGATTGAAGGCAGCAAGAAAACCAAGAACAAAATTCTAAAAGTGGCTATATATTGCAGAGTGAGTAAAAACACACCGGAGCAGTTGCGAAGCCTTGAAATACAGGAAATATATTTTGAAAAATTGGTAAGCGAAAATGCTGATTGGAAACTTTATAAAATTTATAAGGATGTTGGGTCAGGAACACGGAGAAAAGGGCGTGATGGTTATATTGAAATGCTAAAGGATGCCCAAAAGCATCGATTTGACTTAATTCTGGTTAAGTCATTAAGTCGGTTTGGAAGAAATATAGTAGAAACATTATCAACGATAAGGAGACTGAAAAAGATGAATATTGCAATGCTGTCCGATGTAGAACAAATCAATACAATGGAAGTCAACGAAGTGTTGCTATCAATTTTACTTGCGGCAGCACAGGAAGAAAGCGCTGCGAAAAGTGAAAATATCAAGTTTGGTATCCGTCAGCGAATGCGCAGTGGAAAAGCTGTACTAAACCATACGCGCTTTTTAGGCTATACTAAGGATGAAGACGGTAGGCTGGTAGTCGTACCGGAAGAGGCTGAAATTGTGAGGAAGATATTCTCGCTGTATTTAGCGGGTTATGGAGTTCGCAAAATCAAACGGTATCTGGAGGAAAATGGCATAAAGACTGTCACCGGAAAATCTGAGTGGAGTACATCCACAATAGACCGTATGCTGAGCAATGAAAAGTACATGGGAAACCTTTTACTGCAAAAGACCTGCACACCTGATTTCCTGACCGGAAAACAAAAGAAGAATTGTGGCGAGCAGAGTATGTTTCTGGTGGAAAATGCGCATGAGCCGATTGTATCAAAAGAAATATTTGAAGATGCACAAAGACGGAAACATAAAATGTAAGATGCTTGGTTTGAGTTAAAAACATGGAGAGTTTTTCTTGATAATCCGTGTGAAATTTGCTATCCTATTAATAGGAAATCTCTTGGAAATCGGGTGACCTTATAATGAATGAAAACGAACAGCTTCAGCTTTTTGAAGATCAGGCGATTCGTACCGCGTGGGACGAGGAAAACGAGGAATGGTATTTCTCCGTTGTGGATGTGGTATCCGCGCTGACTGATGCAAAGGACTATGACACGGCGCGTAACTACTGGAAAGTCACCAAAAAGCGGCTGAAAGACGAGGGCAGTCAGTTGGTAACGGATTGTAACCAACTGAAATTGAAATCCCCCAAGGACGGCAAACGCTACAAAACAGACGTAGCCAACACACAACAGCTGTTCCGCATCATCCAGTCCATCCCATCCCCCAAGGCGGAACCGATGAAATTGTGGCTTGCGCAGGTTGGGCGGGAGCGCATAGAAGAAACGCTGGACCCGGAACGCATTGCGGAACGCTTGGTTTCTACCTATGAACGGAAAGGGTACACGCGGGAATGGATCAATCAGCGCTTGCAGGCAATATCAGCCCGCAAGGAACTGACGGATGAATGGAAAGACCGCGGCATCGAGAAAAACGCAGAGTATGCGATTCTGACCGATGAAATCACCCGCGCGTGGAGCGGTATGAGTACCCGGCAGTATAAGAACCTGAAAGGGCTGAAAAAGGAAAGCCTGCGGGATAACATGAGTACCTTGGAATTGGTGTTGAATATGCTGGCAGAAGTGTCCACAAAAGAAATCTCCCAGACCGAGCAACCGGAAGGCTTACAGCAAAACCGCGATGTAGCGCGGCGCGGCGGTTCGATTGCAGGTGAAGCGCGGAAACAGATCGAACAGCAGACAGGACGGTCTGCGATCACCGGCAAGGGATCGGCAGAGCTGAACCATATGGTGACGGAAATGCTGGAGGCAAGTGCAGACGTGACATTATTGCAGGATTCGGAGAAAAGTTTGGATCCGTCAGTGAAAAACAAGAATGTTATCCTAAAATGATAGCGGAAAGGCATTTCTTGAAAGTACGTACTTTATGTCTACGTATAATATGGTAGACTCGTTAAAGAATATAGATGGTAGGAAGATAGTTTGTGTAGGTATGTCATAATTTTTTGTTTTTAAACGAGAGAAGGTTGCGCTTTTATGATAAAAGGTGTATAATATATAAACCTCTTTTATGTATTGTAGAAATTGTATTTGGTGTCTTTAGGAGGTTACTATGGCAAACAGGTATTTACTTCCTGTATACAAAGCGCTGTATGGGCGCGATTTTAGTTATGCTGATTTTGGTCAGCGTATGGAAATGCAAAAAGCAATATATTTGTTGCAAGATATGGGAGTTCCTGTTGGCGACTATGGCTTTAGATGGTACTTGCATGGTCCCTACTCTCAAAGCTTGCAAGATGATATGCATTATGAAAGTGGACGTACTTGTGCTGAACTAACACTTTCTAAAGAGTATGCTGAGCGTATTGCACGTTTGCATGATGTGATTCATTCAGAAGCAAAAGGAAGCTATTCTATTAGTCATTGGGTTGAGTGTTTGGCTTCTCTTCATTATTTGCGCGAAAATCTGCTTGGCTTTGATGCTGATGAAGAAGAAGTGATTGGAGAACTAGAAAAACGAAAGCAGCATTTAAACGATCATAACACAAATGTAGCTGCCTATAGTTTGGTCGAGGGCCTATTTTCTTAATATGGCGAGTAAAATTAAATTCGTTGGTCAGATTCTTGACAATGTGCATGGATTTATTCCTTATACAGAATCCGAAAAGAAAATTATGCAGACACAGTTATTTAAACGTTTGCAGAGTATCAAGCAGCTTAGTGTGGTTAATTGGGTTTTTCCGGGTTCAGAACATACGCGTTTTATCCATTCATTGGGAGTTATGCATATTGCAGACAAAATGGCTATCAGTTTAGGGTTGGACGATGATCAACGAAAGATTTTGCGCTTGGCAGGCTTGTTGCATGATGTTGGTCATTACCCGTTGTCCCATGTTTGCGAAGCGCCATATCGAAAGCCAATGACTTTAGAGGAATTACCAGATAGAGAATTCTGCAGAAATATCAATGAGGCAATCCGAGATAAAATTGACAGCTTTTCTATAAAACCAAAAACAACGCTTATGTCGAAATCTATTGGTCGACATCATGAGGCTATAGGAGCTTTAGTTGTTTGCAATAACGAAGAAATACGTCAAATAATCATTGATGATTGTGGTGATGAGCACGCTCCTGATATTATTGCGGATATAATCATTGGAAACGTAGAGAGACCTCAAGTCGACCCCCTGCTAGTTCAAATTATACATTCTGAATTGGATGCGGATGGTATTGACTACTTGATGCGTGATGCAATGTTTTCAGGCACTAGCTTTGGAGATTGTGAAATAGATCAACTAATTCGCTGTTTAGAGATAGGTGAATGCAATGGCAAGAAAATTCTGTGTATCAAACCAAAGGGAATTGCTGCTGCGGATCAGTATCTAACAAACAAATTCTTTTCATATTCACAAGTGGTCTTTAATAAGCATATTGCAATATCTGAGTGGATGGCGGAATGTGTCATCGACTGGATGCAAAAGCATCATGCTGTATTCCCCTCTGGCACAGAATTGGAAAAATGGGTTAAGGGAAGCCAAAAGGAATACTTGAATTTCACAGATAATATGTTTTGGTTAGCGTTGGATCAAATCCTTACTGATAAATTAAGCGATTTGGTTCCTCACTACATTAAAGTGTTCTGTGAATGCTTACTTCACCACAATGAACCAGCTTTTATAAAAGGGAGTGAAGTAAGATTTATCACAAATAGCACCGACGAAGCAAGAAAACTGTTAAAAAGTTCAAATATTGTTACTAATGATGAACTGCTTGATCAGCAGATTACAATTCTAAATGAACGATGCATGACGAAACAGGTTCCTATCGCGATTTTCCGTGAAAAATTAGCAGAGGGAAAAGACGATCGTGACTCGGAATCTCCGGACGAAAACATTCCAAATGCAGAATTATCAAGACTAATGGAGTGTATTTCGGTTAAAGAAATCGACGGAAGCGTTCATTTGCTATGTGATGATCCTCGCTCGCTAATGCGTACAATGTATAATTCTACACTTGTTATTTTACGTAGTTACGAATTTCCGAAGAGTGTTTAGCTGAATTGGCTTGTGTTTCTAAGTCATGTAATTGTGGCTAAATATGTGATGCCTAGGTGTGAGGTATTGGAATTTGGCACTGCTTTATAGAAAATCTCAACAAAGCTAACATCTAAAACCACAGGGTATCTCTTTTATCACACTCAGACAACAAAAGCTCGTTGAAACGACAAGTTTCAACGAGCTTTTTTCTACATCATGGAAAAAGTGGTAACAAGCTGGTAACTTTGACCCCAAAATGACCCCAAAACGGCAAAATGACTGCGCCCGGGCTGTTGAAATTTTCAACAGCCCGGGCGCTTTTTGTGGATAAATTTTGCGGAGTTGGCAGGTAAAAATAGGAGCGGTCGGTGCGGTCAGCTTGCCTTGACGAGTACCAACACGCTGTTCTGCGGTACGACAATTTGTTCTTGTTTTGTAGGAATGGGCGGGTTCTTGTACTGGCGCAGGGCTTTTTGGATTTGCTGCTTGACTTCCAGCAGGGCTACGTCCAGCGTGGCTGCTTGGGTAGTGATTTTGGGGAAGTCGGGAACATGGGCGGTGCAGCCGTCTGCCGAGAGTGTGCAAAGCACAGGATAAGGCTGGGGCTAGTCCGCACACTTTTTGAAAACGGTATGGCGCAATGCTAGTGCAAAAATGACCGTAACAATAGTCTTTGCGTCCCGCTATCTCAATACCCTATACAATTTACCTGCATTCCGTGTGATGTACGGAAAAAACTTTGGCTTACAGATGCAGATCAATGCTGTTATTTCTGAAATAGTACACTGCACCGACAAGGCCGGCGTCGTTCTGGAGGGCTGCGGCCCTGACCTCAAGGCCCTCGGCGAAGGCGGGCATGATGCTTTTGCGCACCTGCGCGGCCAGCGGGTCGATCAGAAGCGCCTGCTGCGCGCTGACGCCGCCGCCGATCAGGATCAGCTGCGGGTTGAAGATGTGTACAAGGCCCGCAAGGCCCTGGGCGATCTCGTTGATCCAGCCGTTGAGCACAGCCAGCGTGCGGGCGTCGCCCGCGGCGGCTGCCTCAAAGATCGCACGCCCGTCGGGCGCGCCCAGCCCGGCCTTCTGGGCGCTGCGGACCAGCGCCGTTGTGGCGGCGTAGCGCTCATAGCAGCCGATGGCTCCGCAGGTGCAGGCCACGCCGTCCAGCGCGTGCAGACGGAAATGCCCCAGCTCGCCGCCAAGGCCGCGCGCCCCCTCCAGCAGACGTCCGCCGGTCAGGATGCCGCCGCCGACGCCGGTGCCCAGCGTCACACCGATGACATCGGTATAGCCCTTAGCCGCACCGGCCCAGACCTCGCCCAGCAGCATACAGTTGGCGTCGTTGGCGACGGTGACGGGCAGGCCGAAGGCACGCTCCAGCGTACCTTTAATGTCCACGCCGATCCACCCCGGGAAATTGCCGCAGGTTCCCGCGACCACGCCGCGGCGGCTGTCAATCTGGCCCGTGGCGGACACAGCGATGCCCTCGAGCCTCGGCGCGTCCGCGGTCAGAAATTCGTGGATGGCTGCCTGCACGGTATCCAGGATCGGCGTTTTGTAGCCGTCAAAGCTGACGCTGCGCTCGGCGCGGCGCAGCACCCTGCCGTTCTCATCGACGAGCCCCAGCTTGACCGCCGTGCCGCCGATGTCAACGCCCAGATAGGTTTTACTCATAGCGCACCTGCTTATTTGTGGTTGTTGATGGCCGCGGTGTAGCGGGCCGTGATCTCCGCCGGGCGGGTGATGGCACCGCCGACGACGAGGGCGAACGCACCGGCGTAGAGCGCCTGCACGGCCTGCTCAGGCGTGTGGATATGGCCCTCGGCGATGACCTTGGCCGGGCACTCCCGCGCCAGCTGGGCGATGAAGCCGAAATCCACATCGTTGATGCCCGTCGTCTCGGGCGTGTAGCCGCGCATCGTCGTGCCGACAAAGTCCGCACCGGCCCCCGCGCAGGCCAGCGCATTCTCAATGTTGTCGCAGTCGGCCATAACGAGCTGGTCGGGGTACTTCTCCTTGATGGCGCGGATGAACTCGGCGCTCGTCTGCCCGTTGGGGCGCAGGGCACCGGTGCCCTGCACGGCCAGAATGTCCACGCCGCAGGCGACGAGCTCGTCAACCTCCTGCATCGTGACGGTGATGTACATCGGCGTGCCGGGGTAGTCCTTTTTGATGATGCCGATGACCGGCAGGTCCACGACCTGCTTGATCTGGGTGATGTCGCGCACCGTATTGGCGCGGATGCCGACAGCGCCGGACTGTGCCGCCGCCTTGGCCATCAGCGGCATGACGCCGCCCTCTTTTGTATACAGCGGCTCGTGCTCCAGCGCCTGGCAGGAGACGATAAGGCCGCCTTGGATCTGGTTGAAGATTTGTTCGTGGGTCATGGTGGCAAACTCCTTTTTATCTAAGCATTGTAGGGAGGGGTCTTGACCCCTCCGTGCCCGTTCGCGGCAACCGCAAAGCTCCCGGGACGCATATATGCGTCCCCTACTTGTAAGGGTGGCATACATGCCACCCGGGAGCGCAGTGGCCGGTGCAAGGTCCCGCGGAGCGGTCAAGACCGCTCCCTACAGAACCACAATGCATTACTTTTATTATTTCATCAAAATCTTGACCACGGCTTTTCTTACGTGGTCACAGCCTTCGCTTTTGCAGCTGGGCTTGTGCAGCTCACCGGGGAAGAAGATGGCAAACCGCCCGCCGCCCAAAACGCCGCCGACGTGCTCGGCACCGGACTTGAAGCCGCAGTCGGCGGCTTCGTCGAACGTGCCCTCGTCCTTGCCCTCGGACGCCCAGCCCCAGTGCTCGCTGCCGGTCAGGTCGATCTGCAGGTCGGCATAGCGGCGGTGGTACTCGAACGCAGCGCCGTCTGCATCGCGCAGGTCGGCGTCCATCACGTTGACAAAGACGTTCTCGCCGTCAATGATGGTCTTGCCGTTTTCCAGCGCGTCCAGCGTGTGGCTGTTCAGCCAGTCGATGGCCTTGTCCAGATTCGGGTGCAGACCCTTGTAGCAGGCAATGTAATCAAACGAATCTACGATCATTTCACACCTCTTACAGGGCCGCGACGGCGTCCTCGATCATCTTCTGTGCCTCGACAACGATGGGCTCATCCTCGGGGATCAGGCCCGGCAGCGGGGCACGCACGCCGCCCAGCTCCAGACCGTACATGCGGCGCAGGATCTCCTTCATGACTGCGTACAGGTTGCCGTGGGCTTCGCACATCTTGTAGATGATGCGGTCCGCCTTGTACTGGATCTCGCGGGCAGCGGGGATGTCGCCCTTCTCGATCAGCTCGTTCATCTTGAGGAACAGCTCGGGCATGACGGCGTAGGTGCCGCCGATGCCGCCGTCCGCGCCCATGACACGGCCGGAGACGAACTGCTCATCGGGGCCGTTGAACACGGCGAAGCCGTCCGCACCGCGCGCCTGAATACCGGCATCCTTGAACATCTGGATGTCCTGGGTGGGCATCGAGGAGTTCTTGACCGCGATGACGTTGGGGTTCTTGAGCATCTCGTTCAGCAGGGGCATCGTCAGGGCGGTACCGGCCAGCTGCGGGATGTTGTAGATGATGAACTCGGTGTTGGGCGCGGCGGCGCTCATGGCGTTCCAGTAGTCCGCGATGGCGTAGTTGGGCAGGTGGAAGTAGATCGGCGGGATGGACGCGATGGCGTCAACGCCGCACTTTTCAGCATGGGCGGCCAGCTCGACGGAATCCGCCGTGTTGTTGCAGGCGACGTGGGCAATAACGGTGATCTTGCCCTTGGCCTCGCTCATGACGGCCTCCAGCACGGCCTTGCGCTCATCCGGGTGCTGGTAGATGCACTCGCCGGAGGAGCCGCCGACGTAAACGCCCTTGACGCCCTTGGCGATCAGGTGGCGGGTCAGTGCCTTGACGCCCTCGGTGGAGATAGAGCCGTCCGGTGCGTAGCATGCGTAGAAGGCGGGGATGATGCCGCGGTATTTGTTGATGTCTTTCATAGGTGAGATCTCCTTTTTATAAAAAATAAAATTATTCTTTGACGGGTATGATTTTGAGAACCTTATATTCAGTATAACAATTTGAAGTTTGAAGTATAGTAGAAAAAATGTTCAAAAATAAAAATATACGTCTAAAAAATGCGCGTTTTGTTTGCTTTTTTGAAAAGACTCTGCTACAATGTGCGTAGAATCCATATGGCTTACGAAAGAGGTGAACGTCTATGAATGCCATCTATTCCGATTACTCCCCCATTTTCTTGTATGTTGACAAATACAGGTTTTCTAAGAACTGGGGGTATCCCGGCGCAACGGTCCCTTACTCGCTGATTCGCTATGTTATTTCCGGGAGAGCGGTCTTCTCTCTGGGGGATACATCGTATGATGTCGGGCCGGACGATGTCTTTTACATTCCGCAGGGAAGTGTATTGTCCTGCGCAGCCAAAGAGGAAATCGCGTTTATCAGTATCCGGTTTGTCGGCTCTGTCCAACTGGCAGACACAGATATGCTGTGCGCTTTGTGGAATGTTCCGTTCCTGCACAATTTTTCCGATATGCCGGAAATGTGGACCTACTTTGAGAGAGCCTACGCCAGCGCACTGACTAAAACCACCTTTAAATATTTGGAAATACGCGGTTACCTGAACTTGATTTGTGCACAGCTGGCTCGCGTTTCGCTGGATAACTTTGACAAGGATGAGACACTGGAAGAAGATCGCAAAAAGATGGAGGCGCGTTTTGATATTGAAAGCATCCGCCGCCGTGCCGTCAAATCCGCTACCCAGAAAAACGACCCGCGTATCACCATAATCCTAGACACCATCATCAGCCACCTAGAAAAAAACTATACAACCAAAGAGCTTTGCGATATGGCAGAAATCAGCGAGAGCACTCTGCGCCGTCTTTTTAAGGAACAGGCGGGGAAAACGCTGTATGAATTTATAAGGGAGACCAAGATGACCCACGCGGCCCGCAAATTGCTGGTGACCAACGAGCCGATATCTGCGATCGCCTACGAGTTGGGCTATGAAGCGCCAAGCTACTTTACCAAATGTTTTAAGGAAGTGTTCGGTGTGACACCGCAGGAGTACCGCCGGACTTCCCGGGAAGCATGACCTAAATTTGTAAGTTATGCACAAAGTTTGACCGAATATTTTTAAGTAGAAAAATAATACGCTCAAATTTTGAGCGTATTATTTTATTTTTACGCATTTTTTTGGCTGGTAAAGGAAAAGTGAAAACTGTATAATATAGGCACACGGTAAGTACAGAACTTACAAAAAAACGGAATCCTGACAGCATCTTTTTGCGCAAAAAGACAACCACCAAGAACATACAAGAACACAACAGATTTGATCACAGGAGGTCAAACACATGAAAAAAGCACTTGCATCTCTGCTGGCCGCCGGTATGGCAGCGTCCCTGCTGGCCGGCTGCGGCGGCTCCTCTTCAACGGCGGCCAGCACGGCCGACACCAGCACTGCTGCTTCCACGGAGGCTTCTTCCACGGCAGAGTCCGACGCGCCGCTGGAGGGCGAGATCACCTTCTGGCATTCCTTCACGCAGGGTGCCCGCATGGAGGCCGTCCAGAAGGCCGCCGATAAGTTTATGGAAGCCAACCCCGGCGTTAAGATCAACATCGAGACCTACTCTTGGGGCGACTTCAACACCAAGTGGAATGCCGGCCTGACAACGGGCGACCTGCCCGATATGAGCACGGCTCAGGGTACCGGTGAAGTCGTTGAGATGATGAACGCTGATGTCCTGACCCCGATAGATGATATGGTTGACGACATTGGCCGTGACCGCTTCTCTGCTAACGCGCTGGCCGATATGACCAGCGATGGCGCCACCTACGGTGTGCCGTACTACTCCCACGCACAGGTCATGTGGTACCGCACCGACCTGCTGGAAGCAGCCGGGCTGGAAGTCCCCAAGACTTGGGACGAGTTCTATGATGCCGCAGTGACCCTGACCAAAGACGGCCAGTATGGCGCAGCATTCTCCTGCAGCCCCAACGATCTGCTGAGCACCCGCTACCTGAACTATTACGTTGTCAGTGCCGGCAGCAGCCTGCTGAATGATGACCTGACCGCCAACCTGACCAGCAAGGAAGCCATCGACGGCATCAACTTCTGGCTGAAAGTCTACAAGAACTGCTCTCCCGCCGAGACCATCAACTACACGGTCAACGATCACGCTACGCTGTTCTATCAGGGCAAGACTGCCTTTGACTTCAACTCCGGCTTCATGATTGGCGGTGTGCAGAACAACACCCCGGAGATCGCCCAGTATGTCCGCTGCGCTCCGCTGCCCCGCATAACCGACAGCGACCCCATCTACAGCGCCGAAGCCTCCCACATTCCTCTGGTCGTCTGGAAGAACGCCAAGCACCCCGAAATCTGCAAGGCCTTTATCGAGTACCTGTATGATACGGACAACTACGTTGAATTCATTCACTCCGTCCCCGTTGGCATGCTGCCTGCTCTGAAGGACATCGCCACCAACTCTGATTACCTGAACGATGACACCATCAAGGAATACTCCGACTGCGTGGATGTGATCAGACTGCCGTTGATGAAGGCCATGCCATCGGCTTTGAGCACGGCCCCAGCGCACAGGCCAGCTACCTGACCTCTCAGGGTGTTATCGAGGAAATGTTCCAAGATATCATTACCAACGGCACCGATGTGGAAACGGCTGCCAAAGCTGCGGAGGATAAACTCAACGACATCTTTGATACGATGATCAGCTGATAGCTTCACGTTAGGCGGGGAGGACCCACCCTCCCCGCTTTCTTTGTGGCAAAAATGACCGGGAGGATACTATATTGAAAGAAATTACGCGCACTCCACAATCCAGACCGGCGAAAAAGGACCGTAACCTTACGCGCTGGCTGTTTGTGGCCCCTGCCATGCTGGTTGTTCTCTGTCTGCTGGTATACCCGCTGTGCTCGACCTTGCTGTACAGCTTTACAAACAAGACCTTGATAAAGTCAACATACGCATTAAAAGGGATCGACAACTACATAAAAATCTTTACGGATCCTGCATTCGGCAAGGCGTTCTTAACGACGCTGGTCTGGACTTTCTTCAGTCTCACCGGTCAGATTCTGATCGGTTTCTCTGCCGCACTGGCTCTGAACCGCATCAGCAATCCCATAGCACGCCCCATCTACCGCATATGTATGATCATCCCTTGGGCGTTTCCCTCCATTGCTATCGCACTGGTATGGAAATGGATGCTCAACGGCATTCAGGGTTATATCCCCACTATGCTGATGAAGCTGGGCTTGTCCGATGGGATGCTGCAATTCCTGAGCGACCCTAAACTGGTGCTGCCCACGCTGGTGTTCATTAACATCTGGTTCGGTGCCCCCATGATCATGGTCAATGTCTACGCTGCTTTGCAGACTGTGCCGCAGGATCAGTACGAAGCCGCCCTGATCGATGGTGCAAGTTCCTGGCAGTCCTTTATCCACATTACCGTACCGCACATCAAAGTCGTTGTCGGCCTGCTGGTCGTGCTGCGCACCATCTGGGTGTTCAACAACTTCGATATCATTTTCATGACCACTGCCGGTGGTCCGGCCAGTATGACAACCACGATGCCGTTGTACATCTATGACCTTGGCTGGACGAACAAGCTTGTTGGCCGCGCATCTGCAGCATCGATCATTCTGCTTGCATTCCTTATTGCGGTTTGCCTTATCTATTTTGCAGTTATCACACATTGGGAAAAGGAGGATCAGGCATGAAAAAAGGAAGACGCTTCGGCGATATAGTTTCCAATGTCTATTTGATCCTTCTGTCAATCGTGGCTGTGTTCCCACTGCTGTGGCTGCTGGTTTCTGCCTTTAAAAGCAGCAGCGAGATGCTGAACAACCCCACAAAGATCTGGCCTATCCAATGGACACTGGCAAATTTTAAAACGGTCCTGTTCACCCTGAAATTCACCATCAATATTCGCAACAGCCTTATCATTGCGGGCAGCACCACGGTGGTAGCCATCATCATTTCCTCGCTGGCAGCCTACGGTGTAGTCCGTTTCTTCCCAAAGCTGGGCAATGTAATGACCAAGATCTTGGTCACTACCTATATGTTCCCCTCCATCATGCTGGTCATTCCGTATGCCATGGTCATGGCCAAGCTGAACCTGACCAATACCCGTATCGGCCTGATGCTGGTTTACCTTTCATTCAGCGTTCCTTACGCCGTATGGATGCTGGTCGGCTTCTTCAAGACTGTACCCATCGGTATTGAGGAAGCAGCCCGCATTGATGGCGCCAACAAGCTGCAGGTCTTTGTCCGGATTGTGCTGCCGCTGGTTTCGCCCGGCATCGTTGCCACCGCGATCTATGTTTTTATCAATGCATGGAATGAATACCTCTACTCCATGATTTTGATGAGCAGCTCCGACAAAACTACGATCTCGGTTGCCGTTAAGACCTTGGAGGGTGCCGATATCCTGAACTGGGGCTCCCTGATGGCTGCCTGCGCTATCGTGGTCGTTCCCTCCATCATCTTCTTCTGCTTTATCCAAAATAAGATGGCCGGCGGCCTGTCCGACGGCGCTGTCAAGTAAAAACAACACAAGTATAAAAGGAGTTTTACAGTATGAAAACCGTAGGTTATGCAATCGTAGGTACAGGCTACTTTGGCGCTGAACTGGGTCGTATCATGAAAACTAAAGAGGGGGCAAAGATCGTTGCCGTCTATGATCCCGAAAACGGCGCTGCCATCGCCGCCGAACTTGGCTGCGACAATGAGTCCAGTCTGGAAAGCATCTGCGCCCGTCCGGATGTGGACGCCGTTATCGTGGCAACCCCCAACTATCTGCACAAGGAACCGGTGCTGGAAGCTGCCCGCAACCATAAGAACGTTTTCTGCGAGAAGCCCATTGCCCTTTCTTATGCAGA
>ENA-OQIZ01000680-OQIZ01000680.1-human-gut-metagenome-genome-assembly--contig:-NODE-680-length-15979-cov-3.270691_pt1 | contig 15979 bp, 19 predicted proteins | sample MGYA00242593_ERZ504758 | MGnify/ENA primary metagenome ERZ504758 (study PRJEB26092, sample SAMD00036364) | human gut metagenome | host: Homo sapiens | study: EMG produced TPA metagenomics assembly of...
TCTGGCTTGTCATTTTCTGGACCTCGCTGGCCCACGAAAGATTAACGATATTACCGTCCTGTACCGGGATGATAAGCATATCGCTTATACCGGTCAGCGTGGTGTGATGCTGTACTACCACCGCACCGCTATTGATAAGGTTGGTGGGTTCGACCCGGTATACGGTCGCGGCATGTATGAGCATCCTGATCTGGCGCTACGCATTCATAATGCTGGATTAACGTCCTGGGCGTTTGCTGATGTGGTTGGTTCAGAAAAGCTGATTCATTCAATGGACGAGTATGAAGAGGGCGCACGCAGCATCCCGAGGCCTGAACGTGAAGCGCTCGATAAGAAGAACGCTGTGATATACGGGCAGCGCAGGGATTCAGCATATACCGGCTATGCCGAATATCGCTCACAGCTTGATGTGGTTATTACTACTCTGCTGACCAGCCAGCCAGACCCGCAGCGCGGTACCAAAATGGTGGCATCACCCGACATGCTGACTAAATGGGCTGCATCTCTCCGGCAGTGTGGACGTATTGCGCTGGTGGATGAACTACAGACGGCCCCGGCAGACGTTGAGCTTTACCACGTCCCTGACGTAAAGATGAATGTCTACTTCCGGCGCTGGCTGCATATCTGGCAGCACCTTCGCGATCATCCTGAATACCGGTTCGTCTGGTGTACCGATGGAACCGATGTCGAAATGCTTCGCTCACCATGGGAAGAGATGCAGCCAGGTAAGGTTTATGTTGGTTCAGAACCGAAGACATACGCCGACACCTGGGCAAAGAAGAATCATCCAGAGCGTATCTATCAGGAGTTTATTGCAGCACACAGCAACGATGTGATGCTTAACGCTGGTCTCCTTGGTGGTACCCGCGCTGATGTTATGGCGTTCGCTCACGGCATCATCCGTCTTTACTACCGGATAGAGAGTTATCGTTTCTGGAAGAAAGAGCAGGCTGGCGCAGCGGTGGGTGACATGCTGTCGTTCGGGATTATCGCGCAGTCATTTAGTGACAGGTTGATCACCGGCCCCCTGGTTCACACGGTGTTCAAAACTGATGGGATCGGTAAGGAGTGCGCGTGGTGGAAACACAAGTAAAGTTCGTTGTGGTTGGACACCATGATCGCTATGCCTCAGCCCTTCTTCTGGCAAGTGAATTAGGCGCTCATCTTCTTCTGGATGAAGGCGAGCATGGAGCCAACTGGAATCATCGCCGCGCCCTTGAATGGGCAGACAGCCAATCATGCCGTGTTGTTGTACTTGAAGATGATGCTATCCCAGTTGTTGGGTTTAGCGACAAGGTTGCTTTGTGGCTTGCTCGTTACCCGGATGCCCTATGTTCGTTTTATCTCGGAACGGGCCGTCCACCACAGTATCAACTGGAAATAGCTTCAAAGCTGATAGCGGCTGATAAAACACGCTCTGACTTTATAACCATGCCACGCCTGATTCACGGTGTGTGCTATAGCGTCCCGCCCAAGCAGATACCGAAAGTCCTGGATAGATGGAATTACAGCAAGGCGGCTGACTATGCTATAGGAGATGCTTATGGTGGTCCCGTTATTTATCCGTGTTACTCATTGGTTGATCACGCTGATGGCCAGCCAGTAGAGCCTGCACGAGATAATCAGCCAAGGGTAGAGCGTCGAAAGGCCTGGAGGTTAGATGGGTAAGTTAAAGACTCTACAGCCCCGCTTGAAGGCCATTGATACTCGCCGCATTAAGCCTGTCTATGGCGAGAACCGCCGAGTAAGCGGAAGCGCAAGGGTTGGTCTTAAGCGCAGGATATATGTCCGTGATGGTGGACACTGCTGCATGTGCGGTCGTGTCGTTGACTTGCATGATAGCCAACTTGATCACCGTATCGCTTTACAGTTTGGCGGTGATAACGAGGCTTGTAATCTATGGACGCTCTGTCTGGAGTGTCACGCAGGAAAGTCATCTCGTGAGGCAGCAACTGCTCAACCTGACGTTGAGGCAATGAAGTATCAGGTGCCAACTGGTGACGGACAGGCCGATGTCATCGTGATGTAACGCAAATGAGAATCGATATCAATGCCATTGCAATATAGTTGCATTTTGAATCATTTCAAATGTGAATGATATCGATTCTCATCAACGCCGGGGGGGGTATGGTTGGGTGTCAACGCCGATCGCGCTGGACACCGCGCCCCCTCTCACGCACAGAAAAAATTCCCTTTTGGAGGGTGTTAACGTGTTAACAGGACAAAAGCGCAAATACGCACTGGCGCGGATGTCCGGTTCATCCCAGGCTGCAGCAGCCCGTAAGGCCGGTTATTCCGAGAAAACCGCAAGGTCACAGGGTTCACGGCTGGCAAAAGACCCGGATGTCATCGCGTTTATCAACAAGAAACGTGCTGCAGATCCATATGATGTACCGACCCGGGATGAAAGCACTGCACCACCTCCAGTAGTTAACAGCACAGTAAAAACCTTTGAAGACCCTCTCGAATTTCTTAAGTCGGTAATGAACGACACCACAGAAGAAATTGACACCAGAAAGGATGCCGCCAAGGCAATGTTGCCTTATCTCCATCCGAAGAAAGGTGAGGGGGGTAAAAAAGATGCCCGCCACGCCGCCGCGAAGGTTGCAGCCACTGCCAGTAAATTCGGTGCCATGGCACCACCAAAGCTGGTGGTCAACAATAAGGTGTAACGTATGGCTCAGTGGTCTACCGCCTGCCTCGATTGGGAACGGCGACTAATTGCTGGTGAGTCAATCATCCCGCCACCAATTTTCCCTGATCAGGCAGAGCAGGCGCTTGGTATTTTCCGTGAGCTCCGTGTTTCAGACCTGCCTGGTAAACCAACCTTCGGTGAATGTTCTGAGGAATGGGTTTTTGATTTTGTGAAGTCCATCTTTGGTGGCTACGATGCTGAAACAGGGAACCAGCTTATACGTGAGTATGGGTTACTGATTTCAAAGAAAAACACGAAATCAACTATTGCTGCCGGAATCATGCTTACCGCGCTCATACTTTGCTGGCGAGAGGATGAAGAACACCTGATTCTGGCACCAACAAAAGAGGTTGCTGATAACAGCTTCAAGCCAGCGGCCGGAATGATACGTGCTGACGATGAACTTTCAGATATGTTCCAGATACAGGACCATATCAGGACAATCACCCATCGGATTACAAGAAATACCCTTAAGGTTGTAGCCGCTGACACTGACACTGTTTCAGGTAAAAAATCTGGTCGTATCCGGGTAGATGAGCTCTGGTGAATCGGAAAACGTTCGAATGCGGAAGCGATGTTTATGGAGGCTCTTGGCGGCCAGGTATCACGTAATGAAGGCTGGGTGATCTTTCTTACCACGCAGAGCGATGAACCCCCGGCTGGAGTTTTCAAGGAACGACTGGATTACTGGCGTGATGTCAGGGACGGAAAAATACCCGACCAAAAAACGCTGGGCATACTCTACGAGTTTCCTGAAGAAATGGTAGAGAAAAAAGCCTATCTGGATCCTGAAAATTTCTACATTACAAACCCAAATATTGGGCGCTCGGTCAGTGCTGAGTGGATAGCCGATCAGCTTCGTAAGAACCAGGCCAAAACAGACGGCACTCTTCAGCAGTTTCTGGCAAAGCACCTGAATATCGAAATAGGTCTTAACCTCAGGACTGACCGCTGGGCAGGTGTTGATTTCTGGGAGCAACAAATAAGGCCGGTGACTTTTACCGATATCCTGCAGCGTGCTGAGGTTGCCACTGTTGGGATAGATGGCGGTGGTCTTGATGACCTGCTTGGTCTTTACGTGATCGGGCGGGACAAAAATACTCGTGAATGGATTGGATGGGGCCATGCCTGGGCGCACGAAATAGCCGTGCGGCGACGCAAAAGCGAGGAATCACGTTTCAACGATTTCGTTAAGGCTGGTGATCTCACCATCGTTAAACGTGTAGGTCAGGACACTGAAGAGGTCGCTGAATATGTCAGCCGTATCAATGATGCGGAGCTGCTGGACAAAATAGGCATTGACCCGTCAGGAGTTGGTCAGATCCTTGATGCTCTCGTTGAGGCTGAAATACCTGAAGATTCGGTAGTTGGTGTGAGTCAGGGATGGCGGCTCGGTGGTGCGATAAAGACCACAGAGCGCAAGCTTGCCGAGGGTGTTCTCATTCATGGCGGTCAGCCGTTAATGTCCTGGTGCGTTGGTAACGCAAGGGTGGAACCCAAAGGTAACGCAATCCTCATTACCAAACAGGCCAGTGGTAAAGGGAAGATTGACCCCCTTATGGCTTTGTTCAATGCGGTTTCGCTAATGGCACTTAATCCTGAAGCGAAGAAGAAAGATTACCAGGTATTTTTCATATAAATCACACGTCAGTTAATGACCCGCTACGGCGGGTTTTTTCGTTTCTGGAGGACAGTAAATGAAGCTTGACCGCGCATGTACGATCATGACGGTGAAAGCGGTGGATGAGGAAAAACGGATAATCACCGGGATTGCTTCCACACCATCACCTGACCGTGACGGCGACATTATGGACCCTGACGGCGCGAAGTTTGGCAGTGAAAACCCATTTCTCTGGCAGCACGACAGATCCCAGCCTATCGGGAACTGTGCTGCAAAGAAAGTGAAAGAGGGTCTTCAGATTACGGCACAGCTCGTGAAGCCAACACCGGATATGCCATCGCAGCTGGTGGCCAGGCTTGAAGAAGCGTGGGCATCAATAAAATCAGGACTCGTAAAAGGCCTGTCTATTGGCTTCAAGCCCATTAAATACGCGTATCTCGACTCTGGTGGCATCCATTTTCTTGAATGGGAGCTTCTTGAAGTCTCCGCAGTAACTATCCCGGCGAACGCCGAATGTTCTATTCAAACCGTTAAATCTTTTGACCGCCAGTTACTCGCCGCGCTTGGCACTGAGAAACCGGTTGTTAAAACCACAAATTCTGCTGGCGCTTCAGCACCGAATAAATCTTCTCAAAAAGGAAAACCAACGATGAATATCGCTGAACAGATCAAAAGTTTTGAAAACAAACGTGCGGCGCTGGCTGGTTCACTTAGTGAAATCATGAGCAAAGCTGCCGATGAAGGCCGAACGCTCGATGGTGAAGAAACTGAAAGCTACGACAACACATCAGCTGAAATCAAATCTGTAGACGAACACCTGAAACGTCTGCGTGATATGGAAGCCAACATGGCATCTACGGCTAAACCAGTAACCAAAGCGGCCAATGGCGAAGTAACTGTTGTCAGCCAGGCCCCGGCTATCATTCGCGTTGAGCCTAAGCTGGAAAAAGGTATCGCGTTCGCTCGCTTTGCCAAATCACTGGCAGCGGGGAACGGCAGCCGTTCTGAAGCGCTGCAGATTGCAAAAAATCAGTACCCAGAAGACACAAAGCTTCATCACGTTCTGAAGGCGGCTGTCAGTGCTGGCACTACGACAGACCCAACATGGGCAGGCGCACTGGTGGAATACCAGGATTATGCGCAAGACTTTGTTGAGTTCCTGCGTCCTCAGACGATTATCGGCCGCTTCGGTCAGGGTAATATCCCGTCACTGCGTCAGGTACCATTTAATGTCCGTATCCCTGCTCAGACTTCAGGTGGTTCAGCAAACTGGGTTGGCCAGGGTAAAGCGAAACCTCTGACAAAATTTGATTTCGCAACGATCACCTTCGGTTTCTCCAAAGTGGCTTCTATCGCGGTGCTGACTGAAGAGCTGATCCGTTTCTCAAACCCTTCAGCTGACGCACTGGTGCGTAATGCCCTGGCGGAAGCGGTAATCGCACGACTGGATACAGACTTCATTGACCCCTCTAAAGCGGCGGTTGCTGATGTTTCTCCAGCATCCATCACCAACGGCATTACTGCGATCCCTTCAACTGGTGACCCGGATGCCGATGCCTCCGCTGCGTTCGGCCAGTTCATCACAAACAACCTGCAACCGAATGGCGCGGTATGGCTGATGTCCAGCACTACGGCACTTACTCTGTCTATGCGTAAAAACGCGCTTGGTCAGAAAGAGTACCCGGATATGACCATGCTGGGCGGTACATTCCAGGGGCTGCCAGTTATCGTTTCTCAGTACGTTGGTAATCAATTGGTACTGGTTAATGCGCCTGATGTTTACCTGGCTGACGATGGCGGTGTTGCGGTCGATATGTCTCGCGAGGCCTCTCTGGAAATGCAGAGTGCGCCGACCCATGACAGCACGACGCCAACTGGTGTTGAACTTGTATCCATGTTCCAGACGAACAGCGTGGCAATCCGAGCTGAACGCTGGATCAACTGGAAACGCCGTCGTGATGCTGCTGTAGCAGTTATCTCCGGCGTTGATTACAGCACTGGCTCTACAAGCTAAAAAGGAGGGCGGGGGTAACCCCGCCATTTCAGATGGCAAAAATCAGATACCTTCAGCGTACACATGACTCATTGCCAGGCGATGAGAAAATTGTGAATGACCAGTGCGCAAAGGTGCTGGTTCTGCTGAAAAAAGCGGAATACGTAACCGGCAAAAAAGCAGGGGTGCGTAAAAACAAAAAAGAAAACGCGGAGAATGGCTGATGTGGAACCCTTTTAGACGGAAAGAGAAAGCACTACAGCAACCACCATCCAGCGTATGGACTCCCCTTTTTTCTTTCGTTCGTGAGCCATTTGGTGGGGCATGGCAGCGAAATATGGAAGTCAGAAATGAAACTGTACTTTCATACTATGCAGTTTTTTCCTGCATTACGTTGATAGCCAGTGACATTTCTAAGATGTCACCTGCTATTCAGTCAAAGGATTCTAACGGTATCTGGAAGGATATTTCTGATGCCAGTTTCGACACTCTGATCGCTAAACCAAACCAGTTTCAGAACACGATTCAGTTCTTTGAAACATGGATGAACTCGAAACTTTCACGCGGTAATACCTACGTGATGAAGGTAAAAAACAATGCAGGCAAGATTACAGAACTTCGCATTCTAGACCCAGATAAGGTTATCCCGCTGGTTGCTGATGATGGTTCTGTCTTTTACCAGATTAGCCCTGACCAAATTAGCGGACTACCTACACAGGTTACTGTGCCGGCACGAGAAGTTATTCATGACCGTTTTAACTGCCTGTTTCATCCACTGATTGGTATTTCACCTATCTATGCCTGTGGCCTGGCTGCTATGCAGGGTAAGCACATTCAGGAAAGCTCTGCATTCTTCTTTAAAAACGGCGGTAAGCCCAGTGGGGTGATAACCATCCCGGGCGCTGTTGATGCTGAAAAAGCAAAAGAAATTAAGGCGGCATGGGATGTAGGTTATACCGGTGAGAATGCAGGTAAAACAGGCCTTTTATCAGGTGGTGCTGAATATAAAGCAATAACCATGTCTGCAGTGGATGCACAGACTGTAGAACAGCAAAAACTCTCTGCTGAAATGGTGTGTTCAGCATTTCACGTACCGGCATATAAGGCTGGCGTCGGTGAAATCCCAAGCTCTGACAACGTGGAGGCACTTGAACAGCAATACTACTCACAGTGCCTTCAGGTGCTTATTGAGTCTATTGAGGCACTGCTTAAAGAGACCTTCGAACTTGGGACAAATAAGCGTGTTGAACTTGATATAGGCGCATTGCTGCGCATGGACAGCGAACGCAGGATGAAAGCATTAGGTGATGGAGTTAAAAACACCATTCTTACACCTAATGAAGCACGTAAAAGCGAAAACCTTCCTCCAATAGAAGGTGGTGATTCTCTCTTCCTGCAACAGCAAAATTATAGTCTTGCAGCTTTGGCTAAGCGCGACGCTTCAGAAGACCCATTTGGTAAAAACATTTCTGATCCTGCACCTCCTGCGAAATCAGCCATTTCTCTGGTAGAAAAATCTTTCGTAAAAACTTCACTGAGAGGGATTATTAACAATGGATGAGCGCGAATTATCTATCATTCAGGCGATCGGTGAAGAGGTCAGGGATATCATCACCGCTATGAAGCTTCAGCTTGAAAGAGAAGTGAAGAGTCTCGTGGCTGAGGCGGTGAAGGGTGCTGTAGCTGAAATTCCAGCGCCGGTAGTTCCTGAATTGCCAGACGTGACGCAACTGGTCACAGACGCAGTGAAGGCCGCTGTGGCCGAAATTCCTGCACCGGTAGTTCCTGAACTACCAGACGTTACGCAACTGGTCACAGATGCGGTGAAGGCCGCTGTGGCTGAGGTTCAAGCACCGGTTATGCCGGAGTTGCCCGACATTCCTCAGTTGGTTGCTGATGCAGTTAAAGCAGCGGTTGACGAGATGCCTGAACCTATCACCCCGATCGATGGGCGAGATGCTCTCCAAATTGAATTAGAACCGTGCATTGATGAAACAAAATCCTACCCGCGTGGAACATATGCGACTCACAAAGGAGGCCTATGGCGTTCTTATCAGAAGACAGATGGAATGCGCGGATGGGAATGCATTGTAGACGGAGTGGCCGGGGTCAACATCCAGCAGGATGAAGAACGTCTCTTCACTATCTCACTTGAAAAGGCCAGCGGAGTCGTTGAAGTAAAAACCTTTGCTATGCCGGTCACCATTTACCGGGATGTTTTCAAGGCCGGTAAAGAGTATGAGCCCGGAGATACCGTAACATGGGCTGGTTCGCTATGGCACTGCAATGAAAAAACTGCAGATAAGCCTGGTGAACCGGGCACAAAGGGATGGACGCTTGCAGTTAAAAAGGGTCGGGACCTGAGGGATAAACCATGATCGAACTGGTAGACCTTGAAGAAGCAAAGCTTCACCTCCGTATTGATGATGATTATGGCGACGCAGATCTTGAGATGAAAATACAGGGCGGAAGCGCTGCCATATTGTCTTTCATTCAGGGGAGTCGTGAGCGCGTTGTTGATAGTTCCGGGGTTCTGGTAGAGGGAGAGCCGCTTAAGCGCTGCCAGACAGCCTTGCTTGTTTTGCTTGGCTATCTGGACAGGAACCGTGGCGGTGAGGAAGAAGATAAACTTAAGAAGGGCGAACTCCCTTACGCTGTCACCATGCTTATTTATGACCTTCGAAGCCCGACAATAATTTAAGGAGTTGATATGGCTTGTGCAGGTTGTGCCCGCCGCCGTGAATGGATAAAAAAATGGATGAAAAAAGCCTATGAACGAGCAACTCGTAACAGAACTCCTGGAAGCGCTAAAAGCCCAGACAGCAGCTCAGACAAAACAAACTGAGGCAATTAACCGTCTGGCCAACTCGAACGAGTCACTTTGCAAATTGATAATGCAAACGCTGGCTGAAGAAGTTGAAGAGGATAACTTTCATCAGCAAACTTACCTGAGTGACAGAAAGTGAGGTAAAGATGAACCTCGGGAAATTGAGGCACAGGATCAGCATTGAGCGCCGAACAGGTGTGCAAAACCCTTCTACCGGCGCTATGTATTACTCCTGGCAAAAAATTGCAGATGTTTATGCTGAAGTAACACCTGTTTCTGTCAAAGAGTTCATCACCTCTCAGGCCGCTAATGTTGAGTTAATTGCCCGCGTAAAAATACGATATCGGGAGGATATTCATAATCAGGACAGGATTACTTTCCGAGGAAAAATTTACGCGGTAGAGGGGATTCTTCCTGATCCTGATAGTGGGCTTGAATACCTCACTCTCCCATGTTCTCAGGGGGTGAAAGATGGCTGATGGAGTTGAAGTAAAGCTCGATGGTCTTGATTCACTATTGGGAAAGCTTGACGCGATAAGCAATGACCTTCGACGCAAAAGCGGTCGTTCTGCCTTGAGGAAGGCTGGAAACATCATCGTAAACCAGATTAAAAATAACGCCTCGCGTCTGGATGACCCTCATACCGCTCGTAACATATCCGACAATGCTGCTCTAAGATGGAATGGTAAGGTATTCAAACTAACTGGAGACCTGGGTTTTCGTATCGGAATTCTTCAGGGGGCTGTACTTAAAAAACATCCAAGCATGTCCAAAGATGCTCCGACACCTCACTGGCGACTTCTGGAATTTGGTACTGAAAAGATGGCAGCCAGGCCGCTTGTTCGCGCGGCCGCAAATTCTCGTCTCACCGAAGTCTTTAACTCTTTTTCAGTTAACTATGAAGCGGGTATAGACAGAGCAATTCAGCGAGCTCAGAAAAAAGGAGTTCCGCCATGATCCCACCGATATTTCCTGTCTGTGCGGCAAGCCAGGCGGTAACAGATCTTCTTGGTTCTGACCCTGTAAGGCTTTATCCGTTCGGAATGCAAAATGACAATGTTATCTACCCTTATGCGGTATGGCAGAACATCGGCGGTGAGCCCGAAAACTTCCTCAATCAGAGCCCAGATATTGACCGCTTCTCCCTGCAGGTTGACGTCTATGGCAATACTGATGAAGAAGTTATTGCGGTAGCAAAAGCAATCAGAAATGCAATCCAGACTAAAGCCAATATTACCCGCTGGGGGGGACAAACTCGCGACCCCAATACTAACCGTTACCGATATTCATTTGATGTCGACTGGTTTGTAAAACGATAAACCAAACCCTTCAACTCACCGGCCTTGAGCCGGTTTTTTTATATCCGGAGATAACTATGTCAGTAGTGACTCAAGGCACACAGATGTATGTGCTCGCGAATGGTGTCGTGAGCGAAATTGAATGTATCACTTCGTTCTCACCTGGCAGTAGCCCAGCTGATCAGATTGAGGATACCTGTCTCAGCGAACGGAATACCCGCCAGTATAAAAAAGGTCTGCGTACTCCTGGCCAGGCTACCGTAGCTCTGAACGCTGATCCCGCGAATGATAGTCACCTGTTGCTCAGCAACCTTGCTGAATCAAATGACCAGGCAAATTTAACATTCGCAATCGGATGGGCTGATGGCGAGTCTATGCCTGTTGTCGCAACCTCAGGTGATCCTGATGCTGTTGATGGCCTTTCACTTCCTGATGACCGTACCTGGTACGTATTCCAGGGTTATGTGTCTGACTTCCCGTTCGACTTCCAGGCTAACACCGTTGTTCAGACATCGGCGACTATCCAGCGCTCTGGTCAGGGCGTATGGATCCCGAAAGCGCAACCAACAAGTTAAGTTCTATTTAACCTGAGCGGGGGAAACCCCGCCTTTTGACGGAACAAAGAAATGAAACTGACTCTAGACACGATTAAAAATGCAGGTGCATTTACTGGCCGCCCTGTAGAAAAGGAAATTGAGTGGACCGACAAGGACGGCAATAAACATGTGGCCACCACTTATGTTCGTCCTATGGGTTTTCATGCGGCAAAGTTTGACATTCTTTCCGTAACTGGAAAATCGGACGGTGTTGCTGGACGCATTGCATCTTCAATTTGTGACGAAAATGGCGATCCTGTGTTCACTCCTGATGATATTACCGGTCATGCTGATCCAGAACGAGGCGCTCTTGACGGAAGCCTGACAATTGCCCTGCTCGTAGCAATTCAGGAAGTCAACTCACTGGGAAAGGAAAGCTCAGCGCAGAAGACGAATTCTGGTGTGAATTAGTTCTCAATGGCATCGGTGGAAGGACCATTGCTGAAGCCCAGGAGTTATTGAGTATCAGGGAATATCAGATTTGGTCAGCGTACCGTTCTAAATTTGGCAGCCTTAACCCAATGATGCGCACCGAATGGGCTGCCGGTTTGGTTGCTTCTGTGCTGGCAAACGTCAACCGGGGAAAAGATACCCCACCTTTCAGAATTACAGACTTCACCCCGCACATCAACGCGCCCGCGATCACTCTCGAAGAGGCCATGAAGGAGTGGACATAAATTATGGCTGGAAAAAATCTCGGTACACTCACAATCGACCTGATTGCAAAAACGGGTGGATTTGTTGCAGGTCTTAATCAGGCAGAACGAGCCTCAGCAAAGTGGAGCAAACAGGTACAGGATGATGCAGCATCTGCTGGCGCTGCACTGGCAGGCATTGGTGCGGCAGCTGTAACTGCTGGTCTGGCTGTTGGGGCGGCTGGTTTTCAGCTACTGAAAAGCACTTCCAAGCAGATTACCGAAACAGATCGCTGGGCAAAATCTTTAAGAATATCGACTCAGGAACTTTTGGCCTGGCAATTTGCAGCTGAAAAGGCAGGCGTATCGGGAGATCAGATGGCTGATATCTTTAAAGATATTGGCGATAAGATTGGCGACGCGGTTCTTAATAAATCAGGCGAGGCTGTTGACGCGCTGAATGCTCTCGGTCTGTCGGCTGAGAAATTATCCAAAGTAAGCCCTGACAAACAGCTTCTGGCGATTGGTGAATCACTGAGTAAGATCGGGACCAATGCCGAGAAAACTACCATTCTGGAAAGTCTTGGTAATGACCTTTCAAAGCTGCTTCCGCTGTTTGATAACAATAATGAAAAACTGAAACAGTTTATTGATCTGGCTAAAGACTACGGTGTAGCGCCAGACCCTTCATCAATAGATGATCTGGTGAAGGTAAACCAGTTATTCGAAGACATGGAAGCTCAGGTTGCCGGGTTAAAAATGGAGATCGCTGCAGGGCTGGCAAAAGTCGACCTGACTCCATTGCAAAACTCTCTCGATAAGCTTCACGATGTATTAACCGATCCTGTTGTGCTGCAGGGAATTTCAGACCTGGTATCTGAGGTTGCTCAACTCGCTGGATGGCTTGTTAAAGCGGCGGCTGGTGCTGGTCAACTTGCCGCTAGTACCGGCAATCGCTTTGCTGCACTTAGTGGAAAAATTGACCTGAACAATATTGATCAGGTTAACGAGAGAATCGCATATCTTCAAAAAAATCTTGAGGGAAGGAAGGGCTTTTACTCTCAGGATAAATCAATGTTCGCCTGGTTCACTGGTGGCGATGACAGTGTTAAAACCCTGAATGATGAGCTGAACACACTCATTCAAACCAGAGATAAGCTTGCTAAACCAGTTATTGGCCCACTTCCTCTTGGCACTGCTACTGTCGGAACCGGAAAACCATTTGCTCTTCCTCCGGGAGGTACTAACGGGAAAGTAACGCCTGATGCAAACGCCAAAAAACTTGAATCTGCTTTCAAGTCACTTGAAACAAGTTACCAGCGCCAGATCGCGTTAATTGACGTAACCGGTAAAAAAAATCAGGAAGTAACTGAGGTTGAAAAACTCAGATTCGATTTAACAACCGGCAAATTAACCGGCATTAATGCTGCACAGAAGGAGAGACTTCAGCAATTAGCTACTGAGGTTGACAGGCTAAATGCCCTCAAAAAGGCCAATGAAGAAAACCTTAAACTTTCTGAGTTCGCGACAAATCTCAGAAAACAAAATCTAAACGATAAGTCTGCCAATGATGCCGAATTCGTTGGTGCTGGCATGGGCAAGAAAACCCGGCAGCGCATGCAGGAATTGTTGGATATTCAGAGCGGATTTCTTGAGAAACAAGCCGACCTCCAGAAGCAGTATCAGAGTGGAGACATTACAAAATCTCTGTATGACAAGGAAACTCAGGCGCTGCAGGATGCTCTGAATGAGCGTCTTGAAATACAGGAAGACTACTACCAAAAATCTGATGACAAGATGGGGGACTGGCAAAGCGGGATATTCGACTCGCTGAATGATTACGCTGAAAAGTCTTCTGATTACTATCAGATTGCTGCAGATGGTATGACGTCGATACTTGACAGCGCGACTTCATCAATAGCTGACAACCTTCAGGATTTGATTACCGGTGCTGAAGATGTCGGTGATTTCTTCAGTAATATCTTTGCCGATCTTGGGCAGACAGTTATTAAAACTCTTACAGAGATGGCAGCTCAATGGTTAGTTTACCAGGGCGTTCAGCTTCTCGTCGGCAAGACGGCGCAGGCATCAGCAGCCGGAACCATGATCGGCAATGCGCAGGCAACTGCATTTCAGGCACAACTTGCTGCATATGCTTCTACAGCGGCAATTCCCATCATTGGTCCTGCTTTAGCTCCAGGCTCTATGGCTGCTGCTGCTGCTATCACCGCCCCTCTGGTTGCGGGAGTTAGCGTGTCAGCTCTTTCAGGTATGGCTCACGATGGTATTGAGAATGTACCTGAAACAGGAACATGGCTTTTACAGAAAGGTGAGCGAGTTACCACTGCGAAGACCAGCGCAAAACTGGATGCCACGCTGGAGCGTGTTAATAAACAATCCACCGCACAACAGGCCGGGAATATTACAGTTCCTATAGAGATTCATGGAGACCCTGACCAGCGAACGCTCCTACTGATAGAAGATGCCGTCAAACGTGGAGCGGTGCTCGGACATCAAATGACAGCGAATGATCTTTCTGCCGGTACCGGAAAAGCTTCAAAAGCTCTGAATAGTGGATGGACTGCATCGAGGAAGAGGGGCTAATGGCTATCACAACCAATATCAACTACCCGCACGATTCGCTTCCTGTCCCTCTTCAGGAGGGATATGGACTAAAGCCGGTAAGCCCCTTACTCAGAACGTCATTAACATCAGGCCGCGCAAGACAGCGTAGACGCTATATGTCTACCCCGACTATGGCCAGTGTGACATGGACATTCACTGATGTGGAGGCTCAGGCGTTTGAGGCATGGTTCCGTGATGCAATAACTGACGGTTCTGCGTGGTTCAATATGAAGCTACGCACACCAGGAGGAGAGTCTTCAAAAGTCTGTCGATTTACTGATATCTATCAGGGGCCAAACATCATTGGAGGGAATTACTGGCAGTACACTGCAGAATTAGAGCTCTATGATCGTGCAATTATGCTTCCTCCACCATGGGGTCAGTTCCCGGAATTTATTACCGGAATGGATATTATCGACATTGCGCTTAACAGGGAGTGGCCAGAAGGATGACGATTTTAAACAGGCTCTATGCCAGCAGTGGCGACGAGGTGATCATTGATACACTGCAAATAACAGTGGGTGGCGTCGATTACTGGTTAACACGTGGATGGGATGATGTAACAGTGACTCTTGAAGACGGCAGACAAGCTACCTTTATCGGATCAGCGATAGATATTGCATTGCCCGCTCGGAACGCTGACGGAACGCAGGATTTAAAATTTGCCATCAGCAATATTGACGGGGTTGTTTCAACAGCTATCAGGAATGCTCTCGATAGCCTGAATAATGCCAGTCTGACATTTCGGCGTTATGTTTCTTCAGACCTGTCAGCGCCAGCTGCGCCACCATATACGCTCGCTATTAAAAACGGGTCATGGACAGCAACAGAGGTGCAGATTACCGCAGGGTATATGAACATCCTCGACACCGCCTGGCCTCGTTACCGATATACGCTTCCTGATTTCCCTGGGCTTCGTTATCTGACGTAAGGACTACTCATGTTTGATCCTGATAAATACCGTTCAGTCACCTGGCTGAAGGGCGGCCGCGTTTACCCTGAGCTTGACTGTTTCGGGATAGTTAACGAAATCCGGAGTGACCTCAATTTACCTTTGTGGCCTGAGTTCTCAGGGGTGACAAAAGATGACAACGGACTTGACAGAGAAGCTCGTGGGCTGATGTCAGAACTGACCAAATGCGAGCCAGCCCCCGGGGCCGGTATTGCATGTTATTCGGGCGGCATGGTCACGCATGTTGGTATTGTCGTCGATATTGGCGGTTCTCTGTATGCAGCTGAGTGCAACCCTAAATCCAATGTCACATTTCTTCCCTTGTCTCGTTTTGAACGTCGTTTTGTGAAAGTGGAGTATTACCAGTGACAATAAGAATTTATCCGTCGAGGCTGCCAGGCGAGCCGCTGGAAACTCACAAACATGGTGATATGAGCCTGTCGGGTTGGCTTACAAATAATGTCGATGGGTGGACTCTCGACAGAGAACACCCAATTACCATTGAGTTAGATGGTAAGCCGGTACCATATGATGAATGGCCATCCATAAAGATTAGTCCCGAAAGTGACGTAAAAATTTACCCCATACCATACGGCACTGGTCTTGAGATTGTTGCGTGGGCAGCAGTAGCGGTTGCGGTAGCAAGTGCCGCATATTCCATCTACATGAGGAGCAATATGCAGACAGGCGGGTATAGTCAGCCTGGAAATGGCGACCAAATAGAGCTTAATCCAGCT
>ENA-OQIZ01000682-OQIZ01000682.1-human-gut-metagenome-genome-assembly--contig:-NODE-682-length-15935-cov-31.309211_pt1 | contig 15935 bp, 16 predicted proteins | sample MGYA00242593_ERZ504758 | MGnify/ENA primary metagenome ERZ504758 (study PRJEB26092, sample SAMD00036364) | human gut metagenome | host: Homo sapiens | study: EMG produced TPA metagenomics assembly of...
GTAACTCCTGCGCGGTTTGGGTTGCTCTTGAGAGACACCAATTCGGGGTTCATTTAGAGGGAAAGGACGGGACTCGCATGCCGACCACAGGTCGATCGATTGCAAAAAGAGCCGATAACGGCCGTTACGTCGGTTTGGTTAGTGGTCAGACTATGCAATCCTCTGCCCTGCATAACGCTTGTGGCACGATTCCGGCACTCTGAATAACTAAGGGGTGACCGGTGATGGTTAATATCGCGATGATAGGTCATAAGCGCATTCCTTCGCGTGAAGGCGGCATTGAGATCGTTGTAGATGAACTAGCTACGCGTATGGCCGCAAAGGGGCATAAGGTCATCGCGTACAATCGCAAGGGACATAATGTTGCGGGCGCCGAATTTGACGGAAACGTTCATTCTGCAAATAAGCCCTTTGTATATAACGGCGTGCGTGTTGTTCCAGTGCCAACTTTCGAAGCGAAAGGTTTGGCGGCGTTGACCTCCTCATTCTTTGCGACGCTGAAAGCCATTGCGGCCAAACCGGACGTGATCCACTATCATGCCGAAGGTCCCTGCGTCATGCTGCGTCTGGCGCATTGGGCGGGCATTCGCACGGTAGCGACCATTCACGGTCTTGACTGGCAGCGTGCCAAATGGGGCAAGTTCGCCTCCGCATATCTCAAGTTCGGAGAACGTACCGCAGCGAAATGCGCGGATGAAATCATAGTGCTCAGCGAAAGCATGCGGCAGTATTTTCAAGAAAAATATGGTCGCGGTACACATTTCATTCCCAATGGCATTGAATATGGTGAGCCGGTTTCGGCGCAGGAAATTACCGAAAAATATGGTCTTCACAAGAACGACTATGTACTGTTTCTCGGGCGTATTGTTCCCGAGAAAGGCGTGCATTATCTTATCGAGGCGTTCAGCAAGCTGAATACGAACAAAAAGCTTGTCATCGCTGGAGGCGCTTCCGACTCCAACGAGTATTACCAGCATATTCAGCAGATGGCTAATCAGGATTCTCGTGTTATTTTGACCGGATTCATACAAGGGCAGGCGCTCAAAGAGCTCTATAGCAATGCTTATATTTATGTGCTCCCAAGCGACTTGGAGGGCATGCCGATGAGTCTGCTGGAAGCCATGAGTTACGGTAACTGCTGCCTTACGTCCGACATTCCGGAATGTGCGGAGGTAGTGGAAGGGCACGCAGCGACATTCCAGCATGGTTCTGTTGAATCCCTGCGGGAAAAACTTCAGGAATTGCTCGAAAACGGTGATCTTGTACAACGTTACAAGGCAAATGCTGCAGATTACATCGTCAGCAAATATAGCTGGGATGACGTCACCGATCAGACACTGAACCTGTATGGGGGAGAGTGAGCATGCGAATTCTCCTAGTGAACAAATATTTCTATCGTAAAGGCGGTGCGGAAACCTATTTCTTCGCGTTAGCTGAAGGATTACGCGCGCTCGGTCATGAGGTTGCATTCTTTTCCATGCAGCACCCGAATAACGAGTCAAGTTATTGGAGTAAATACTTCGTTTCCGAAAAGGACTATGTGGGGGATATTTCCGCTTTCAAGAAGGTTCAGGAAGCTTCCACACTGATTTACTCTTTTGAAGCGAGACGCAAGTTCGAGGCGTTGCTAGAGGAATTCAAGCCAGATGTGATCCACATGAACAATGTGCATCGCCAGCTGACGCTTTCGATTCTTGATGCACCGTATTTGAAGAAACATCATGTGCCGGTGGTGTATACGGCGCATGACTACATTTTGCTGTGCCCGGCCTATACGATGGTGAATGGCAGGGGAGAAGTGTGTGATGCCTGCTTGGATAGGCGATTCATGCATGCCACAAAGAATGTGTGTGTGAAGGGATCGCGTGCCAAGAGTCTGCTTGCTTCCGTGGAAGCCGAATTTCTGAAGTATCACCATTCGTATGACAAGATTGATGTGATTATCGCGCCTTCTGAATTCATGAAGAGCAAACTGGATGAGGGCGGATATGCAGGGCGTACCATTGCCATGCAGAATTTCCTGACGGATTCGCAGATGGCGATGGGCGCCCGTGTGGCGAATACGCATAAGTTCGATGATGCGCAGGCCGGGGTACGGCCGTATGTCCTGTTCTTCGGACGCCTTTCCAAAGAAAAAGGAATCCTGACGCTGGTTCGAGCCTTTTTGAAGGCTGCTGGGCTGACGGCTCCTTATGATTCCGTTGAAAGTGACGGTGCTGTGTGCCACGCGGCCGAAAGTTCTGAAGCTGCGAACGATAAAACTATCCTTCCTTCAAATTGGAATCTCCACATTGTTGGCGATGGACCAGAGCGTCCCGAGATAGAGCGTCTTGTCGCCAATGCAGGATCCGAGGCTGCTTCACGTATTCAGCTTCTGGGCTACAAGTCTGGTGAGGATTTGCAGCGCGAGGTTGGTAACGCCAGGTTTAGCGTGCTGAGTTCCGAATGGCGTGAAAACATGCCCTATTCTGGACTGGAATCACTCGCCGCTAAAACTCCAGTAATCGGAGCTCGGATTGGCGGTATCCCCGAGTTGGTGGTTGAAGGTGAAACTGGGTTCGCCTTCGAATCCGGGAATGTAAGTGATTTAACTGACGCTCTTATTAAGGCCTCGCACGCGGGCGGGAATGATTATCAAATCATGCAACAAGCCTGCACCAAATACGTGAATGAGCGTTGTGAACAATCACAATACGTTCGACAACTTGAAGATTCTTACAGGAGGATTGCACGTGGCGAATAGGCATAATAGTTTGGAGCGCATTGTTCACCGTGCGTCTGAAGAAATACATGCTTCACGAATGATAGCGAAAGAAACCTCTTTCAGTGAGGGGATAAATGCATTCCGTGCGAAGCTTGACATTCAAGTGATGAACCATAACGGATATCAAGAATCCGATGCGGTTAAAGCTCGTCTGTTGCGTAAGCATGAAGCTGTACTGCGATATTTGGAGAGTCGTTTTGGCGATTATTACGCCTCCTATGACTATGATGCGCCCCTACCCCCTATTGCCTCTGATAGAAGCAATAAGATTTGGATGTGCTGGTGGCAGGGACTGGATTCCGCTCCTGAAATTGTAAAGGCATGTGTGGAATCGGTTCGACGTAATGCTGGGGGACGCGAGGTAATTATTATTACGGATAAGAACGTCTCAAACTATGTAAAATTCCCTTCGTGGATTATCAAAAAGATAGATGCAGGGATAATTACTAGAACAAATCTTTCGGATTTGCTGAGATTGAGCTTGCTGGCTTCATATGGTGGAATGTGGCTTGATTCCACCTTCTATTGCGTTGGTTCGCTTGACAAAAGCCTATACAATGGTCCGATTTTCTCGATTAAGAGGCCAGATTATCTGCATGCTTCTGTTGCCGGCGGCATGTTTGCAGGCTATTCGCTGGGTTGTGATGACGATCATAGACGCGCGTTCGCTACGATTCGAGATTTTTTCCTTGAATATTGGCGAAGAAATGATTTTATGGTCGATTATCTTTTGGTGGACTACTTGACTGTTCTCGCTCAGCGTCACGATCCATGGATTGCCGAAGCTTTTAATGAAATTCAGCCAAATAATCCGGACTGTGATGAGCTATTTAAAATTCTTGACCAGCCTTATGACGAGGATATGTGGAAAAGACTCTCAGCTCATACTGATTTGTTCAAGCTTACATGGAAACAAGATTTTCCTGTCGAGCATGATGGAGAAAAAACATTTTATGGAATGTTGGAAGGCATAGGAGATTAATGATATGCCCATCCTTTCAGTTGTCATACCCTGTTATAACGCCTCGTCGACAATCGAAGAGTGCGTTCTGTCGGTCATGGATCAATCGTTAACTGATTTGGAAATAATTGTAGTTGATGATGGATCTACAGATGATTCTTTAGCTATTTGTCGCAGTTTATCTGAGGAAGATGACCGGATTTCCGTTTATACAAAGGAAAATGCTGGACAAGGCATTGCTCGAAATTTTGGCATGTCGCATGCAACAGGGGAATACATAGCTTTTGTTGATGCTGATGATACGTGCAATGTTGAGATGTACAGGGCATTGATTGGTTCAGCTAAAGAATTCGACGCAGATCTCGTTTTCTCGGGGTATAGAGATATTAAAGACGGGGAAGTGGTAGAAGAACATCCAAACATGCGAGAAGTACTCCAAGGCGATGTTGCTATTCGACAACACATGGCCGATCTTATAGCTTCTTCTACGGGGGATGTTGGTTCGCGTTGTGTCGCGGTCTGGGATGGCATATTTAGACTATCCCTGCTAAGAAAAAATGGTATCGAATTCCCTTCGGAAAGAACTGTTTATTCCGAAGATCTTGTATTCAAGCTAAGAGCACTGGAATCGTCCAATATAGTATCTTTCCTTCCGAATAGTTATTATGAATACCATATAAGCGAATCTTCGTATTCAAAATGTGTTGATGTACATGTTATTGACAAGCTTGTCTCAATGTATAGAATGATTGAGTGCGAATTTTCGGAAACGCTCGATGGATTTTGTTTCTCATCAAGAAACGCATCGAGGCTGTTTGCTTCGTTCCGTTTTGCTTTGCGCAGCGCACCGTTGGATAAAGGTCGTTTGCCGTTTTTCAGAGCGGTTGTCTCAAATCAGAATCTGCGTAATTGTTTAGCTTTATTCAAGCCGAATTCTTCCTTGGATAAGCTTATATATAAAACATTTATGAAGAAAAAATATATTGTTCTATCTTTCCTATTTTTATGTTTCCAGCTGAAAGGGTATTTAAAATGAAAATTGGTGTCATCACGTTTCACCGCGCTATCAACTACGGTGCTGCACTGCAGACTTACGCACTGCAGAGGGCTATATCTGACCTTGGCTTTGATACCGAGGTAATTGATTACCGGTGTGAGCATATGGAAAATCTGTATAAATTGATTGGCGGTTTTAAGCAGAAAACATTTAAGCAGAATATCAGAGGGTTTATTAATCTTATTCCGTCTTGGAAGAAGATGAATAGTTTCCGCTCTATGATTGCCAGTCATACTAAATTAAGTCCTGTTGCGTATGATTCACAGTCCATCACTACAGCAAATCAACGCTATGATGTATTCATCACCGGAAGTGATCAAGTCTTTAACTACGCTTGTTCAGATTTCGATAAGAATTATTTTCTTTCGTTTGTAAAAGATCCGAGGAAAATAAATTCTTATGCAGCATCTTTCGGAATTAGTGAAATTCCTCAAGAGTACAAGAGTGAATACACGAGGTTGCTTAATAGATTTAATCATCTCTCGGTCCGAGAGGAATCTGGGCGCCGTATCGTTCGTGAATTGACAGGAAAAGATTGCGCATTACATGTTGACCCGGTTTTCCTTTTGGATGCTGCTGAATGGTCGAAGCTCGCGAAAGATCCCGGTATTGATAATTACATTCTTATTTATCGCTTGAATAAATCAAATATTATTGATAATTTTGCCAGAGAGTTGGCAAAGAAGACAGGGAAGAAAGTTATCAATATTGGTCAGGATTTGATTGATAAAGTCAAAAATCCGGATTTTGGAGGTGATCTCAGCACTTCCGTTGAAGAATTCCTTGGTCTATTCAAGCATGCCGATTACGTTGTGACTAATTCTTTCCATGGTACGGCATTTTCTGTAATCTTCAATCGCAAGCTATATGTGGAGACGAAACAGAAAGATTTCAAGAAGAACGATAGAGCAGAGAATTTACTTAAGCTGACTGGTCTCACAGATTCGATTATTGAGACTTTGGATGATTGTAATCTTGACATCGTTCGTGATTTTGAGCATGCGCAGTCCGTACTTTCTAGCGAGAGGGAGTCTGCCTTAGATTATCTCCGGGGAATTTGTTCCAATGAATAGTCTGATATATAAGTTAAGAATATGGCTGAGAACAACTCCAATTGAAAATTACTTTATTCCAAGCATATTACTTATATTAGTTTTTTCTACTGATAATAAACTGATATTTATCACGAGACAATTAGCTAATGTTCTTACAGTTGCTATCTTCTGTTTCGTGTTGATGTCGAAAAGAAAGTGTAGTTTATCTTCTGTCGTAGAGAAAATTTATACGGTTTTTTTCTTACTTATCTGCATAAGTTTTCTCTACACAGATGATCGCTTAACTTATACTAAGTATTTTCCTTACGTCCTTGCTGTCTTTTCTTTGACGCTTTTTAAATTTGATAGCACCTTTTTTAGTTGTCTCATTAAGCAGTTCGAGTTTCTGTTCTGGATATTTATCTTTTCGATGTATCTAGAGCTATTGGCTCCTAATTTGTTTGCCTCACTTTTCGGTTTTCTCGATCTTGGAAGTAGTCGATCTGCGGTTTCAGTTAACACTGGTGGTGCTATTTCGGGACTAGCTTATGAAAAAGGTTATGCAGCGTTTCTATGCAACATGGGACTAGGTGTGCTTTTTGCAAAGCTTTTTGTCAGAGGCTTTACCCTAACTAGATTGTTCCAAATCGTTGGTGTCTTTGCTGCATTAATGATGACGGGTAAAAGAACTTTGTTTCTTATTCCCGTAATGGGGCTTATCGTATTTGCATTATTCTTCTCCAAGAAGCACAAAATTTCAATTGCTCTTGGTCTATCCTTTGTACTCGTTGCGTCATTGACAATAGCTGATTCGCTTATTCCTCAAGTATCTCTAGTGCTTGACAGGTTGTTTGCAGATAACGGCGATCCCTTGAGCGGTAGACAGGTTATTTGGACATATGCCATGCAGATGTTTGAAGCATCTCCACTTATCGGTAGAGGATTCCTTTCATTTAATGCTTACATAAATGCTCAAGGCTTCCGTTATTATGGGTTGCTTTGGAGCTATCAAGCCCATAACGTTTATCTACAGCTTCTTGCTGAGCTTGGTATTGCTGGCCTTTTGTTATTCGTTGTCTTGCTTTCCACACTTGTTTATGGTCTAATTCGCAGTTTTTTAAGTTGGAAAGATATGCAAGGCCTGGAACCTGTCATTCTTCTTACTGCAGTATATTGGATCATTCTTATAGCCGTATACAGCTTAACCGGCAATACCATCTACTATTCGTGTCAATTTGTGGTGCTCGGCATTTGTATAGCTATATATCAGACTTTCAATAAGAAAGCGTTGCAGAAAAATGGAACCACTTGTTAGTATTATTACCCCAGCTTTTAACGCCTCTAGGTATCTTGTTTCTTTCTTTGAATCTGTATTGAATCAGGATTACTCCAACTATGAATTGATCTTCATAAACGATGGTTCAACTGATGATACAGCGCAAATTGCGCTACGATACAAAAAAAGTTTTGAAGAAAAGGGACATCGATTCGTTTATCTTGCAAAAGAAAATGGCGGACAGGCTGCTGCCCTTAATACTGGTTTCCCATATATGAAAGGCAAGTACTTTATCTGGCCCGATTCAGATGATACTTTATGCTCCGATAACCTGTCAGCCAAAGTTTATTTTATGGAAGAGAATCCGAGTATTGATCTTGGTATCGCATGGGCAAAACATGTGGATGAGAACGGCAGTGATTTAGGCATTCTAAAAAGAATACCTGTGGAAAATGATGATTTGTTCCGTGATTTACTTGTCAGTAATAACGTACAGTTCTGTCCAGGTATCTATATTATCAGAACTTCCACTTTTAAAAAGTGTTATCCTAACTTACATATTGATGAGAGCCGCGCTGGACAAAATTATCAGCTTCTTCTTCCTATAGCGTATAGATATAATTACGCTTATATTAATAAAGTTCTATACACATATATTCTGCATCCTACTAGTCATTCAAATTCTAAACAGCATGATGAACAAGCTCAGTTGGAACGTTTTGAGAGACAAGAACGTCTTTTGTTGAGACTGATAGATCATATATGTATACAAGACGATAAAGCTGAAATGAGCACTTTGGTCAGGCAGCATTTTCAAGGCATTTATCTGAGAATTGCCAACGAACATATTGATAGAAGAAAAGCTGCGGACTCCATTTATTCGTTATGCCGCATGCGTTGTGTGAGTTACAAGGATATCATCTACGCGTTTGCAACTTTTGTTGGGATTAAGCTTAAGTAAGGGATGAGCGTTTTGGGAAGAACAAGCAAATTTGTTCTCAATGCGGTATCGACTGCGCTTCTTCAAGTAGTAACTATGGTAGCAGGGTTTATTACACCCCGTTTCCTGTTAGTCGCTTATGGGTCAGATATTAATGGTCTTATTTCATCCATTAATCAGTTCATTGTTTACTTTAATCTTGTAGAGGCCGGGCTGTCAAGTGCTGCTGTTTATTCATTATATAAACCAATAGCTGAGCACGATTATAACCAGATCAATCGTGTTGTTGTTGCTGCGCGGAATTTCTATGTCAAGTCTGGCTTTATCTTTGTCGGCCTTGTTTTTCTGCTTGCCTTTGTGTACCCTTGGATAACGCATACAGAGGTACTGGACAAAGGAACGGTTTTTTGTCTGGTCCTTGTACTCGGAGTAAATGGAGCTCTCGAATTTTTCACTCTGGCAAAATATAGAGCTTTATTGACGGCGGATCAAAAAACTTATGTAATCTCCACAGCATCAATTGTTTATACAATCCTTAATACTCTCATTGTTGTTGTTCTATCGACTTTGAGAGTCGACATATTGCTCCTTCGAATCGTCGCCCTAATTTCCATATTTGCTAGAAGTTTAATCTTATATCTCTATATAAAGATACACTATAAGTTTATTGATTATAAAGTAGTACCAGATAACTCCGCCATGGATAAGCGTTGGAGTGCATTGTACCTGCAGGTTGTGCAGACTGTCCAAAATGCTTCTCCTGCTGTATTGACTACGTTATTCTCTACACTGAAGATGGTCAGTGTTTATTCTGTCTATAATATGGTGCTCGCTGGAATCAATGGTGTAATGTCGGTGTTTTCTACTGGAGTATCTGCTGGCTTCGGAGAACTCTTAGTGAAAAAAGACATGAAAGCGTTCGATAAAGCATATAAAGACTTTGAATACCTATATTATATGGCGATGAGCATAGTATACGGTGTTACGATGGCAACAATTCTTCCATTTATTCAGGTGTATACAAAAGGTGTTAATGATGTTCAGTACGTGAATATTGTTTTTGCTGTGCTGTTCGTCCTCAATGGGGTTCTTTATAATTTAAAAACACCTCAAGGAATGCTAGTGATTGCAGCTGGTCTCTACAAGGAAACACGGATTCAGAGCACCATTCAGGCGAGTATTCTGGTTGTTGGCGGTGTTATCCTCGGCTATTCATTTGGTCTTACGGGTGTTCTGGTTGCCTCTTGCTTGTCTAATTTCTATAGATGTGTTGATTTGCTTTTCTTCATTCCGAAGAATGTTACGCATCTTCCGATTCTTCCTTCATTACGGCGAATGGTGGAGACGCTGGTGGTCATTATTCTAATATGTGCCGCTTCATGGCTCTGCCTTCCGTTCCGTCCGAACACTTTGATGACTTGGGTGGGTTATGCTTTCTGCAATCTTGTGTTGGCGGTTCTGTTGGTGACGCTGTTCCATGTTCTCTTTGAACGATCAAATATTCATATTGTTGTTGACAGGGTTCGTTCGATTTTTAAGAGAAAATAATACATGGATTAGTAAAGCATATTTTATGAATATATTCCCAATTAATAGCTGTCTCGCTTCCTTGTTATAGCATGATTAACGAATGCTGAGGGTGTGAATTTCAGTTTGATGATAATATGGGCATATATTCTTAATTGAAGGGAAAGGATACTCAGATGAATATTAAAGATAAAGTTAAAAAAATAACTCCAAATTTTTTATTGGAGAGAAAACAATGGCTGCGTTTAAAGCGTGAGTCGTTTGATCAACTGAAACGTTTCTATAATGCCATTACGAATGATGGCAATAAAAATGTAAATCATTGCATCGCCAAGGTAACGTTCTACAGTCATCAAATCGAAAAAGGATTAAGCCATAGTGATTTCCGCTATGGATTTGGAAAGTCAGTTTTAATGAATCTTTCCTCAGCCTTAAAAGATTTGAAGCGATGTGATTCTAACTACCCTGAATGTGCGGCTTATCAGAGTGCTGTATCGGCATTACAAGAATACCGCTACAGGCATGAAAATGCTGGTTATCAAATAGATGATATGATTGCGCTTTTCCCCTCGGACATTTGGAATGACGCTTCTGCATCAACTTCTGTTAATGGTGGAAGTGTCCCGGTTAAAGCCATATTGAAAGATGGGAATGCAACCATTCCCTTTGAGAACCTGTTCCTAAACCGTAGGTCAGTACGTGAATTTTCTGATAGTCCTCTCACTGAAACCGAGATTCAACATGTGGTTGAAGTGGCTACGAAAGCGCCGTCGGTCTGTAACCGTCAGCCGGTTCGCGTGTACGCGATTACAAATAAATCTATAATTGAGAAAGCGTTGAAGCTGCAAGGAGGCTTTAATGGGTATAAGGTTCCCCCGGCTTTGTTCTTGATTACAGCTGACAATGAAGCTTTTCTTTCGATAAGTGAACACAATGAAGGTTTTGTTGACGGTGGTCTTTTCTCCATGGCCTTACTCATGGCTATGGAGGCTAATAAAATCGCTGCATGTCCTCTAAACACCATGTTCTCAAAACAGATTGATCAACAGACACGCAATATAATCGGAGTTCCTGAAAATGAGTTTTTGATTATGTATATTGCGGCCGGACATTTTCCTGATGAAACACATACATGTATTTCTAAACGATATCCTGTTCAGGATATTCTTACTATCGTCAAATAGTGTATTTTGAAATACAGTACAAGGTTCATTTCTATGCTTCATAACAGTTCATCTCCAGAATTGTGATAATTAAGTACTATCTACTACTTATTTTTTTGCGTGATTGGCATGTCGAAGAGAAAGGTTAACAAATGACCGGAGTCAAAAATGATGAGCTCCATACTATCGAACGTGTGATATCGTCTCCTGACGCGGATGCAATTGGAGGCGCGGCCACATACTGCGTAGGATGCGGTTCATGTGCAGTAATAGATCCGGCATTTCGCATTGCAAAAAATGCAGATGGTTGCTATCGAGCCAGTGTTGTCGGCGAGCCTCGTGATTGGACTGCGGCGGAGCGTGTTTGCCCATTCGCGTCCTCGGTAGACGAAAACCAGCTCGGGGAGGAGCTGTTTAGCAAACAGTCTGGCGTTAAGTATGACCAGCATCTAGGTTATTACCTGAGTGCTTATGCCGGATACGTGGCTGTCGACGGTTGGCGTTCCCGGGGTACTTCCGGTGGCATGATCAGTTGGCTGGCTGCTAAAATGCTTCAGGACGGGCTTGTAGATGCGGTCATTCACGCCAAGGATGGTCCTGATCCTAAGAATATGTACACTATCCAGATTTCCCGTACTGTTGATGAGATTAAAGCGGGTGCAAAAGCGAAGTATTATCCTATTGAACTCAGCGAGGCCATTAAACAGGTACGTGAGCACGAAGGGCGTTACTTGTTTATCGGCCTTCCGTGCTTTGTCAAGGCCGTACGGCTTTTACGTCGTGAAGATCCTGTGCTAATGAAGCGCATTCCCTATTGCATCGGCTTGATATGCGGACATTTGAAATCTGATTTCTTTGGCCAAGCCGAAGCGTGGGAATCGGGCGTGCCCCTTGACAAGATTGCACGTGTGGACTTCCGACACAAGACTCCCGGCACACGTGCCTCGGATTATGCAATTGAGGTGCGTCGCACAGATAAAGATGAACCTATCGTCAAGCGCATTGCTGAATTGTCTACTGCGAACTGGGGACTTGGCTATTTCAAATACAATGCGTGTGATTATTGCGATGATGTGCTTGCCGAGACCGCTGACGCGACTTTCGGAGATGCGTGGATTCCCAAATATGTGTCAGATGACAAAGGCTGTAACGTTATCATTATCCGCAATCAAGCTATTCAGGATTTGTTTGACCGGTATAGGAATGAGCTCGTCCTGCATGATTCAGATGCGGCAGAAGTCTATCAATCGCAGTCCAGTGGATTCCGTCATCGTCGTCAAGGTCTTGCTGAGCGTTTGTATATCCACCAGCAGCGTGGCGAATGGACTCCTACCAAACGTATCAAGCCATCTCTTGATGGAATTCCTGAACGACGTCAGCGGGTTTACGCAATGCGCACCACATTGAAAAATGAAAGTTTTGTAGCGTTCCGTGAGGCCGTCAAAGCCGGGGATTTCGCCGTGTTCAACAAGCATATGAAACCCCTTGAACGTAAGTACTGGCGCGTTAGCATCCCCTTCAAAAAGCGTATGATGAACCTCGTCAGACGTGTCATTAATAAGCTCAGGCGCATCATCAAAAAGCTTTGATTATCGCTTTCAAGGAATTCTGTCACTCCAATACTGGTGGCCGAAATGAATCTGCATCTGTAAAGATAACAAACTGGTGCTGAGGCTGCATGGCTATTTCCCAGAAAACGTCTGCAGCCTCCTATCACGAGGTTGTCTGGTGCGGACGTTGGTAGTGCCCGCGCCCTTTCTTCTATTTCCCCGTAGACTTTCTTGAACTTGTTGCTCAACGTCTGCGAGCGGATGCCCTCGCATACATTCGGGCACTACCTTCGTTTTGTCTCGGCTGGACAATCAGCATTTCGCTATCATCGATTGTGAGTAGGGGTCTTGACAGAAGAGGGGTCAAGACCCCTGTATTGTTTATTACCAAAAGTGTGATTACGATTATGCCTTAAATGAGATGCTTCGTTTCCACAGTAGGTCGAACCAGTGCCTGCGTCGCCGGTCGATAGTAAAGGCGAATAGTGCTTGACGAGCGAAATCAATCAGGATGACGAGCGAAATCAATCAGGATACAGACCGCGTAAATCGTGAGCAGTATGCCGAGGATTTGCAGGATTGCCAATGGCTGCTGGTACAGGTTCTGCAGATTGAACAACTTGATCCAGAGCAGTTTCTCGGATGCGGTGTAATCGGTGATGAGGTATATGGCGAACGCGGATTGCGCGATTCGGTTGATGAAGCGGTTGTGGAAGGTGACGCGGTCGAACAGCAGGAACATGCCGAAACCCACCATGACGACGGGTAGCTTCCAAGCGCCGGTGATGTATATTCCCATGTCGTGCCCGAGCAGCGACAATGTTATGGAGGCGCAGGTGTACAACAGGAAAAAACCGAGTCCGATGCCGGTCGTCAGCCAGACCTGTCTGGTGGTGAACGGTTCTATATACCACTTGTAGGCGGAGATTAGGCTGAATAGGTAGATGAATCCGAAGAAACCATCATTAATTTTTATCATTCCGGGGATGAAGCTGGTCAATCCCCATATGACCAGTACGGTCGCGGCCAGCGAGAAGTGGCATTCGCGGCCAAGCGCCTTCAATCCCTCGGCCAGGAAGGGGAGCGGCGCCAGGAAAATGGCGTAGGCGGTGGCGTACCACCACACGCCCATGCTCAACGGCATGACGCTCTTCATCATGAGTTTCATGCTGAGGTCGGCCCGTCAAACATGAGATAGAACGCCACGAATGCGAGGCTCCAGAACAACAGCTCGCGCTCCATGATCCACACGCGTTTCAGGTTGGATTTGATGGTCTGTTCCCTGTCGAGGAAGAACCATGCGGAGATGGAGAAGAAGATGACCACGCCGACCTTGCCGCCGCCGGCCATGACGAGCTGGAAGAAGATCCGCTCCGGTCCCAGGGGGAGTTTCAGCACGTCATAGCCGTTATGGACGATGAAGTGATGGGCGAGAATCATGAACATCGCGATGATACGCAGCAGTTCGATACCGGAGTTCCAACCCCCTATTTGAATTTCTGGAGTGTGCCGGCACGCCGTGTTTGGCGTGCGCTCCGCCCGTGCTTGTGCTCTGGCTGTTTTCATTCATCGTACTTCTTCTTTATCGTCATCATCCGCTTGCGATACCACCAACCTACCAAGGACTACGCCGCCAGGAAGACCTGCGGGGGCAAGCTCGAGATCATCCGCTGCGTCAAACGGTTCATCGCCCGTGAGGCGTACCGGGCGCTCATCGCCATACGCAACGGTGGGACCGGGCGTAGGACACCGGCCGAACGTGGCGCCAGGCTGCGCGAACTGCGCACAGGCCATGGCATCACCCAACAGCAGGTCGGCGAGGCACTATGCGTGCCGTCCAGCCGCATCAGCGAGATTGAACGAGGCAAACGGGACCTGCCCGAACTCGAGCGACGGGCCATCCAATGGATTCACTCCATCACCAGTCCAAAACAACACACCCAAACACTTGACAATGTATAGGAGCATCTAAATACACCTAACTTCTATTGAACAGACACGGCCGTGCAGGATACGCAGTGTCACACCGACGCACGTGAGCTCGCGGTGGACCCTGGTCCAGTCGGGTTGTTTATACACGCTTTCCCATTCGCCCCTGCCGGGGAACAGTATCGAATACACCTCGTCGTCCCCGAGTGTGGCGTACGTGGCTGGAAGTTTGCTGTTGGCCAAGAGTTGGTGTTCGGAGCTTTTTCTATGGCTTCCGTTATCTCTTACATTAACGCTTTTTTGACTTTGGTTCCCTCACTGAGTTGTTTGGCGGCCTGCTTCCTCCGGATGCTGTCGTTTAGTTGCCTTTTTTGTTCTCAACGGGATGAAGGCTTTGTCATAAGGCGGGCGCGCTGGAGAACGCCATCAGCCAGTGTTCCAGACATTACGTTTCAATTACCGTGTTCCAAACATTGTCTGGACAGATGCTTAGGATATCCAATCGTCTGGGCCATTACCATCGGTATGCCGAAGTGCAGCTCCATCGCATGTCGCTGTTTCTTAGGGATATGCATAATCCCCTCCATCTAGCTTTCGAGAAAACGTTTGCGGCCTGTTGTCACCAGATGATGAACGCATCCACAGCCATTTAGACAAGAAAACAGGTTGTCATAGCTTCATTAAGAAATTGCTGGTGTGAGAAGATGTGTGGATTCGAACTTTTGTTCGATTTGTGTTGTATGCTGTCAATTGCTTTTTAAATTTAAAGATTGTTACAAAGGAAGCGAATAGAGCATGAAGGGATTCACGATAAACAAAAAGGTTATTCAGAGGATGACGCGTGAGCTAGAGAAAGAATTCAGCAAGAATCCTATTAAAATCCCTGTCTGCGCATCGCGTTTGGGTCTATCGCAAGATGAGATGAACATTGGTGAGCAGAGACCTGTCGGTGTTGTCAATAATTTTACTATCAACGCGGCGCCACATAGTCAGCTTGCAGTCAATGCTCATGAAATTCATCAAGAAATGAACCTGTCTGGCTCTGACGAAAAAATCGAAGCGATGAAGAAGCTCCTGACTGAAATTTCTCAAAAGATGGATTCTTTAAATTTGTCCGATGAGGATGAACTTGAACTTTCTGAAACCGTTAGTAAGGCCTCGGCAGAAATTGGCAAACAGCATCCAGATAAAGAGAGATTGAAGGATTTTATCTGTTTGATGAAACGTATTCTGGCTCCACTGGCGCTGTCGTCATTATCTGGTGCATCTACTGCTGTTAACGACATTGCAGAACAGTGGGTGCGTCAATTGGCGTCGTTCCTTGCATGAATATTTTCATGATTTGTTTTTGAAAGACGGAATCGGAGGATTGATTTTTGAACGAAGGCAAGGTTTCTGGGGAAAATATTTCTAGAATGGGCATGCTTCATTTCAAAAATGATAAGCTTCCTGACACGAAAGCCCTTCTCCGGATTCATGACGGTCATATTGACATCACCATTGTTTGGAATCCTAGCGATAGCACGTTTGAACGCTGTTTCTTTTCGGAACATGTGTTCTATGCTGACGATCCAGATCGCAAAAAATATATTTATGATTTACCTAGGCAAATCTGGTTTCGTGATTCTCAAGGATCAGTGGATTTGCTCGGTTGCAAAGTCAGATCATGCAAGGAAAAATACGGGGCGGGTGCTAACGGAATCATTGACGCGGAGTATGCAGTGTTCGATGCAT
>ENA-OQIZ01000683-OQIZ01000683.1-human-gut-metagenome-genome-assembly--contig:-NODE-683-length-15866-cov-2.791029_pt1 | contig 15866 bp, 15 predicted proteins | sample MGYA00242593_ERZ504758 | MGnify/ENA primary metagenome ERZ504758 (study PRJEB26092, sample SAMD00036364) | human gut metagenome | host: Homo sapiens | study: EMG produced TPA metagenomics assembly of...
AAGAACAATAGGTTAAAAAACCATGATTATTTTTACCTTACGTCGGCTCCTTTTGCTGCTGGTGACGCTCTTTTTCCTGAACTTTGTCGGCTTCAGCCTGAGCTATTTCACGCCCCACGCCCCGCTCCAGGGGTCGTCGCTGTGGGATGCGTGGCTCTTCTGGTTTAACGGTCTGCTGCACTGGGATTTCGGTGTTTCAAGCATCAACGGACAGCTCATCTCCGAGCAGCTGAAGGAGGTTTTCCCGGCGACAATGGAGCTGTGCATTCTGGCGTTCGGTTTTGCCTTAATGGTTGGTATTCCGGTAGGGATGCTGGCAGGGATTTATCGCAACAAATGGCAGGATAAATTTATCAGCGCCCTCGCCCTGCTCGGCTTCTCGATCCCGATCTTCTGGCTGGCGCTGCTGCTGACGCTTTTCTTCTCCCTCAACCTGGGCTGGCTGCCGGTTTCTGGCCGTTTTGACCTGTTGTATACGGTAAAAACGGTGACCGGGTTTGCTATCATTGACGCTTGGCTGTCTGATTCAGCCTGGCGACATGAGATGATCGTTAGCGCCGTACGCCATATGGTCCTGCCGGTACTGACGCTGGCGGTGGCACCGACAACCGAAGTGATCCGCCTGATGCGCCTGAGTACCATCGAGGTGTTCGATCAGAACTATGTCAAAGCGGCCGCCACGCGCGGCTTATCGCGCCTGACTATCTTGCGCCGTAATGTGCTGCATAACGCCCTGCCGCCTGTTATCCCGCGACTGGGGCTCCAGTTTTCCACCATGCTCACCCTGGCGATGATTACCGAAATGGTCTTCAGCTGGCCGGGGCTGGGTCGATGGTTGATCAACGCTATCCGCCAGCAGGACTACGCCGCCATTTCGGCGGGCGTCATGGTGATTGGCTCTCTGGTGATTATTGTTAACGTGATTTCCGATATTTTGGGTGCTATGGCCAACCCGTTGAAGCATAAGGAATGGTATGCCCTACGATAACGTATACAGTGAAAAGCGCACGCCCGGTGCGCTGCGTACCGTGTGGCGTAAATTCTATGGTGACACCACGGCAATGATTGGCCTTTATGGCTTCGCCGGGCTGGTGTTGCTCTGCGTTTTTGGCTCCTGGTTTGCGCCCTACGGTATTGATCAGCAGTTCCTTGGCTATCAGCTGCTGCCCCCATCCTGGTCGCGCTACGGTGAGGTCTCTTTCTTCCTCGGTACGGACGACCTCGGGCGTGACGTATTGAGCCGCCTGTTGAGCGGCGCGGCGCCGACGGTCGGCGGTGCATTTGTGGTGACGTTTGCTGCCACCATCTGCGGTCTGGCGCTCGGCATCTTTGCCGGGTCGACGCATGGCCTGCGCTCGGCGGCACTGAACCACATTCTCGACACCCTGCTCTCTATTCCATCCCTGCTGCTGGCCATCATTGTGGTGGCGTTTGTCGGGCCACATCTGTCGCATGCCATGTTCGCGGTCTGGCTGGCGATCCTGCCCCGCATCGTGCGTTCGGTATACAGCATGGTGCATGACGAGCTGGAAAAAGAGTATGTCGTCGCAGCTCGCCTGGACGGTGCAACAACCTTAAACATCCTTTGGTTTGCCGTACTGCCGAACATCGCTGCCGGGCTGGTCACGGAGATCACCCGCGCCCTGTCGATGGCGATTCTGGACATCGCGGCGCTTGGTTTTCTCGATCTCGGTGCGCAGCTGCCGTCGCCTGAATGGGGCGCGATGCTTGGTGACGCGCTCGAGCTTATCTACGTTGCGCCGTGGACGGTCATGTTACCGGGTGCAGCCATTATGGTGAGTGTGCTGCTTGTCAACCTGCTGGGCGATGGTATACGCCGTGCAATTAATGCGGGGGTGCAATAATGCCGCTTCTTGATATTCGCAACCTGACCATCGAGTTCAAAACCGTTGAAGGCTGGGTGAAAGCCGTCGATCGCATCAGTATCACCCTTGCTGAGGGTGAAATTCGCGGGCTGGTGGGGGAATCCGGTTCAGGGAAAAGTCTGATCGCCAAAGCCATCTGTGGTGTGGCGAAGGATAACTGGCGCGTCACCGCTGACCGTATGCGTTTTGATGATATCGACCTGCAACGCCTCTCTCCCCGCGAGCGTCGAAAGCTGGTCGGCCATAACGTATCGATGATTTTCCAGGAGCCGCAATCCTGTCTTGACCCGTCCGAGCGCGTGGGCAAGCAGCTGATGCAGAACATTCCCGGGTGGACCTATAAAGGCCGCTGGTGGCAACGGTTTGGCTGGCGTAAGCGTCGTGCTATTGAGCTGTTGCACCGCGTCGGGATCAAAGATCATAAAGATGCCATGCGCAGTTTTCCGTACGAACTGACCGACGGTGAATGTCAGAAAGTGATGATTGCCATCGCGCTGGCCAATCAGCCGCGTCTGCTGATTGCGGATGAACCGACCAACGCGATGGAACCGACCACGCAGGCGCAGATTTTCCGCCTGCTGACGCGTCTGAACCAGAACAACAACACCACCATTTTGTTAATCAGTCACGACCTGCAAATGCTCAGCAAATGGGCTGATAAGATTGATGTGATGTACTGCGGGCAGACGGTCGAAACCGCCCCGAGTGAAGACCTCATCACCGCGCCGCATCATCCGTATACGCAGGCGCTGATCCGCGCCATTCCAGATTTTGGCAGCGCCATGCCGCACAAGAGTCGCCTGAATACCCTGCCCGGGGCTATCCCGCTGCTGGAGTCCTTGCCGATTGGCTGTCGTCTGGGGCCGCGGTGCCCGTATGCGCAGCGTAAATGTATTGAGACGCCACGCCTGACAGGGGCCAAAAATCATCTATATGCCTGTCATTTCCCGCTGAACATGGAGAGAGAGTGAAATGGTCGAAACCTTACTGGAAGTCCGTAACCTGAGTAAGACCTTTCGCTACCGTACCGGGCTGTTCCATCGTCAGACCGTTGAAGCCGTGAAGCCGCTCAGCTTTACCCTGCGCGAAAAACAGACGCTGGCGATCATCGGTGAGAACGGTTCCGGTAAATCCACGCTGGCGAAGATGCTGGCAGGCATGGTTGAACCCTCCGGCGGCGAAGTGCTGATAGATGACCATCCGCTGGAATTCGGCGATTACTCTTTCCGCAGCCAGCGTATCCGCATGATCTTCCAGGATCCGTCGACATCGCTCAACCCGCGTCAGCGTATTTCGCAAATCCTCGATTTTCCGCTGCGTCTGAATACCGATCTCGAGCCAGAAGCGCGACGCAAACGCGTTTTTGAAACCCTGCGGATGGTTGGGCTGCTGCCCGATCACGAGAGCTATTACCCGCACATGCTCGCCCCCGGCCAGAAACAGCGTCTTGGGCTCGCGCGCGCGCTGATATTGCGCCCGAAAGTGATCATCGCCGACGAAGCGCTCGCCTCGCTGGATATGTCGATGCGGTCGCAGTTAATTAACCTGATGCTCGAATTACAGGAAAAACAGGGTATCTCGTATATCTACGTGACCCAACATCTGGGGATGATGAAACACATCAGCGACCAGGTGATGGTCATGCATCAGGGTGAGGTTGTTGAACGTGGCAGTACCGCAGATGTTATGGCCTCTCCGCTTCATGAACTGACTAAGCGATTGATTGCCGGCCATTTCGGTGAAGCATTAACCGCGGACGCGTGGAGAAAAGATCGCTAGCGCGTTGGTGCAAGGGGCGGATTAACAACGCTCACTACACGCGAAATCCTCGCGGCGTTCTAGCCCCCCTTATCCGACAAAAAATGCCCCCGGCACACCCGTTCCTTTAAGGGTTAAATAGCAGCTCGCGCGCGTTAACCCTTTCCTTTCACTGATTGCGTAACCCGCTTGCAAGCAGGACAAACACCTCAATCGCATGTGGCAACGTCTTCTGTGGATCGTCACTGGCGGCTATCAACAGTGCAGCATTGAGCGCAGCGCCATTTAACAGCTGTGCAGCGACGTTTGCATCCATGTCTTTCAGGACCTTGCGTTCAATCATTTTTTCTATGGTCTGACGGGTAGATTCCAGGCAGCTATTCTGGCTGGGCCAGTGGGCCGGGTCACCCAGAACAGCCGGACCATCACGCAGTACAATACGCTGCACTTCCGGATCGAGCGCCATTTTGATGTAAGCGACGCCTTCCGCCAGCAGTCGTTCCCAGTCATTCTCGGCGCTGGCGGCAATTTCCTTCGCCTTTCGTGCCATTTCGCTGTCTATCTGGGCGACCACCGCAGCCAGCAAGCCTTTCTTGTCAGTGAAATTATGGTATAGCGCTCCACGTGTTAACCCCACGCTTGCGGTCAACTCATCCATGGAGGCTGCGGTATAGCCTTTCTCGGCAAAAGCTTTGCGCCCTGCCTGTATCATTTTTTCGCGATTTTCCTGGGCCGTTTCGGCACGGCTTTTTGCAGCCATAAGACGTCCTTGGTTACGTTGTGTTTTTCCGTTTGACATACGTGGCGTATGTGGTTTAGATTTTGACATACGCCGCGTATGTTAATACGACCGCGTGATCTCAACAATACCCCCAATCGAAAAGGAAATGCCATGCACCCACGTGAACCTGTATTTCCCGCTAATCGTCATGCCCTCTATGAAGAACATGGCTATTCTGCTGCCATTCGCTCTGGCGATCTGTTATTTGTCTCAGGCCAGGTTGGAAGCCGCAGCGACGGCACACCTGAAACGGATTTCGGCGCTCAGGTACAACTGGCTTTTGATAATCTCCAGGCTACGCTTTCTGCCGCGGGATGTACGTTTGATGATGTGATCGACGTGACGACGTTTCATACCGATCCAGAAAATCAGTTTTCAACCATCATGGAAGCCAAAAAATTAGCGTTCCCCCGCCCCCCTTATCCGAACTGGACGGCTGTGGGGGTAAACTGGCTTGCGGGCTTTGATTTTGAAATTAAGGTCATTGCCAGAATCCCACCGCATTAAAGCAAATATTTGGCATAGACCCCACCGGCAATTTATTAATTACGTCATGACGCCACACGCTGTAGATATCGAATGAAAGAAAGTATTAGTAAATATATTCTCACCTGGGTAGAGGAAAATAATTTTTCTATTTTACATATTGATCAACTGGTTAAAGATACCGGGTATAGCAGAAGAACCATCGAAACATGGTTTAAAGAGAAATATCACCTCTCTTTAGGTGAGTACATCCTAAGGAGAAGGCTGAGCCTTGCGGCCATCATGCTCAGAATGACGTCGCTTCCCGTTACGGACATTGCTTATTTATTTCACTACCAAAGCAGCCAGGGGTTTTCAAGAGCCTTTAAAAAGATGACGGGACTCACCCCTTCTGAATACAGAAATGCAAAAGAGTGGGATTTTGATATCCTTCAGCCCTCATTTTTATTAGACGATCTTAAAACACCTGAAATAACACTCTGTGAACTCAATGAGATTTTTCCGTATACCCATGAGATTATAGAGCACGATCATCTTTTTGATACAGCGGTGCACGATGTCACTAAAAAAATCAAAAAACTCCTGCTTGAGAATCGCGATCGGATCCAACAGCTTGCCATAGTGCCGCGCCGACCAGAACGTCTGGGTAAAAGCCGTTCCTATCTGGTAGAAGTCTTAATTTCATATTGTTTAGACAGCACTAAAACAACAAAGAAAGACACACTTTTACTTACCGGAAAATATGCAAAAATGTCCTTTGAAGGCAGCTGGGAATGTTATAGCGCCTATAACAAAATTGCGTTTGTTAAGGCAATGGTGACGAACCGCCTGACGTTGCGCGATGGCATTCATTTAATGCGTTTTAACGCCTGCAGCGATGAGTGCGTTAACTTTGATATTTACATCCCTGTGTTATAACCCCGTTTTTTCTTGCGCGTAAATCACACCGCGGGAGGCGCGCAACGCCGGTTCAGACCGACCCTGCGGCCTGTCTGCACACGGTTCTGTTTTTACCACCGTGCTTGGCCTCATACAGTGCTTCATCCACATCACGAATGATATCGCTACTGTTGACGTTTTCCTGAATGGCTGAGCACACGCCAATACTTAACGTTACCGTCAGGGGCACCGCGTACAGGTTACCCTGCCCGGTGCGTTGCTCAACATTATTGCGAATACGTTCTGCGACGGCTACGGCCATACTCCTGTCCGTGTCGGGCAACAGCAGGCCAAACTCTTCACCTCCCAGTCTGGCAAAGACGTCATTATCACGAATACTGTCTTTAATAATATCCACGACCGCCAGAATGACGCGGTCCCCCACAGGATGTCCCCAGGTGTCATTAATGGTCTTAAAGTTATCGATATCCAGCATCATAATGCTGGTGCCCTTTTCTGTTCTGAGCATGCGGAGCCGCTGAAGTGCCTCAAAAAAATACTTGCGGTTGAAGATCTGCGTAAGGGGATCGCGGTTAACCCGATCGCCAAAAAATCTCAGCAAGCTGAAGACATGTAACAGTAAGGTACAGATAACAAATAGTTTACTGAACACTTCTACCGCCCGGCTGATATACCAGAGCGACAGGTTATACGTATCGAGTAAGAGCAGGAAAAAGTTATAGGTGATCGCAGAAAGGCACACCACGATGATGCTGTTCCAGACGCCAGATGAAAAGCGTGTCACGTAAGTCATGTAGCAGGCCAGGGCCGACCAGAGAACTATCAGAGCGTTAACGTAGCGGACATCCCAGACAGGATGATACTGATCGGGGCGATACGCGGCTATCGTTAATGTCCAGGTTGGATTGTAGCTGCTCAACGCATGGGCCAGCACCGGGAACATAACCAGGGGGATTAACGATATTAGCGCCAGCCAGACCTTATTCCGTAATGTGAACCGTCGCCGTGCCGTGTGTTTCTCCACCCATACAGCAAGCCCCAGCAAAAAAATCAAACTTAACTGGCGGAAAAAATAAAATACCGCCGTATCGTTAGTTTTTAGCGTATGGGTTAACCCTGCGTCTTCAGGAAGCTGAATGACGATAATCGTTTCTATGAAATAGATGAGACCGCTCAGAAACGCCATGCTCAGGATTAACAGGGATAAATGAGATCGGTCAGACGCATACTGCATCTGGATAAAAATAGAGATAATGGTATCCAGAAAAAATAGCGCAATCATGACGATCAAATAGGTTGTCATGGGTACCCTGAAACCTGGATTATCATTAACAAAAAAGGAGTTCACCGCGATCATCAGTGCAAACAGCAGCGCACCGGACAGCACGATCATTTTCTCAGCCAACGTAATGTTATTCATGTTCATTAATACCGCATAAATAAAAGACGTGAAACGGCAGAGCGATTTACACCATTCTCTGCTTAACATCGAGGGGCAAACCGGTCAGGCTTGCCACCCTCTTTTCAGATGCTTCAGTTAACCGACCTCAGTCTGTTGAAGTGGATTATCCCGGTCGATGTCGTACCGAACCGGGATATTCCCTACTGCGCTTTACTCACCAGTGAGATCACTCTTACCTGCTTGTTGCGATAGGCTATCGCCAGCGCTGAATAGGCCCTCGCCGGTAACGTATGATGTTTGTATTGTGAATAGACGTTGATAACCTCATTATCTTTACCGGCCCACAGGGCGATTTGCATCCAGTCGGCGACCTGAGACTCATCAAGCCGATGGTGGCCTGAAAACCAGGACAAGGCTGGTTCCGTATTGCCTTTTCTCGCCTCGATAATCAGAGCGTCATACTGACTATGTTCCGCTGGTGTCATGGCCGACACCGTCGCGTAAGGAAAAGAAACCGTTCCGACAATTAGCGTCTTAACTAATAACTGTGCAATCCTCATGCATGCATTCCATATATCCGTATATGTTAAACTCAGTGATGCGTTTTATTCTGTAAAAGAAAATGTGAAAAATACTCCTCCCCTGAAGCATATTGAAAGAAATGGCGAAACTCCTCTAACTTTCGCTCATATTTCCCCCTGTCCTCCTCCGAAATTCTTGTCAGGGCACAATCCTGCAGATTATCGATACCGAGCCATTCGCTAAATGCGACGGAATAGGCAATTGAGTCGATATCATCATCATCGAATCGATACAATTCTTCTTTCATCGTTCACAACTTCATTTGTAAAACATCTGTTTTGCGAGGAATATATAGCGTCAGGGCTCACAGACGAGAGCCCGTACTGACTGATTCGTTTTAATTATAAGACGGTGCCAGACTCAGACTATGGGTATATAAATATCAAATACGACCTTATCTTCGGAGCAGGAATGGAACGTCATTAAATGGGTTTCATTACGCAGCCTGAATTGATGATATGACATTACCCACAAATAGTTCTTTTTGCTGAGCTTACCGTAGGCGCACCAGCTACCGTCATACCGCATAACGGCATATTTACCGGAAAAATGATATTCCTGTTTTTGGTGCGACGTATTATCCGGTGACAGATAATCAATTATGACTTCAGCCATGTTTTCCCGGCTTTTGTCCAGGCCTTCTGGACGCCGTCCCCTGATGGCGATTTCTTTTACCTTCCCACGATGATCAAGCAAAAGTTTTCTCAGTCTTTTGGTCACATCCTGTATCGCAGGATTAAAAATATGATCATATTCCGTCAGGGTATCGTTATAGGAAAACGTCCGCGCCAGCCGACATATCTTCACGTCAAGTTTACGGAGCCCTTCTAATAACAGTGAAGGATGGTAACGCTGGAAGTCCCATATTTCATCGCTTCGATATTGAGACGGTGTTTTCCCGGTCAATTTCTTAAACGCGCGGGCAAAACCCTGTCCACTATGATACTGAAAAATGTGAGCGATTTCGGTGACCGGCAGCGACGTCATCCTTAATAAAGACGCGGCATAGCTCATTCGTCTCCTGAGCATATACTCACCCAGCGACTGGTGGAATTGGTGTTTAAACCAGATTTCGAGCGTCCTTCTGCTGTAACCCGTTTTTACGACCAGCCGATCGATATGCTCCAGAGATAAAATATTATCTTCAACCCAGTCTATAACGTGTTTGTTAATGATTTCTTTCATGTTTTGACTCTAACTGGATTGTAATACGTAAAATCCACTGAACGGATCATTTTGCGCAAAAACGCCCGCCTCTGGTTGGATGAGGCGAACCGGCCGCGCAGTGATATAATGGACGGATGCCTGTGAAACAGCGTGATAACGCGTTCGCTCACCCCCTTCCATGACATACGTCACGGGCTTTGAGCGAGAAATAGCGTGACACAAGGGGCACTGAGTGGGATATAATTTCGAGCTAATTTCGAATGACTTTGAAATGTTGCCTGTAATGCTATGATTTACAAGGCAAAAAATAAGCAATGAATATAAGGATTAAATCTATGGGTTTTCTTTCCGGTAAGCGCATTCTGGTAACTGGCGTTGCCAGCAAACTGTCCATCGCATACGGCATCGCACAGGCTATGCATCGCGAAGGCGCTGAGCTGGCGTTCACCTACCAGAACGACAAGCTGAAAGGCCGTGTAGAAGAGTTTGCCGCGCAGCTGGGTTCCAGCCTTGTTCTGGAATGCGACGTTGCACAAGACGAAAGCATCGATGGCATGTTTGCTGAACTGGCAAAAGCATGGCCGAAATTCGACGGTTTCGTTCACTCCATCGGCTTCGCTCCTGGCGATCAGCTGGACGGCGACTACGTGAACGCGGTAACCCGTGATGGCTTCAAAATCGCTCACGACATCAGCTCCTACAGCTTCGTGGCAATGGCTAAATCTTGCCGTGCAATGCTGAACCCAGGCGCAGCTCTGCTGACCCTGTCCTATCTGGGCGCAGAACGTGCTATCCCTAACTACAACGTTATGGGTCTGGCTAAAGCGTCTCTGGAAGCAAACGTCCGCTACATGGCGAACGCGATGGGTCCAGAAGGTGTGCGTGTGAACGCTATCTCCGCGGGTCCAATCCGTACCCTGGCAGCTTCCGGTATCAAAGATTTCCGTAAAATGCTGGCGCACTGCGAAGCGGTTACGCCGATTCGTCGTACCGTTACCATTGAAGATGTGGGTAACTCTGCAGCGTTCCTGTGCTCTGACCTTTCCGCGGGTATCTCCGGCGAAGTGGTTCACGTTGACGGCGGCTTCAACATCGCTGCAATGAACGAGCTGGAAATTAAATAAGCTGTGACTCTCTTCCCTCACGGGAAGAGAGTTTTCCTTCCTCCGCCCGACCCCTTCGTTATTCCGTTCAGCTATTTGTTATCACCTAACAATATTTTTCCCCACATCTGCCTTACGCCAGGATATTGATCGCCATTTTGAGATCAAGGAACGCCCATGGAACAACGCCGTTTTTCCGGCAAAGGCCACTGGTACCACGAAACCCAGTCAAACCACGCGCAGACGGATGTTCTGCCTCTGGTGCCCGAAGCCGCTAACGTCGACGATCGTTTTTTGCTCGATTTAGCCCTGCCTGACGAGATTGTCGCCGCCTGTACTGGCTGGCTCACCCCTGCCAGAACCTTATGCCACCTGTTGTTTCCGCTCTCAATCTCCGTTAACCGGCTGCATACGCTCAGCGCCTACGACAGATTGAGTACTGCATTAACGGTCGCGCAGGCCTGTGGCGTCCAACGGTTGTGTAACCACTATGCCGCCCTCCTCGCCCCGCTTCCCGGCCCTGACTCCTCACGCGAAAGTAACCGCCGCCTGGCACAAATCACCCAGTACGCCCGTCAGCTCGCCAGCTCACCTGATGTCATCGATGATAAAGCACAGCAGCAGCTTGATGAGGTGGGCCTGACAACCTACGACATTGTGCTTATTAATCAGATTATCGGCTTTATCGGTTTTCAGGCACGCGTGGTGGCCGTCTTTCAGGCCCTGCTGGGGCATCCTGTACGCTGGCTGCCCGGCCATCATATTCAGCCGCACACGCTGCCAGCCGCTCCTGAGTCCTGGGTGGCGCTTTTACCTGTCGTTGAACTGCGTTATGCCAGCGCGCATCAGCTTGAATCGCTTTCCCGCTGGCAGGCCGAACCCGCCCTTGAAGCGCTGACGCCGGTACTCAGCCATGAGCCCATCCTGCTCGACCTGACGGGTGAGATCCTGGTAAACAGCCATGATGATATTTCTCTTAATTCGCCGGCGCTTTCGGCGGCAATCGACTTGTTGACGCGTTCTCCGGACCGCTTCAGTGCCGCACAGTTCACCCCGCTCACTGAACAAGGACTGCCTGCGGTACGGGCGATAAAACTGCTCACCCGGAGCGCGATGGATGGCTGGCTTGAACGCCTGAAAGTCGCGTTTGGCAAAGGGGAATAACCATACTAATTACCCAAAGACCGCTTGCTGTGACAGTGAGAATCGCGTAAAACTGTCAGCCGCTCAATGGCTACGAAAATAGAACATTATGTTTCAGGACAACCCGCTGCTAGCGCAGCTTAAACAGCAACTGCATTCCCAGACGCCGCGTGCAGAAGGGGTCGTAAAAGCCACGGAAAAGGGCTTTGGCTTCCTTGAAGTTGATGCGCAGAAAAGCTACTTCATTCCGCCACCGCAGATGAAGAAAGTGATGCATGGCGACCGCATTACGGCCGTCATTCATACCGAAAAGGAACGTGAGTCCGCCGAGCCGGAAGAACTGATCGAACCGTTCCTGACCCGCTTCGTGGGCAAGGTCCAGCGAAAAGACGATCGTCTTTCTATCGTGCCGGATCATCCCCTGCTGAAAGATGCCATTCCTTGCCGCGCCGCCCGTGGTGTTGAGCATGATTTCAAAGAAGGTGACTGGGCCGTAGCAGAAATGCGCCGTCATCCTCTGAAAGGCGATCGTGGCTTTTATGCTGAACTGACCCAGTTCATCACCTTTGGCGACGACCATTTCGTGCCATGGTGGGTGACGCTTGCACGCCATAATCTTGAGAAAGAAGCGCCAGACGGCGTAGCGACTGAAATGCAGGACGAAGGCCTGACGCGTCGCGACCTCACTGCCCTGGAGTTTGTCACTATCGACAGCGCCAGCACAGAAGATATGGATGATGCGCTGTATGCGGAAGAGAGCGCTGATGGCAAAGTGCATTTGACCGTCGCCATTGCCGATCCCACCGCCTGGATCGTTGAAGGCAGCAAGCTGGACGATATGGCAAAAGTCCGATCGTTCACTAACTACCTGCCGGGCTTCAACATCCCCATGTTGCCGCGCGAACTGTCAGATGACCTCTGCTCACTGCGTCCAAATGAAGTGCGTCCGGTCCTTGCCTGCCGCATGACCATCGCCGCCGATGGCGCGATCGAAGACGATATTGAATTTTTTGCCGCAACCATCGAATCGAAAGCCAAGCTGGCCTACGACAATGTTTCCGACTGGCTTGAGAATACCGGCACCTGGAAACCGGAATCAGACGCGATTGCCGCACAGATCCGCCTGCTGCACCGCATTTGTCTGAACCGCGGCGAGTGGCGTAAAACCCATGCGCTGGTCTTTAAGGATCGTCCGGACTATCGCTTTGTCCTGGGTGAAAAAGGTGAAGTGCTGAATATCGTGGCCGAACCGCGTCGCATTGCGAACCGCATTGTTGAAGAAGCGATGATTTCTGCCAACATTTGTGCCGCTCGCGTCCTGCGTGACAAGCTGGGCTTTGGTATTTACAACGTCCACACCGGTTTTGATCCGGCCAATACCGAAGCGCTGGCGGCCCTGCTGAAGAACCACGATGTGCACGTTGACCCTGAAGAAGTGCTGACGCTGCAGGGCTTCTGTAAGCTGCGCCGCGAGCTGGATGCACAGCCATCCGGTTTCCTCGACAGCCGCATCCGTCGTTTCCAGTCCTTTGCTGAAATCAGCACCGAGCCGGGTCCACACTTTGGCCTCGGCCTGGAAGCCTACGCGACCTGGACATCACCTATTCGTAAGTATGGCGACATGGTCAACCACCGTCTGCTGAAGGCGATCATTAAGGGTGAGTCCATTGCGCGTCCGCAAAATGACACCACCCTGCAGATGGCCGAACGACGTCGCCTGAACCGTATGGCGGAACGTGACGTGGGAGACTGGCTGTACGCACGCTACCTGCAGGATAAAGCGGGTACAGATACTCGCTTCGCCGCAGAAATCATTGATATCAGCCGGGGCGGTATGCGCGTTCGCCTGGTGGATAACGGCGCCGTCGCCTTTATCCCTGCCCCGTTCCTGCATGCCGTCCGTGACGAACTGGTCTGCAGTCAGGAGAATGGTACTGTGCAAATCAAAGGTGAAACAGTTTACAAAGTCACAGACGTGATTGACGTAAACATCGCTGAAGTTCGCATGGAAACCCGCAGCGTTATCGCGCGCCCGGTCGCCTGATAACCGCTTAAATTGTCGGCCGTTTCCCTTCGGGAAGCGCCGACAATTTTTCTTTTGAACCCCCGCCGCAAAATCATTATTTTTTCGTACTATTTTCAGCGTGTTCCCGCCCAAAATTGCCATAATTATCTACAGTAAAAGAGTGCCGTTATATTCGGTTACGTGAATTTTTATACAATAAATACCCTTTTTCGCCAGACGCGTTTTTTATAAGAAAACCGGGAAAAAACACGACGTTCATTTTGGGGTTGCCGCTGTTTCACAACGGAAAAGTCGACGGCAAATGAATAATTTGTGCGCTAATGAGCAGCTGCGGGAGAAAACATGATGGACGATCTGGAGCAGAATTTGCTGTTTCGTTACATGGGTACGCATAGCCCCTGGTGGCGAATGACAGCTGACAGCAATGCTCTGCACCTTGCCGCCAGCGAAAATGCCGATGTGACTGAGGTGGTGGCGCTGGATGATGAACAAGCCGAACTCATCCGCCAGTTAACCGTCATTACCTCCAGCATCTCCATGACGCTCTCGTTGTACGGGGAAGATGTCCCGGTTCATCTTGTGGGGCGCAAAATAACCCGAAATGAATGGGCCGGCACCGCGTCAGCGTGGAACGATACGCCCTCCGTGGCTCGTGACCTGGCTCAGGGCCTCTCTTTTGCTGAACAGGTTGTCTCTGAAGCCAACTCCGTCATCGTTATTCTCGATCATAACGGCAATATTCAGCGTTTTAACCGGCTGAGTGAAGAATATACCGGCCTGAAAGAACAAGAAGTTATTGGCCAGAACGTGTTCAAGCTGTTTATGAGCCGCAGCGAAGCGGCAGCTTCGAAGCGCAATATCACCGGTTTTTTTCGCAACGGCAGCTCCTACGAGGTCGAACGCTGGATCAAAACGCGTAAAGGGCAACGGTTGTTTTTGTTCAGAAACAAGTTTGTTCATAGTGGCAGCGGCAAAAATGAAATTTTCCTTATCTGTTCCGGCACCGACATTACCGAGGAGCGCCGCGCCCAGGAGCGTCTGCGCGTGCTGGCCAATACCGACACCATCACCGGTTTGCCAAACCGTAACGCGATCCACGAACTGATTTCTGATGCCATCGCCAGCCGCGGTGAAACGCAGGTCGGCGTGGTGTATCTCGACCTGGATAACTTTAAAAAGGTCAACGATGCCTACGGGCATATGTTTGGCGACCAGCTGTTGCAGGCTGTCGCTCTGGCCATTCTGAGCTGTCTGGATGACGGTCAGGTGCTGGCGCGACTCGGCGGTGATGAGTTTATTGTCATGGCCACAGATACCTCTCAGGGCGCTCTGGAAGCCATGGCGTCGCGGATCTTAACCCGTCTGCGCCAGCCGTTCAGAATCGGCCTGATAGAAATTTACACCGGTTGCTCGCTCGGTATCGCCCTCGCCCCGCAGCACGGTAACGACAGGGAAAGCGTCATCCGTAATGCCGATACCGCCATGTACACGGCGAAAGAGAATGGCCGGGGCAAGTTCTGCGTCTTCTCACCCGAGATGAACCAGCGCGTATTTGAATATCTCTGGCTGGATACCAACCTGCGTAAAGCGCTGGATAACGATCAACTTCTGATTCACTACCAGCCTAAAATTACCTGGCGGGGTGAAATCCGAAGTCTTGAAGCGCTGGTGCGCTGGCAGTCGCCGGAACGCGGTTTGATCCCGCCACTGGAGTTTATCTCTTATGCCGAGGAGTCGGGATTGATTGTCCCGCTGGGCCGCTGGGTGATGCTTGATGTGGTGCGCCAGGTGGCTAAATGGCGCGATAAGGGGATTAATCTGCGCGTGGCGGTCAACGTCTCCGCACGTCAGCTGGCCGACCAGACCATTTTCAGCGATTTAAAGCAGGCGCTGAAGGATCTGGATTTTGAATACTGCCCTATCGACGTTGAACTCACGGAAAGCTGCCTTATCGAAAACGAAGAGCTGGCGCTTTCTGTGATCCAGCAGTTCAGCAAGCTTGGCGCGCAAATTCATCTTGATGATTTCGGTACCGGCTACTCGTCTCTGTCGCAGCTGGCGCGGTTCCCTATCGACGCCATTAAACTCGATCAATCCTTCGTCAGGGATATACATAAACAATCGATCTCCCAGTCTCTGGTGCGGGCCATCGTCGCGGTGGCACAGGCCTTAAACCTGCAGGTCATTGCTGAAGGGGTCGAGAGCGCGAAAGAAGACGCCTTTCTGACCAAGAACGGCGTCAACGAACGGCAGGGCTTTCTCTTCGCTAAGCCAATGCCCGCTGCCGCATTCGAGCGATGGCTAAAGCGATATCAGTCGCGAAAACAACGTTAACTGGCTTTACGTAATGCCCCATGATGGCGGTTTTGCAGCATCACCAGACGCTCCATGTAGGCGATATCTTTTGGCTCGAGGCAAAACGCCGCATCAACCCAGTCTTCCGTGATATCCATCAGTTCACTGCGCGGCAGTTGCAGTACCCGGGTTCGGGCGCGCAACATCGCCCTTACCCCGTTCAGCTTCGGTCGCAGCGTGTCGATGAAGGTTCTGACGGAGACGTAGCTCTGCCCGGGCTCAAACAGCACATCGACCAATCCATGCTGTTCGTACCATTCTGCCGTATGCGACTCCC
>ENA-OQIZ01000684-OQIZ01000684.1-human-gut-metagenome-genome-assembly--contig:-NODE-684-length-15865-cov-8.630067_pt1 | contig 15865 bp, 33 predicted proteins | sample MGYA00242593_ERZ504758 | MGnify/ENA primary metagenome ERZ504758 (study PRJEB26092, sample SAMD00036364) | human gut metagenome | host: Homo sapiens | study: EMG produced TPA metagenomics assembly of...
GGAAGCGTATGTTATACATAGGTGTGGATCTTGGAACATCAGCAGTGAAATTGCTGCTGATGGATGAGAACGGCAATATTCACAAAATTGTATCCAGAGAGTATCCGCTGTATTTCCCACATCCGGGTTGGTCAGAACAGAAACCTAGGGACTGGTTTGCCCAGAGTATGGAAGGAATCCGTGAACTGACAGCAGAATGTGACAAAAGTCAGGTCAGAGGAATCAGTTTTGGAGGTCAGATGCATGGACTGGTTGTTTTGGATGAGGCGGATCATGTGATCCGTCCGGCAATCCTCTGGAATGACGGAAGAACAGAAAAAGAGACGGAGTACTTAAATCAGGTGATCGGAAAGGAGACTCTTTCCAAATATACGGCGAATATTGCGTTTGCAGGTTTTACAGCACCGAAGATTTTATGGATGAAAGAACATGAACCGGAGTTGTTTGAGAAGATTGCAAAAATCATGCTGCCTAAAGATTATCTGGCATATAAACTGTCCGGTACTTTTTGTACTGAATATTCGGACGCATCGGGAATGTTGCTTTTAGATGTACAGAACAAATGCTGGTCAAAAGAGATGCTGGATATCTGTGGAATCAGAGAAGAGCAGCTGCCAAAGCTTTATGAAAGCTATGAAGTGGTTGGTAATTTGAAACCGGAAATCGCAGAAGAACTGGGACTTGGTACAGATGTAAAAGTCATTGCAGGCGCCGGAGACAATGCGGCGGCGGCAGTGGGAACCGGAACCGTAGGAGACGGTCAGTGCAATATTTCCCTTGGAACTTCCGGCACAATCTTTATATCAAGCAAGACGTTCGGTGTGGATCAGTACAATGCGCTGCATTCATTTGCACATGCAGACGGCAATTATCATCTGATGGGATGTATGCTCAGTGCGGCATCCTGCAATAAATGGTGGATGGATGAGATCTTAAAGACAAAAGAGTATGCAAAAGAGCAGGAAGCGATTGTAAAGCTGGGTGAAAATCAGGTATTCTATCTGCCTTATCTGATGGGAGAACGTTCCCCTCACAATGATCCGTCTGCCAGAGCGGCATTTATCGGGATGTCCATGGACACCACACGGGAAGAGATGACACAGGCAGTCCTGGAAGGCGTTGCATTTGGACTTCGTGATTCTCTGGAAGTGGCGAGAAATCTTGAAATTCAGATCGAACGCACGAAGATCTGCGGAGGCGGAGCGAAGAGTATGCTCTGGAAAAAGATCATTGCAAATGTGATGAATCTGAAAGTCGATGTGATCGAAAGTGAGGAAGGTCCCGGATACGGCGCTGCGATTCTGGCAGCAGTCGGATGCGGAGAATTTGAAAATGTGGAAAGCGCTGTGGATAAACTGGTTCATGTGGTGGAAACTGTGGAGCCGGAAGCAGAGCTTGTGGAAAAGTATGAAGAACGCTACCAGAAATTCAAAAAATATTATCCGGCATTAAGAGGATTGTTTTAATATGATGAAAAATACTGCAAAGTTCTTATGGGACGATGCAGTATTTTTATTGGAAAAAAGCAGAAGAGTCTGCTACAATGGAGGCATCTTGAAAACTCGGCAGGACCGGAAGATTGGAGGAGAGTTATGAGAAAAACAGCAGCAGTGATTGGAATTGGATTCCTTAGTACAGTTTGGCTGACAGGCTGTGTGTCTGATGAGATGATTATACAGGCAAATTGGAAAATGCAGCTTCCGGATGGCGGAAAAGAGCTTTATCATGCAGATACGGGGGCTTCTTTTCACGGAGATGGTGAGAAATATACGGTGCTTCAGTATGAGAATACAGAGGATATCAGTAAGTTTTTGAACTGGAGGGCCGAGGATGGCACCGGTACTTTGTATACAAATTCCTATTCGGAATTTGCAGAAAACTGTCTGAATATCATCGATGTTCCTCAAAAGGAACGACCGGATTATGAGGAATGTGTCTATTCATATCGAGAAAGAGAAACAGACTCTTCGGAGCTGCTTCTGGCGTATGATAAGGAGAAAGAGCAGCTTTATGTGTTGGAAAGTGTGCGATGACAGGTGATTTATGATAAAGAAAAGTTTTTTTATTCGGTAAAAAGAAGTATTCCCATTTTGATCGGTTATTTTCCGGTCGGGATGGCTTATGGGATTTTGATGGCGAATGCCGGGTATCAGTTCGGATGGTCAGTAATTATCAGTATGTTTGTTTATACAGGCTCACTTCAGATGCTTATGGTATCGTTTCTGGTGAATCAGATTCCTCTTATGACGGTTGCGGTTACGGCACTGCTTTTGAATAGCCGCCATATTTTTTACGGTTTATCTTTTATTGAAAAGTTCAGAGAATATGGGATCTGGAAATATTTTTTGATTTATGGTCTGACAGATGAAAATTATTCTCTGCTTTGCTCTTACAAAGAAACAGACGGAGTGAATGAAAAATGGGTACACATTTTTTCGACGATTCTGCTTTGGGTTTATTGGATTACATTCTCCGGAATCGGAGGTCTGGTGGGAGAAATGATTCCTTTTGATACGACAGGAATTGATTTTGCACTGACCGCACTTTTTGTTGTAATATTTGTAGATATGATAAGGTGCACAAAAGCAAAACTTCCGGCGCTGGCAGCAGCTTTGTCATCAGTTTTGTGGATAGTGCTTGTAGGAACAGAGCGGTTTCTGCTGCCTTCCTTGCTCACAACGGTAGCAGTTTTGATATTTTTTAAACCTTATCTCTCAAAAGGAATGGAGGAAAAAACATAATGCTTTCTATGGGATATACGATATGTATGATTGTGGTGTGTGCGTTTTGTACATTTGCAGAGCGTTTATTGCCATTTTTGATTTTCAGGAAAGGCTCAGTTCCAAATCTGGTGAGATATCTTGGAAATATTTTACCGGTTGCAGTGATGGCAACTTTGGTTATTTACTGCCTTCGTGCTGTTGATCTTTCTTCCTGGGCGGGATTTATGCCGCAGCTTATTGCGGTTGCTGTGACAGCAGGACTCCATTTCTGGAAAGGAAATACTCTGTTGAGTGTGACGGGAGGAACGGTTTGTTATATGGTGTTGATTCGGAGTGTATTTTGAGAATTAATATTGCTGTTGCCTGGATAGCAGGTAACCAAGGGAAACTTTGTGCATACAATAAAGAAATCCGTATTGTTTAAAGGAAAACGGCAAAATGGAAGAAATTATGAAATATGTAAAACCTGAATTACTCATGGTGGCAGTGGTCCTGTATTTTATTGGAATTGGATTGAAACAATCTCAGGCGGTAAGAGATAAGTATATCCCGCTTATTCTGGGTGGAATCGGGATTGTGTTATGTGCGGTATGGGGCTTTGCATCCTGTCCGACAAGCACTGGACAGGAAATTGCAATGGCAGTATTTACAGCAATTGTACAGGGAATCTTGACAGCAGGGCTAAGTACATATGTGAATCAGGTGATCAAGCAGATCGGGAAGGAAAATTGAAACCTTTTAGATACCGCAAGTGCCGCTGTTCCCACAAACCGACGGGCTGTTCTTTTAATTTTATGGTTTTCAAATTTGAATTTGGTGGAGGATGTCTTATGTCAGGGAAAGAACTTTGGGAAGCATTTATTATGGAGAATAACTTTGTCGAGTGCCATTACGAGACATGGGCTTTTGGGGTGGAAGCGGATTTGCTGGCTCATTTAGTTGCAACTGGCGAAAAAACTGCTACCGCTTCAGCTTATCCTCTGTACGAATTGGAAAACGAACCTCTGCCTGCAATAGGAGCGTATAGTGTTATTTTGGACTCTAAAGACAATGCTGTTTGTATTATTCAAACTAAGAAAGTAACCATTGTCCCATTTTATGAAGTATCAGCAGAACACGCATACAAAGAAGGTGAGGGGGATAAATCCTTAGATTTTTGGAGAGAAGTTCACGAAAAATTCTTTACGGAATGTTTGAATGAAGCTGGATTGAAATTTACTCCTGCTATGAAAGTTGTATGTGAAGAATTTGCAGTCGTTTACAAACAATAAGGATTTTAAGAATGAGGGAGGTTCAAAATGGAATTTAGAGAAAGTGACAAATCTAACTACGGGGATTGTATGGCATTGACTATGGTACATATTCCTTGAAAGGCTGTACTCAAATGATACTCAATTGTACTCAAAAATAACACTTATCAAAAAAAGAGGAAATGCCTGAAAATCAAGCATTTCCTACAATTTTTCCAAATGGACCTGGCGGGAGTCGAACCCTCACAATTTTGATTAAAACGCACGTAAAATCACGCTTCCTTTTCTGCGTGTTGCATTTCGTGTTGCATATTCTCAAAATGTGAGTTTACTTTATCGATAAATTTCTTGTCTTCTGCATCAATCGTGTTGCGATAGACTTTTTTTAACACGCGATCAGATTTCCAACCGCCACGCTTCATTATATACTGGTCCGGTATCCCGATAGCGTGCATGATCGATGCGGTATAATGTCTGAGATCGTGAAAGCGGAACTTTGGTATCCCTGCCGCTTGCAGTATACGCCCAAACTTTTTAGAGATATCTTCCGGGTGCATCTTAACAAGTTTTCCTTCTACATCATCAAATTTCCGTATAACAAATTCTGGAAAAATAATATATCGGTAACTCTTTTTCGTCTTAGGTGACTTCTCGATCATTCCTTTTCTTCCGCGCACTCTTGTAATCCGAACTCTAATTGAATTTCCGTTTATATCCTCTTTTTCAAGCCCACACACTTCCCCTCGTCTGAGACTACCAAAAGCAGCCAGAAGCACAGCTTTTTCAAGTTCTGTCCCCTTGATGTAGTTTATAAGATTTACAATATCTTGGTCGGAAGGAGTATAATATTCCAGCTCTTCGGATTGCGGGAGTGTAGTTTTGAACGTCCGGTCCGGAGCGTACATGGACATTACCGGGATAAAGAGACCGTAAGCATTTTTGACAGTTTTTGGAGATAGCCTTGCAGATAGATTATTGACCCATATCTGTACATCCTCTTGTGTGATTTTTCGGATGTTAATTTCCTCAATATCCCCAATTTGGTTATTCATGATTGTTTCATAACCTCGCAGCGTTGTTTCTGATAATACATTTTCTTTCGCTTCTATATACCTTTTAAACGCTTGCTTTACAGTCATATTTTCTGGCCGTTTCTTAGTATCTCTTTCTGAAAGGAATGTAGCTGCCTGCGCTTCTGCATCCTGCTTTCCTTTTCTTCCTGGCAGATTGCTTGTGAAAGATTCGTAGATTCTCTTTTCCTTCTGTTTCCCTGTCTTCTCGTCGATAATTGGTTTTCCTTCCCTGTCATATAGCTTTTCTTTGTGGCTATATACAAGACACCTCCATGTACCGGAGGGCAGCTGCTTTGCTGTTGCCATTTCGTCATCTCCTTTAAATTTTAGTACAAAAATAACAGCCAGCGCAAAACATATGTTCCGCTTGCAAGCTGTTTCCGAAGATGATACAATATTCGTGGATTTCAATCGCATATCTTCGGATATGTATTGCCGTCCCGGTGTTGGTAGCACTGGGGCGGTTTTTATTTTATTGCACGGCGATTTTCTGAGTATCCTTCTTGTTGTCAAACGATATCATATCGGATGCTTCGATTGTGAGCTCAGTATCACTCTTCAATTTATATACCTGGCATACTTCAACCGTTCCACCCGGCTGCACTTCATTTATAGCGTAATTGTTCATAGAGTCGTTCTGTTCTGTCATAATTCCTATTTCACACTCGCCACCGTCCTGAAAACACTGTACGTTTGCAGCAATTCCAGCTGTTGCATTTTCATCCGAATTATTTGTAAAGGTATAATAGTAAAGCAGACATTTATTTCCCTCATAATCATTCGCAAATTCATGTCGTACATATTTTACATTAAATTTTTCTGCTGTAAAATCTATGATTCCGTCATCGACTGGCTGTGCTTCTTCTTTTGATTCTTCTTTCTGCTCTGTTGTTGCTTCTGTCTTTGCCTAGGCGTCTTTGGACGGTTCGGCATCCCCACCACATGCTGTAATGGATAATGCCATAGCTCCTACTAATAACATTGCTACAATTTTCTTTTTCATAGTTTCCTCACTTTCTTATGTACATTAACACCACTTTACTCTATATATAAACGCCGAAGCGGTTATATCATTTCCAGTATTTCCCTGTAGTTTCCAGTATCGGAATATACTACAATTAAAATATTATGAAAATACTACTCGATAAGATCATGCTCGATAAAAACCTATCTACTCGGCAAGTATCCATTGCGACCGGAATATCAAAATCAACGATTAACCGTATTGCAAACGGTGAAATATCGCCGACAGCCGACACACTTGAATTGCTTGCCAAGGGCTTAAAAGTCCGAATTTCTGACCTTATCGACTCTCCATATCAATAAGTGTCCCAGATCTGGGACAATTGTCCATTTTCGCGTAAGTTTCCCGATTTTAGATTGTTAACTTAATAGAGAGGTACATAAGTACCAAAAAATAACAGAACAAATGTTCGAACAAAATATTGATTTTTATTCACCGAAATAGTATTATGTATTCAGGGATTTCGAACATGTGTTTTTGCAGTTAGGGGGATCGCGAATGGACTACAAAAAACTTATCATTGAATTGGTTAACAAGTCCAACAACATTGAGATGTTGGAACTTGTATACCGATTCTGCAAAAAACTTTTAGGCTAGGGGAAACCCTAGTCTTTTTTAATTAAGCTCTCAGCGAGCTTCTCTAGGACTTCCCATTCACTTTCATCCAGCTTTGCAAGAGCTTCTACTAATCTTTTCTTGAATGTATTGTCTTCCATTATAAGATCAGTAGCAAAGTCTGTGATTAACTGGTCCCTTGTCAACGGGATAAACATTTCTCCATTTCCGGTTCTTAACCATTCTTCGCTTACATTAAATTTTTCGCACATCAACCTATAAATCGGTTCCTGTTTCTCTGGATTTTTCAAACGATTATTTTCAATATTATTTATAACGTCTCTTTTTACTCCAAGAGCTTCGCCGAATTCAGTCTGCGTCATATGTAATTGTTCAGTTCGGAGGAGTTTTATTCTCTCGAACATTTCCATTATATCACCTCCTTACGAAATATATTATATCATAACCTGGTGAGTTTATCAACTCAAAAACGAAATAAATTTCTTGAAAATAGGGTTGACAAACTCTAAAAAGAGCTGTATTATGAGTTTACAAACTCAAACAACCCAAACAAAAACTGAAAGTGAGGAAATGGAAATGAAAGAAGAATTTGGATTTTACATTAGAAAGACAGTTGTAAAAAATCTGCTATCAGCTCACAGGAAGATAGCAGATCGTGGGAATGTGAAATCTCTTATTATTTTAACAAAATTTATTTTAAAGATTTCCAATCAATTCAATGATATGTTGATCGATCTTGAGCTTGAAGAAAATGACAACAGCTCTGATAAACCGCCTGACGCATTCTGGCGCTGTAATGCAGCCAAGGCCGGTTCCAAGCCCGGATTAAGAAATGCAGAGGACAGAATATAAGGAAAGGAGTGATAAGGATGATTGTGGAGAAGAAGAAACTTGAATCTCTAGAAATCGACATCGAGAAAAGAATTTTCAAACTAAATGGAAAGGAAATGAAAGGAATTTCAAGGCTTGATATCGACTATGATAACGGAAGTTGGACACTGTTTGTAACTAAAGATGTAGTTTACTCGCAAGCAGTGTCCGATGAGATTACTTAATTAAGGAAATGTATCCCAAAACTTCCTTTACGCTGTTTTTGAATCGGTTTTCCATGTAGATAATTCCTTTGTCGGATAATTTGAATCCACCATCCGTGTATAAGCGAATCATATTGTTTCGCGACAGTTCGCAAATGGATGAATGTATATCATCTGCATTGAATTCCTGCAAGAAGTCGGATTGCAATGCCTCTGGACATTCGAAATTTATAGAATAGTCTTTTGAAAAACCGCATTTTTTACGATTCAAATATTCTTTATACACGAGGCGTAACAATTTATCAGTATCCTTTGTTAGTTCCATAGTTGCATCTCCTTCCTTGTTTACTTGGCATTGGCAGATGCCTGTAAATAAATTATAGGAGAGTTGGAAACAAATGACAATAAAGATCCAAAAAGAAAGAGGTGAGAAAGATGTGGGTTTCAAGACGAAAATGGGATTGCTTGTTGTATCGCATCAAAAAGTGTGAAGATGACATCAAAATTCAGAAGGTAAATACGGAGAATTTGATCATAAATGCTACGAAAAGAATTCTTGAACAACCAGAAGAGTTGCGCGAAGAAATTCATGGGGTTGAACGTATCGAAAAGTATATCGATGAGTTTATAGGCCTTGGCAAAGAAAATAAGGATAGAAAGATAAAAAAATTCGATGTATTGAAATCCATTACTAGAGAGGAAGAGTTTTCCAATATGATATTTGGCTTGATCGAAGTCAAAAAAACTCCTGAAGCATTTGCGGAACTTCTTAAAGAAGAGATGCCTGAAAAAGAGCTACCTCATTTGAAAGAAGCAGCTCTTAATGGTTATCCGTTGTTTTTCTCAGGCATGCAGTGAGCGCATCCGTTTCTTTCGATGTTAAGCAAAAATAAAGCAATCCCGCCACGGAGGTTACGACGGCAGTAAAAATAGGAGGTAAAAGGTATTGAACGAGTTACAACAGAAATTAGACAGCCGGGAAGTGGCTGAGATGGTTGGGAAAGCCCACAACAAACTTATGAGAGATATAAGAGATTATATCGATCAATTAGGAGAGTCCAAGATTGGACACACCGATTTCTTTTCGGAATCAACCTACACAACAGCTCAAAACAAAGTGTTGCCGTGCTACCTAATTACAAAAGAGGGGTGCGAATTTATCGCCCACAAGCTTACAGGAGTAAAGGGAACGGAGTTCACAGCAAAATACATCAAACGGTTTCATCAGATGGAAAATATCATCAAAGAACACGTTCCACAGGGCAAAGAACTCCTTGCACTGGCAGTTCTTGAAGCGCAGAAAACCATTGAAGAGCAGACAGCGCAGATCGAGGAAATGAAGCCGAAAGCGATATTTGCGGATGCTGTCGCTACCAGTCATACATCCATTTTAATCGGTGATCCGGCAAAGATTTTGAAACAGAACGGCGTTGAAACAGGGCAGAAGCGCTTATTTGAGTGGTTGCGTGAAAATGGGTATCTGAGTAAGAGAAAAGGAACGGAATGGAACTCGCCCACACAGAAATCTATGAATTTAGGGCTGTTTGAAGTGAAAGAGACAACAGCTATGAATCCAGATGGTTCCGTTCGGATTAACAAAACCACAAAAGTAACCGGCAAAGGACAGCAGTATTTTATCAACAAATTCCTGAATGTAGCATAGGAGGTACACATGAGCGAAAAAGAGAAAGAAATCATCAGAAAAGTAGCGCAAGCACTGCCGGATATGTCCGACATGAATAAAGGGTATTTTCTCGGGTTTGCCGAAGCAATGGCATCAAAGAAAGATGCGAAAAATGAAGAGGAGAAGGAGGAAAAAGAGAATGTTTAGCACTGTAAAAATAGAAAACGGGATAATTTTAGACGGCAAGAAACTTAACTGCGTGAAATCATACAAATTAGAACAGAAAGAGGGAGAATGCGTCGCTGATCTTACAGTAAATATGGATGTCCAGGTTTTTGGGGGCATCATTAAGACACCAGGTATTGTAGCCGGCAGTATTAAAACTGAAAAACTTTCTGGTCTTCTGCTTACCGACCTATTGAAAGTGATTGAAAGCAACACAGTATTGAGGGTGAGTTACACAGAGGACGAGGTTTTGAAAACAACGCTTTTTCGTCAAGGCAACATTGAGTCGGAAAGCGAGAAATGGCGCGGGAAAATTGTGAAAACAGTAACAGCAAAAGGCAATATCTTGGAAGTTGAATTGGAGGATTGATAACGTGCCAAGAACAGCAGTTGGAGAAAACGAAATAAAAAACCGGGTTTTGCGTGGCAGTATTGACAATGCGAAAAGGTTAAAGGATATAGGGATGGATGATCTTTCGGCTCTTACAGGCATACCAGAAAGCACCCTGTACGCCAAAATACGTGAGCCGGATAAATTTAATTTACGGGAATTAAGGCTGATATGCAAGGCGTTGAGAATCCCGGAAGAAGAGAAGCAGAGACTCGGCGGCTTGATATTGTAATTGCTATGAAGGGAGGACAAGCTATGAAAAGGCTGACAATCAATCAGATTGAGAAATTCATCCAGACGCTGGAATCAACAGAAAGAGTGAATGATTATTCCGAACATCAGAAATTACATGCAATCGCCTGTCTGGGGAATTACAGAGCGGAATTAGAGTATCAAGGTAGAAAATCCGTGAAATTAAAGGAGGTAGACGATGGAAATTAAAGGAACCTACCACTGCCAGACCACCCACCACCACAACACATTAAACAGCTGGGACATCCGGTCAGTCTCCGTAGATCTGCCGGAAGTACAGGATAAGCCTTACTGGCACAAGGTTGCAGCAGCTGTGATCGGGTTCGTGCTGGCGATGATCGGATGGTGGCTAGTGTTTGGGTATTAAAAATGAGCACCTACAAAAAGGCTGGGGAGCCGTAGGCACTCTGACAAAAAATCAAGAATATAGTAACAGATTTTAGGAGGATAAGCAATGGACAGAAAGAAAATACATGAACTTTTAGACTTAATTCTTGAGATTCAAGAGCGTGGAGAAGGTAAGGATGGGTACCCTTATGTAAGCATTGAATTTTCGAACTACGGTGGCAGAATACTTCTCTGCGCGCAAGAAAACGGATTTGTTGCTAATGGAGATTACGATTTGTTCGATGGTATCGGAACAGATCAACAACTAGATGATGCAATCGTTTTAGCGGAAGTGTTACTGGAAAAAGCAGTAGATATGGTGGGCGAATAATATGTACGGATATACAGAAGAACTGGAAGAAATAACAGATCAAGAAGCGGCTGAAAAAGACAGATATTTTAGGGTACGCAAAAGGCACTATCAGAATTATTGTGATTTTATGGAGGAAATAACAAATGGCAACATTATACGAGATTGACGAAGAGATTTTAGATTGTGTAGATCAGGAAACAGGCGAGATTATCGACCCGGAAAAGCTGGCACAGTTGCAGATGGATTTTGACAAAAAGGTAGAGGGAATTGCTCTCTGGATCAAAAACCTCTTATCTGATGCAGAAGCAATCAAGGCAGAGAAAAATAAACTGGCTGACCGCCAGAAATCATGTGAAAACAAGGCAAGAAACTTAAAAGAATACCTGTCTGGTTATTTGTGTGGTGAAAAATTTAAGACACCAAGAGTCAGCATCTCTTATCGAAAATCAGAGAGTGTAGAGGTGCAAGATGTTTCAAAACTGGACAAGGAATACTTGAAATTTGCTGATCCTGAGGTTGATAAAACAAAGGTGAAAAAGGCACTGAAAGATGGTGTTGAGTTATCTGGAGTTGTATTGGTACAGAACAATAATATTCAGATTCGGTAGGTGCAATCATGGGAAATTTGGATTTATATAACAGGGTTAGAATTGTCCCGGAAGAGGCAAAGAAGCCTATCAAAGGCGGCCGCTTGAACGGAATGACGGATATTAACCCTATGTGGAGAATCAAAGTACTTACAAGTGAATATGGTCCGTGTGGCATTGGCTGGTTTTACAAGCCTGTTAAGAAATGGACGGAGCAGGCAGGAGGTGAAACAGTTGCATTCGTAGATATCGAACTGTTTATAAAGGTAGATGGTGAGTGGTCGCAACCGATCTGTGGAACTGGGGGGAGTAAGCTATCGCAAAACGAAAGAAATGGTCTTTTTGTTTCCGATGAATGTTACAAAATGGCAACAACAGACGCTATTTCTGTAGCTTGTAAGCAGCTTGGAATTGGAGCAGACGTGTACTTTGGGGCAGATAGAACTAAGTACGATTCTCCATTTGAAAGAGTGGAGCGAGTGCGAAACGAACTGAAAAAGCGCAGATGTTCAGAAGCGAATTTTATGCAGGTATATAGGTTGGATAATATTGAACAGGTGACAGATGGCCAAATCAAAGATTTTATAGCGAGAATGGAGGCGGCAAAGCATGACAGTGTGGATCAGAAGTAGAGTGCAGATGCCGAACTACGTGAAAGAAAGTATTAGATCATTGGTAAAGTCGATTTGCGATAAAGATGTCGATGTGAGTATTGCTCTGCACAAAGAATCAAAAACAGATCAGCAAAGAAAATACTTTTGGACGCTGGTAAAAGAACTCCGCAGCGTTATGAAAAACGGACAGACTGAAAACGATGTGTATTTGCATCTTTTAAGGATATACGGGACGTCAGATTTTATAAGCCTTCCGTCCGATCAGGTGCATCTTGCAAGAGCTTGTTACCGGATTGTAGAAGTACAGAACAAGAAAGAGTTTGTGAACAAGGAGAATGAGTGCATTACTGTTTGTACTTTGCGCTGCTGGAAAGGATTGAGCGAATACGATACCAACGAAGCTTGCATGTTGATAGATGGAGCGGTTGAAGAGTGCAAAAGTCTTGGTATTCCGACAGATACGCCGGATGAAATTCGCAAAATGAAAGAGTTGTGGGGGATTGAATTATAAGCATTGATTACAGTGACATGGCGTTCCCAAAGCCGAAGCGAAAGAAAAAGAAAAAAGGTCATCAAAGAGCATCCGGCAGACCAAAGAAGCTGTGGAGCATATTTACAGAAGATATGGATCACTGCATGTACACAGGAGTTTACGGAGTGGAGCGTCATCATATTTTTAGCCACACATCGAGAGAAATTGAACTTTCGGAAGATTACGGATTCATAGCTCCACTGAGACCGGATCTGCATCCAAACGGAACAAGGGCAGGGGAGAATGCATCGAAAGTTGACCGATACTTAAGAAAACGCTGCAAGGAGTATTATTTGCAGCACTACGGAACAGAAGAACAGTTCCGGCAAGAATTTCACTATGTTAGTAAGGGTTAAACCTTTGCTATAAATTGTAACCCGTTCATGGCTGCTGTGTAGTACGTCACAAATACCTTAAGTAAGCCAGATTCATTGTCTCCCGGTAACTCCGGGAGCAGAAAGGAGAACGAATGATAATTACAATTCCGGGAAAACCCGTTGGAAAAGCAAGGCCAAAATTCCGCAGAGCCGGATTTAAGGTCATTACATATACGCCGCCCGCAACCAAGAAATATGAAAAGGAAGTTGCGAGGATTTATAAGCAAAGCGCAGGTGTTCTTTATACAGAGATACCTCTGAGAGTTCGAATTTTAGCGAAATTTCCGATTCCAGAGAGCTGGTCTAAGAAGAACAAGGAGAAAGCATTAAAAGGCGAAATAAAGCCGAATAAGAAGCCGGACTTGGATAATATCGCAAAAATCATTCTGGATGGACTGAACGGAGTCGCATACACCGATGATAAGCAGGTGACCAGTCTGGAGATTGAAAAGGTATATTCGGATACGCCTTGCGTGGTTGTCTATATTGCGGAGGATGAGTGATGGCAGAGGTAAAGTGGATCAAGATTACAACGGATATGTTTGATAATCGCAAAATCAAGCATCTGCGGAAATTACCGGACGGGAACAATATTGTCTTAATCTGGGTAATGCTGCTTACCATGGCTGGGCGGTGCAATAGTAACGGGATGGTGTTTTTGACACAGAACATCCCATACACGCCTAAAATGTTGGCTGATGAACTTGATTTTGAGGAAAATACCGTGAAATTAGCCTTACAATCACTGGAGCAGCTTGAAATGATCGTGACGGACAATGGATTTTTTACTATTCCGGGTTGGGAAGAGCACCAGAACGCGGAAGCCCTCGAGAAAATCAGGGAGCAGAACCGGATTAGGAAGCAAAAACAGAGGGAAAAACAGAAAATTGAGTGTGTCACAGAAATGTCACGTGACGTAAGTGTGACAAATTTGGGAAGTCACGCTACAGATATAGATAAAGAAGAAGATAAAGATAAAGAAAGAGATATAAGAGGTAATAGAGTAGATTATCAGCAAATAGCTGATATGTATAATGCCACTTGCGTGTCATTCCCTCGCTTAACACGATTATCCGAAAAAAGAAAACGAGCAATTAAAGCAAGATTAAGAAAATATTCCATTGATGACATTAAGAAGGTATTTGAGCTTGCAGAGGAAAGCGATTTTCTAAAAGGGGAAAATAACCGGAATTGGTCGGCAACCTTTGATTGGATGATGAATGATGCAAATATGGCAAAGATTCTGGATGGGAATTATAAAAACAAAGATGCAAAGCAATCAAAACCGCCGGTAAGCAGAAACCTAAACAACTTTGAACGCAGAGGATACGACATGGACTCTCTGGAAGAGCAACTACTGAACTCAAATTAAGGAGGAATTATGGAACCGAAGAAAGTAACGATAAACTACGCTTTGCTCTGCAAGGAATTGGAGAAACAGGGCAAGACGAAAGAGAAATTCTCGGCAGAACTCGGGAGAAGCAAGTCTTTTGTCTGTAATATGGCGAAGAACCCGGAACAGACAGAAGATTTTGAAAGAACCATGTGTTTACTTCTCGGACTTGAACCGGGAAGTCTGGTGAAAGAGCCAGAAAAGAAAGGGATGACCGCAGCACAGGCGCTTACAGTCATCCGGGATGAGATTTTAGAGAATCGTAGAATCATGCAAGAGAATTTTGAGAAAATCTGGAACAAGCTGAACACCAATACCGTCCAATTGGAAAAGATCAAGGACAAGGTCAACGAGGTATCTAAGACTGATTATGACAAGGCGGTGGAATGGTTAAGAGACAAGATGGAAGGCGGACGCTATGACGGGGCGAAGTTGCTCATGGAGTCAGAAGCGGCAGGAATTAAAAGGTCTGACATCATGAAAGCAAAGGCAGAACTTGGAGTAAGAATCCAGACTACAGGGTACGGAAAGAATGTGAAAGCATGGTGGAGTTTAAAGGGTGAACAGGCATGAACATGAAAAGATATGGGTTTAAGATTTGCAAGAAAAGACACGGAAACATGGATTTTTACACAAAAGTTAGCTCCAAGCGCAAGAGAAAGAAGAGGGTGAAAGGAAAATGACGAATAATGATCATTTGAACAACATAACGGGAGAAACGGATACGCCAGAAATCTCCGCAGTGAAGATGATACTTACAAGAATAGATGAGGATTTAGAAAACGATCTGTACGAAGAAAACCGTGATAAATACCTGAATTTGTACAAGAGCCAAAAAGAGTGGCTGGAAAGAGAGGTTGAAAATGCGTAGGCCAGCACACTTTCTGGATCCGTACCAGTTCCAAATCGAAGAGATGGTAAAACTCGGATGCTCGGATGAGCATATCTGCAGAGTGCTTGAGGATATTACCGGAAAAGAAGTGAAAAAGAGGGTAATAGCAAACAAGAGGATGTGGTTAAGAAAGATGGAAAATAAAAGAAAACAATACGAACCGTACAAGGGAGAAATTAAGTACATGATCGAATACGGACTTACGATCCAGAACATCTATGCAGCAATAAGCGAAGAGAGCGGAATAGATGCGAGCATTGAAACGTTTAAAAACTTCCTGAAGGATAACGATATGATGCCTGAGTCAAAGAAACAGGAAGCTTCGGTCAAGGATATCTTTGGCAACATTGCAAATTACATGGAGTTTCACGAGGGCTGGGTGCGGACCAGTTGCCGGCTCAACAGGGCGATGTCGAATCCAAACCGGATATTAATGCGGAGGTATTTACAGTAGGTTATAAAAAAATAAGCGAAAAATAGAAAGGAGCCAGCCTCCGGCCGGGGCAAGGGTATACCGGGCTTCTGAGAAAATGGAAAATTTGATTATAGATTGCTTCGCCGGAGGAGGTGGAGCGAGCGTAGGAATAGAAATGGCACT
>ENA-OQIZ01000688-OQIZ01000688.1-human-gut-metagenome-genome-assembly--contig:-NODE-688-length-15808-cov-23.369874_pt1 | contig 15808 bp, 10 predicted proteins | sample MGYA00242593_ERZ504758 | MGnify/ENA primary metagenome ERZ504758 (study PRJEB26092, sample SAMD00036364) | human gut metagenome | host: Homo sapiens | study: EMG produced TPA metagenomics assembly of...
TACTTCTCGGTCATCTCGGTGTTGCGCTTCTCCACGCTCGGCGCGGACTGCAGCAAGGTCGCCGCAGCCACGGACTCGACGTGGCGGATGGCCAGCACCGGGTTGCCGTAACGGGCGAAGATGACCTCGCCCTGCTCGGTGAGCTTGAAGCGGCACTTGACGGAACCGACCGGCTGGGCGAGCACCGCGCGGTTGGCGGGGCCGCCGCCACGACCGACGGCACCGCCGCGGCCATGGAACAGGGTCAGGTCGATGTCGTGCGACTCAGCCCATTTGGCGATGCGCTCCTGAGCGGAGTGCAGGGCCAGCGTGGCGGAGGTCGGGCCGGCGTCCTTCGAGGAGTCGGAGTAGCCGAGCATGACCTCGAGCTTGTTGCCGGTGGCCTTCAGACGAGCCTGAACCTCGGGGATCTTGATCATTTCCTCGAGCACTTCCACCGAGTTCTGCAGATCCTCAAGCTGCTCGAACAGCGGGATCACGTCGATGGTGGGCACGTCCTCCGGGTGGGAGAAGGCCAAGCGGTTGAGCTCGTAGACATCCTTGATGTTCTGGGCGCTCTTGGTGAAGGAGATGATGTAGCGGCGGGCGGCCTTGAGGCCGTTGCGCTTCTGGATGGCACCGAGGGCGCGGAAGGTGTCGAGCACCTCGTGCGTCATCGGCTGCAGTTCGCCGCGCTCGCCGTGCAGGCCGTGCTCGCGGATATCCGCAAGGGCGCGGGCGTGCACCACGGAGTGCTGACGGAACTCCATCTCCACCATGTGGAAGCCGAAGGTCTCGGTCTGCCAGATCAGATCCTGCAGCGGGCCGTAAGCGGAACGCTTGGCACCGGCGGCGGCCAGCGAACGCTGGACCACCTTGAGGTCGGCGAGGAAGTCGTCGCAGGAGTGGTACATGAGGTCGGCGTCGCGCTCGATGGTGTAGTGCAGACGGTCGGCCATCACCAGCATGACCGCGCGGTGCATCTCCTTGGTGGAGATCAGGGCGGCCTTGTCGGTCAGACGCTCGCTCATTTCCTTCTGGTGGCTCCAGAGGCTCTTGAGCTCGGCGCTCGGCGGCGTGGTCTCGGCTTCCATCGTGAGGTTGCGGCCCACGGTGCGGGTGGCTTCCTCAAGGGCGGCGATCACGTGATCGGAGAACTTGCGGGCCACGGCGCGGCTCACCTTGGCGGTGACGTTCGGGTTACCGTCGCGGTCGGAGCCGATCCAGCTGCCCGGGTGGAAGAACGCGGGGCAAGCGGGCTCGACGAGACCGGCCTTATCGCCCAGGACCCAGTCGTCGAAGCGACGGTAAACCTTGGGGATGGTGTTGAACAGCGTGTTGTCGAAGATGTCGAGAATCGTGTCCGCTTCCTCAACCGGGGTCGGCTTCTTCAGCGCGATTGGAGAAGTGCGGAACAGGGCGTCGATCTCGTTGTAGAGACGGCGCAGGCATTCCTTCTTATCCGAGCCGCCGAGGCACTTGTACTCCTCAAGCAATTCGGAAACGCGGCGAATCTTGCCTTCCACGGCCTTACGACGGGCCTCAGTGGGGTGCGCCGTGAAGACGGGGTGGAATTCGAGCTGGTTGAGCAGTTCCTTGGCCTTGGCCGGGCCAGTCTCATTGATGAGCTGGTGGTAAGCGACGGTGAGCTCGTTGATCGGGTCGACCGCCTGGTCAACGGGCACGTTGTTCTCGCGCTCGTGGAGCACGGAAACGCGGTAGTTCTCCTCGGACAGGTTTGCCAGATGGAAATACGTGGCGAACGCGCGGGCCAGCAGCTGGGCGTCGTGCAACGTCATGTTGTCGATGACGTTCACGGCCTCCTTCAGGCCATCCTGGTCGGGGTTCGGATCCTTCAGCTCGGCGAAATGCTCGGCGCTGGCCTCCACCGCGTAATGACGCACGGTGTCGAACGTAGACAGCAGTTCGGGGTTGTATTCGCCCAGTACGTTACGCAGGATCTCAAGACACAGATCCATGTCGTACTTCAGGCTTTCGGGAAGATCATGCTCCTCCGGGCCCTTTCGGCCGGTCCCGGTAGTGACGATGGCGGCGTCAGCGGGAGTGATCTGTTCTTCAGGTGTTGCCATATAACCTCCTTTGCCGAATAACAGGTTGCTCGGTCTACTGGTCGTCTGCGGCTCCTCCGCAGTTGTTGAGACCAGTCGTTGCGAGCCCACAGCCCATATTCAACGTGGTTGTTGTGTGGGCAATAGTGTATCCCCGCGAAATCGCTATTTACGTTACGAAGTCCATATAGTGCGCCAAGTTGTCCACCTATAGAGACCGAATATCGGACAGCATATGAGACGCTGTCCGATTCGCGGAAGATTTGAGCGCCTTACGATTGCTGGCGGGGAAGGCAGGGAGTAGTAATGAAGGATGTGAGCGAACAGAAGAAAAAAAGTGCGCCCGAAGCGAAAGGCGCAACGGCTGTACGTAAATTCCACACCCACTCCATTCCGCTGGACATGGAAGATATTGCACGCGATTGGGAAAAACCGGTGGTGGACGCCGGTATCGCCGCCAAAGCCAGCGTGATTGTACGAGTCGGCATGTTGGACCTGGGAGCCGGCACCGGCTCCTTCCGCGTGCGTGAAATGATGCACCGCATCGCCTACCCGCTGGGCGTGCACGTACGCGCCGACGTGAACCTGACGGATATCGAGGCCACCTGCACGGATGGTCGTAACCGCATCACCGAAGTCGTGGATTTGCCGAGTACCGGCGTGAACACCGAACGTATCTGGCTGCTGGAACATTTCGCCGACTGGTTCTCCGTGAATCTCGGCAAGGGGTCGATGTATCACGTCGATTCGCAACTGTCCGATGGCGTGGTCAAGCATTTGGACGAACGTGACGCTTCGCAGTATTCGGCCGATCTGGCCAAGCGCCTGCGCGAACGTGCCAAGGTCGAGGCTGAGGCGGCCAACGGCAGCGTGGACGAGGCGCTGGATCTTGCGTCGAAAACCAAGGTACTCGTGACCTCCGTGGCCAAGTCCTTGGACGATGACAATGAAGAAGCCCACCGACTTTTGGCGGACAGCGCGGAAGTCACTCCGGTCGAAGACAAAGCGGCCGAAGAGAAGGCCTACGACGATGCCGAAGTGTTTACCGGTGACTCCAATGAGTCGGTTGAATCGGCGAACGCGGCGAACGGCGCAACCGCCGAAAGCCCTGCCGCAAGCAGTACGAAGCGTAAGAATCGCGTGCCCAAGGAATACGCCGAACACTTCAACGAGCGCTCCGACGAAGAGAAGGCCAAGGGCGGTATCACCGTGCGGCAGGCGCACGAGCGACTCGATCTGATTGAGCGCCGTAAGCCGCTGTACAAGCCGTGGTTCTCCGGTCTGGCCTCCGCCCTAGCCTGCGCGGCCTTCGTGTTCCTGCTCGGCGGCGGCCCATACGACATGATCGGTGCGTTCGTGGGCGCGGGCCTTGGCCAGTGGATGCGTCGCCGGCTGTTTGCATACCATCTGAACCAGTTCTTCGTCACCTTTGTGTGTGTGGCCGCGGCGGCGCTCGCCTGCACCGGCACCCTGCGACTCATCGGCATTTTCGACCCAGTCGCGCTCTCGCACGATACGGCCTACATCGGCGCCATGCTGTTCGTGATCCCCGGTTTCCCGCTCATCACCGGCGGACTCGACATGGCGAAAATCGACTTCCCCTCGGGCATCCAGCGCGTGGCGTACGTGCTGTGCATCATCCTGATGGCCACGCTGGCAGGCTGGGCCGTGGCCGTGATGGTGCACCTGCACCCGGAAGGCTTTGAGCCACTGGGGCTTGACCCGTGGGTCAACGGATTGCTGCGATTCGTGGCGGCGTTCGTCGGCGTGTGGGGCTTCTCCGTGCTGTTCAATTCGCCGCAGCGCATGTGCCTGACCGCCGCCCTGATCGGTGCGATCACGGACACGCTGCGCTTGGAATTGCAAGACTTCAACGTGGCACCCGAGATGGCTACCTTCATCGGCGCGTTTCTGGCGGGCATTCTGGCATCGGTGTGGCGTTCATCCGTGCGACGTGGCTGGCTACCGCCGCACCTCGGCTACCCGCGCATCTGCCTGACCGTGCCGTCGATCGTGATCATGGTGCCCGGTCTGTATATGTATCGTGCCATGTGGTACCTCGGCAGCTTCCAGACCATGAATGCGCTGGACTGGGCGTTCCGTGCGTTCATGGTGATTATCTGTCTGCCGATCGGCTTGGCGATGGCCCGCGTGGTGACCGACAAGTCCTGGCGCTACGACATCTGACCGTCATCTTGGCTCTCCTCAGGTGGGGGGAGCTCGGATAAAACAGCGTCTCAGTATGGAAACGGTGGAAGGTGCTTGAGCCCTTGTATCCACTACCATCAGGCGAAGTGCGTTGCGGCCGTATTCACGACTGTGACGGTCTGTATGACGCCGCTCCGGCGTCAATCGCATATCAGCACATAGTTCTGCCATGGCGGTAGCCGCTTGGCGTCATGATTGAGGAGGGGGCGCAGTTGGCCAACGATTTCTGGATTCTGCTGGCCATGGTCATCTATTTTGTGGCCATGCTGTCCATCGGATTCATCTACTCCAAACGCTCCAACTCCTCCTCCAAGGAATACTTCGCGGGCGGGCGTGGCGTGGGGCCGTGGCTCACGGCCCTGAGCGCCGAAGCCTCCGACATGAGCGGCTGGCTGCTGATGGGCCTGCCGGGCCTGGCCTACTTCACTGGTGCGGCCGACCCGATGTGGACCGCCGTCGGACTGGCGCTCGGCACCTATCTCAACTGGAAGCTTGTGGCCCGGCGACTGCGCCGCTACTCGGTAGTGACCGACGATGCCATCACCATTCCTGACTTCTTCGCCAAGCGTTTCCATGACAAGAAGGGCGTGATCTCCACCATCGCGGCCGTGATCATCCTGGTGTTCTTCAGCGTGTACGTGGGCAGCTGCTTCGTGACCGTGGGCAAGCTGTTCGCCACGTTGTTCGGTTTCGACTACCACGTCATGATGATCATCGGCGCGGTGGTCGTGTTCGTCTACACCGTGGTGGGCGGCTACTTGTCGGTGGTGATGACCGACTTCATTCAAGGCATGCTCATGTTCTTCGCGCTCGCGGTGGTGTTCATCGGCACCGTGGCCAGCGCGGGCGGTGTCGACAACACCGTGGAATTCCTGCGTGCCATCCCCGGCTACCTGTCCGGCACGCAGGTGGCCGCGCCCAAGCTGGACCCGGCCACCGGCCAGCAGCTCGTCGAGGCGGGCAAGGCCGTGTTCGGCGCGCCCTCCGACTACGGCATCATCACCATCATCTCCATGCTGGCGTGGGGCCTGGGTTACTTCGGTATGCCGCAGGTGCTGGTGCGCTTCCTGTCCATCCGCAGCGTGGAAGAAGTGCGCAAGTCCCGAATCATCGCCACCTCCTGGTGCGTGATTTCGCTGGGTTGCGCAGTGTGCATCGGCTTGGTGGGGCGTGCGATGATGCCCACCGAACTGCTGACCTCCACCGATGCGGAAACCATCTTCATCGTGCTGGCGCAGACCCTGCTGCCGAGCTTCATGTGCGGCGTGGTGGTCTCCGGCATTTTCGCGGCCTCGATGAGCTCCAGCTCCTCGTATCTGATCATCGGCGCTTCGGCCATGGGCGAGAACATCTTCCGCGGGCTGCTGCACCGCAAGGCCACCGACAAGCAGGTCATGATTGTGGCCAGGGTCACGCTGGTGGTCATGTTCCTGTTCGGCATTCTGGTGGCATACGACCAGAACTCGTCGATCTTCCAGGTGGTGTCTTACGCGTGGGCCGGGCTTGGTGCCTCATTCGGCCCGTTGATGCTGTGCTCGCTATACTGGCGTCGCGCCAACAAGGCCGGCGCCGTGGCCGGCATGCTGTCCGGCACGGCGGCCGTGCTGATCTGGCACAACCTCGTCAAGCCCTTGGGCGGCGTATTCGCCATCTATGAGCTGCTGCCGGCGTTCATCATTTCGCTGCTGTTCATCGTGGTGGTTTCGTTGCTGACCGCCAAGCCGAACAAGCGCATGCTCTACGAATTCGACCACTACATGGACGATCCGCTGCCCGGCACCCTGCCGTCCGGCACCGTGCTCGTCGACGAGCCCATGGAAGCCATGGAGTCCGAGGTCCGCAGCGGCAAATGACACGTGCCTGCTGTGCGGTCGGCTCGTATGGCAGAGGAGTGGCTTTTTTGTGGTTCGGCAGGAACCATTGAGGCCAAAACGGACTTCGAGGGGCTGATTTGACGTTCTGGAGAGATCTACTTCCGTTTCAAGGGGCTGATGCCTGAGTAGACGCGGCTCCAAAACGGCGGAATGGCGTTGACGTAAGGGCATTGATACACGTGGTCTACCGGATGATCAGCCCCTTGAAACGGAAGTAGACCTCCGGCGGAGGCCAAATCAGCCCCTTGAAATGGGTTTTGAATACCGTAGCGCGGTGCGGACGGTGCGGACTGACTCTACCGGGCTTATTATTCCTGCGTCGTCGGAATAATTGGCAGCAGAGGCTCGAATTTCAGCCGTTTGTACAGTGGAATACGGCGTAGCTTTCGGACATCGCTAATTTGCTGGGTAGTTTGCCGCATCGTGAGCTGGACCGTTTTGCCCGTAACCTCCTGTATCCTTTCGGCAACTCTTCGGGCAAGGGCCTCTTCTCCCGCTTCGTCGCCAATATCTAATTTGGTGACTTGAATGTACTTCCAGCCAGCATCTTCGATCATCTGGCGGCGTCTCGCGTCATTCAGCCATTGCCCGGCATGATGAGAGCCTTCGTATTCGATACATATCTTGAATTCAGGGTATGCAAGATCGAGATATATGGGTCTGGTGTTGTTTCCTACGAATATTGGATAATTCACCTGCGGGCAATTCAGACCGTATTTCAAGAGAACCAAACGAGTTCGTGTTTCCATGGAGGAATCTGTGCCCGCGCGCGCCAAAAGTAGGGCGCGACGGCATTTGTTATACCCGCGGAACAAATACGAATTGGTGCCATTCTCTTTGTCGGCTCGCACCTGGGCCTCGGCCTCATCGAGATACAGAGAAAGGGCGTCGATGGTTGTTCTGCAGAGCCTTCGATCTCGTCGCATCATGGAATCAGCGAGAACGATGAGTTCTTCAAGTTCGAGATACGTGGAGAACATGGCCCATGTGCAAGCTGGTGAAGTGCATGTGAATTGTCCCTCGATTATGACCGTGTCTAGTGGAAAAGGCCATACAACCACTTTGACCCCCACAATGTGCCGTTTGTCATTGGCGTGTGGAACCGCAACAATGGTTGTAGTTGCAAGGCCTCTGTGTTTGCTTGATATGCGGGGTACTTCAATTGACAAAAGCTCCAACGCTGTTGTCAGGGCATAGGGTGGGCGCCATGCGCTTCGTCGTTGAACATCTGCGCACGTCTGCATTCGTTGGTACTTCTGCATTGTCAGCTCGGTCAATGCCGTTGAGCTACCCATGATGATCACCCCTTCGTGATGTTCGCTTTGTCCTCGCAGTGTAGAGTCCGGCTACCGGCCCTGTCTACCGCCCCAATTTTTCGGTGGATAAATGTGGATAAGTCGGTGGATAAACTATGGGTGTTCATCGCAGTTGCAGGCCATCCCGCAATTACATGGAACGTAGGGGTTTGCAGGCAGCCAGCGGGAATCGCCGTCGACGGCGCGATTCAACTTGGACGAATCTCCATGGCGTTCATGCAAAGGTGGCATGATGGCCGGTATGAGTAGCTTGGTGCGTATTGTCAATGCCGGTGTTCCGGGGTCTCAGGACCGCGTGGATGTGGTGCTTCGCGATGGGGTTGTTGCGTCTGTCGGCCCTGCTGGAACGGTCTCGGCTTCGGACAGCACGATGCAGACTAAGGCGCATACGACATCGTTGGAATACGCGACGAATGCCATTGCTTCTGGCAGCGTCTCAATCCCAACGTCGGCCGCCGCACCCGCCGACGAAACCACCATCGACGCCGACGGCCTGTGGGTTATTCCCGGCCTGTGGGACTGCCACACGCACTTCACGCAATGGGCTAAGACGCTGGGCCGACTGGACCTCATCAATGCCCGTTCCGCCGCCGAAGCGATGGACATGTTGCGCCGTCATCTGGATGAGCGCCGCGCCGCCGGCACGCTTGACCCAGATGCCTTCGTGGTGGGCATGCGATTCCGTCACTCGCTGTGGGCCGACGACGAGCAGCCCACACTGGCCGCAATTGACGCCGTGACCGGCGAACAGCCGGTGGCCCTCTCCAGCGCGGACATGCACTGCGGATGGGTGAATTCCGCCGCGGCCCGCAGGCTTGGCGTACATGTGGACGAATCCGGTCTGGTCGGTGAACTCGAATGGTTCAACGCCTACACCGCCTTCGACAAGGCGCCGGGCGCTGCTGAAGAGACTGACCGTCTGCTGCGCGAGGCCGAACAGGACGCCGCAAGCAAGGGCGTGGTGGGCATCCGCGATTATGAAATGGCCGAAAACATCGATACATGGATCAATCGTTTCGCGGCTGGCATTAACGGTTTGCGCGTGGACGCCGGTGTATACCCCGAGCGGTTGCGAGCCGCCATTGACGCGGGTTGGCATACCGGCAAGGAATTGCCGGGCAGCGCCGGGCTTGGCCATGTGGGCGCCATGAAGCTCATCTCGGACGGATCGCTCAACACCCGCTCCGCCTACTGCTCCACGCCGTATTCGGGCATCGAGCCGCTGACGTATGGCACGCTGAGCTACACGCCGCAGCAAATCGAAGACTATATGCGCCTAGCCACCGAGCATGGCTTCGACATTGCCTGCCACGCCATTGGCGACGAAGCGAACACCATTGCGCTCAACGCAGTCGCCGCCACGCACGCACATGGATCGATCGAGCATGCGCAGATGCTCAAACCCGTCGATATCCCGCGTTTCGCCGAGCTGGGGCTCACGGCCAGCATCCAGCCGCAGCACGCCATGGATGACCGCGACGTCATCACCCGTTTCTGGGCCAACCCGGCCGGCATCCCTTATCCGTTCAGGGCCCTCCACGACGCCGGTACCACGCTGCGCATGGGCTCGGATGCGCCCGTGGCCCCGCTGGACCCGTGGCTGGCCATTTCCGCCGCCGTGCTCGGCACCGAAAGCTCTGACCGCGAGCCGTTCCAGCCCGAGCAGTGCCTCGATGTGCATACCTCGCTGGCAGCCTCGACCGCCACTGGCCGTGACCGCCTTGCATCCGGCGACCCGGCCGATGTGGTGTTGCTGGACGCCGACCCATACGCCGCCGATACTCCGGAAGCCATGCGCGCTATGCCGCAACACGTCGTAATGACATTGCTGTGCGGGGAGCGTACGTATTGATGCAAGCCATCGGCATGAAGTGAACAGAGGTCCGTCTTGATAGCCGCGTTGCACGGAAAAACAAGAAATCCGCCCCTCGAAGTGAAGATAGGACACAGCAGACGCCGCAATACAAAAACGCCGTGTCAGTTGCCCAGTTGGGGCTGACACGGCGTCTTGCTACGAGCGGCGGGAAAATCAGTACTTCATGCCCATGGCCTCGCGCACCTGGTCGAGGGTCTCCTCGGCGATGGCGTTGGCGCGCTTGTTGCCGTCGTGCAGGATGTCACGAATGGAATCCATGTCCTTGGCCAGCTCGGCGCGGCGCTCGCGGTGCGGGGCCAGGAACTCGTTGACTGATTCGATGACGTATGCCTTGAGCGCGCCGGCGCCGGAATCACCGATCTCCTCGGCGATGTCCTTCGGGTCGCGGCCGGTCACCAGGCCGGCGGTGGTCAGCAGGGCGGAGACCTGCGGGCGGGCAACCGGGTCGAAGGTGATGCGGCGCTCGGAATCGGTCGGGCTCTTCTTGATGAGCTTGGCGGTTTCCTCGGCGGTGGCGCCCAGCATGATGGAGTTGCCGTACGACTTGCTCATCTTGCGGCCGTCGAGACCCGGAATCTCCGGTGCCTCAGACAGAATGGCGGCCGGCTCCGGGAACACCGGGTTCTTCTTGGCGTAACGCTCGTTGAAACGGCGGGCGATGGTGCGCGTGATTTCCACGTGCGGCAGGTTGTCCTTGCCGATCGGCACGACATTGGCCTTGCAGAAGAGGATGTCGCACGCCTGATGCACCGGGTAGGTGAGCAGCAGACCGGTCAGCGCGTGGCCGGACGCCTCCATCTCGGACTTCACGGTCGGGTTGCGGTGCAGCTCGGCCTCGGTGACCAAGGACAGGAACGGCAGCAGTAGCTGGTTCTCGGCCGGCACGGCGGAGTGGGTGAACATCATGGTCTTGTTCGGATCGATGCCGGCGGCCATGTAGTCGAGCACCAGGTTCAGCACGTTGTCTTGGATGTGCTCGGTGGTGTCGCGGTCGGTGATCACCTGGTAGTCGGCGATGATGATGTTCGTGTTGACGCCGCGCTCCTGCATGGCGACACGCTCACGGATCGAGCCGAAGTAGTGGCCGAGGTGCAGCCGGCCGGTCGGGCGGTCGCCGGTCAACATGGTGAAGGACGACGGCTTGGCCTCCAGCTTGGCGAGCGTTTCGTCCGAACGCTTTTTGGCCGCGAGGAAGCTCGCGCTCATCTCATTGCCTGCCGCTGTCAGTTGCTGCTCGTCGGTCATGCGAAAATCCTTTGAATATGCCCTAAATAAACGCTTTTTATGGTAAAAGTGTGAGCCGACAACGAACAAGCCACTATTAGTGGTACTCTCTATTGTTGATGAATCGAACAGCACAGTAATCGCAGGGGGTCAGATGGGCCGCGGACGTCAAAAAGCAAAACAGCAGAAAATTGCCCGAAAGCTCAAGTACCTGACCACCGATACCGACTACGATGAGCTGGCAAAAGAGCTGAGCGAGCAGGAGCCGGGAATGGGCTCTCCTGACCCGTTCGCCGACATCGATGACCAGTATGCGGACAAGGATGTGGATTCCGCTGCTGATGACCACGCTTCCGGTGCCGCCGAGGCAGCTCCCGCTACGCAGGAGGATGACCTCGACGAGTACGCCAAGTGGGCTGCCGAAGCCGCCGCAAAGGCGACCAGCGGCGAGTTCCCGGCCTCCGCGCCTGCCGCACCGAAGCCGGCCCCGCGCAAGCCGATTCCGATGCCCATGCCTTCCGCGCTCAAGCCCAAGAAGAGCTGAACGCCGGTCTTCTCGTAATAATCCCCTTGTGCTTGGTTGAGCACAAGGGGATTTGTGGTTATGGCTGATGGTGCCGCCGCTGGTGGCTTACTTACGCTTCGCGCCTCACAGCGGCAGCAGGTCGCTCAGGTCGTCGCGCTCGCCGACCGCGCTGATGTGGCCGGCGTCCTTTTCCTCTGCCCATGTGGTGATGCCGCAGGCCAGCCGCAGCCAGACTTCCGGGTCCAGCTCGATGACGTCCGGCGGGGTCAGGTTATGCGGGTCCGATTCCGGGCCGTCCAAGATTTTGACCGCCCCCCACGGCGCGACACGCACCTCCACGCCAGGGCCGGGTGCGCGCCGCTCCAGCAGAAACAGCGAGTAGCGCACGGCCATCGCCCACACCGGGCGTGGCAAGACAGGGGAGACGGTCAGACGATGTGGTGTGTTGTCCGCCAGCTCCCGGGCCGCGGCACGCCATTGCACCAGCGCGTCATGCCCGCGTTTCAGGTCTTTTTCAAGAATTACTGCCATGTATCCCATCATGGCACCGGAGCTGGAAGATCTTCCATAATGCAAACGATGGCATACGGTGTGATGCGGAATATCGGGGCATGTGCTACGCTCTAAATGAGAACGTATGCAAGAACGCTCCGCCATCGTCGTTACGGAGAGTTCATGCTTACGTTTGTGCGACGATACCTATCGCGCGGCATAATAAACACGGGCACTTATCCCGGAAGGAAAGTCAGAATGACCGAAATCACCGCACCGAAGTCTCCTGTCACGGCGGAACAATTCGCCGACGAGATTCGTGAACAACTGAAATACACTCAGAACGTCACCACCGAGCAGGCTACCCCTGCTGACGTGTATGTCGCCGCATCCAAGGCCGTGCGCAACCACCTTGCCGACTCCTGGTTCAAGACCCAGGCCGACACCGTGAACGGCAACACCAAGGCCGTCGGCTACCTGTCCGCAGAATTCCTGATGGGTAAGCAGCTGCGCAACGCGCTGCTCAACGCCGGTCTGACCGAGCAGTTCGACAAGGCCGTGGAAGCCCTCGGCTTCAAGGTCCAGGACGTCGTCGACGCCGAATACGAGCCGGGCCTCGGCAACGGCGGCCTCGGCCGTCTGGCCGCCTGCTTCATCGACTCCCTCGCCTCGCTGGGCGTGCCGGCCTTCGGCTACGGCATCCAGTACAAGTACGGCATCTTCAAGCAGGAGTTCGACAAGGACGGCAAGCAGGTCGAAACCCCGGACTACTGGCTGGCCAACGAAGAGCCGTGGGGCCACATCGACTACAACCGCGACCAGAAGGTTTCCTTCGGCGGCAAGGTCGTCGAGAACGCCGACGGCACCAAGACCTGGCAGCCCGCATGGTCCGTGCGCGCCGTGCCGGTGGACTACCTGGTCCCCGGCTACAAGTCCGGCCGCGTGAACACCCTGCGCCTGTGGAGCGCCAAGAGCTACGACGAGTTCGATCTGCTCGCCTTCAACCGCTCCGAGTACATGGAAGCCGTGACCCCGCAGGTCAAGGCCGAGAACATCTCCAAGATTCTCTACCCGGAAGACTCCACCAAGGTCGGCAAGGAACTGCGCCTTGAGCAGCAGTACTTCTTCGTCTCCGCCTCCCTGCACGACGCCATCCGCGTCTTCTACCCGGGCCAGGACAAGCCGGATCTGACGACTTTCCCGAACAAGATCGTCTTCCAGCTCAACGACACCCACCCGGTGATCGGCATCCCCGAGCTCATGCGCATCCTCATCGATGAGTACGGCTACGACTGGGATACCGCGTGGTCCATCACCACCAAGACCTTCAACTACACCTGCCACACCCTGCTGCCGGAGGCCCTTGAGGTCTGGCCGGCCAGCCTGATCGGCGAGCTGCTGCCGCGTCACCTTGAGATCATCGAGAAGATCAACGCGCAGTTCGAGGACGAGCTCAAGTCCAAGGGCGTCGACAAGAACACCATCAAGGACATGGCCATCTACACTGGCGACGCCGTGCGCATGGCCTACTTGGCCACCTACGGCGGCTCCCACGTCAACGGCGTGGCCGAGCTGCACTCCCAGCTCCTGAAGGACGTCACCCTCAAGAACTTCTCCGACGTCTACCCGGACAAGTTCACCAACGTGACCAACGGCGTGACTCCGCGTCGCTTCGTCAAGCTCGCCAACCCGCGCCTGTCCGACCTCATCACCGAGGGCCTCGGCACCGACAAGTGGCTCTCCGACCTGGAGATGCTCAAGGGCCTCGAGCCGCTGGCCAAGGACGATGAATTCGTCAAGAAGTTCGCCGCCGTCAAGAAGGCCAACAAGGTCGACTTCGCCGCCTACGCCAAGCGCGAGTACGGCTTCGAGCTCGACCCGAACACCATGTTCAACACCATGGTTAAGCGCCTGCACGAGTACAAGCGCCAGTCCCTGAAGATCCTGTCCGTCATCTCCACCTACGCCGACATCAAGTCCGGCAAGGTCAAGGCCGAGGACGTCACCCCGCGCACCGTGTTCTTCGGTGCCAAGGCCGCCCCGGGCTACTACCTGGCCAAGATGACCATCCAGCTCATCAACAACGTCTCCCGCGTGGTCAACAACGATCCGGACGTCAAGGGCAAGCTGGCCGTGTACTTCCCGTGGAACTACAATGTGCGCCTCGCCCAGCACCTGATTCCCGCCACCGACCTCGACGAGCAGATCTCGCAGGCCGGCAAGGAGGCCTCGGGTACCGGCAACATGAAGTTCGCCCTCAACGGCGCGATGACCGTCGGTACGCTCGATGGCGCGAACGTCGAGATCCGTGAGCGCGTCGGCGCCGAGAACTTCTTCCTGTTCGGCATGACCGTCGACGAGGTCGAGAAGAAGTACGCCGAGGGCTACAATCCCGCCTCCTACTACGAGGCCGACCCGCGCCTGAAGCACGCCATCGATATGGTGGCCGACGGCACCTTCTCCAACGGCGACCGCAACGCCTACTCCCCGCTCGTGGCCGACTGGCTGACCAAGGACTGGTTCATGACCTTGGCCGACTTCTCCGCCTACATGGACATCCAGTCCGAGATCGAGGCCCTCTACGCTGATGAGCTCGAATGGAACCGCAAGGCCCTGCTCAACGTGGCCAACTCCGGCTACTTCAGCTCCGACCGCTCCATGGAAGACTATTTGGAACGTATCTGGCACACTGCTCCTCTGGCTGACTGAGTGAGCGAGTTGCTAGCGTGCGGTTTTCACGAAATCAGCCTTGACTTCGTGAAAACCGTACGCTGAGTTGGAGTAAGCGTGCGGTTTTCACGAAATGAACCTTGATTTCGTGAAGAACGTACGCTGAGCGCGACTCAGTGTACGGTTTTCACGAAGTAGGGCTTTATTTCGCGGAAACCGTACGCTGACTGAGCTACCTCTAGCCCCCTCTGATGAGGGGGATGTCAGCGAAGCTGACTGGGGGAGAGACTTCTCCCAGACGCCCAAGACATACAAGAAAGCCCCGCAATGATATATCGATCGACGATATATCATTGCGGGGCTTTCTTGTGTTGAAAGAAGAGAGGGGGTATCAGGCCTCGGCCGGAGCTTCGGCTGCGGGCTTGTCCTCATCCTCGGCCTTATTCAGACCCAGGTCGACCGGCGAGGAGCTGTTCTCCCACGGCTCCTCCCACGGATCGTAATCCGGGTTCTGCTGCTTGTAGATGTACAGGCCAACAAGCGCGGCGAGCAATCCGCCGAACAGCAGCGCGAAGAACTTCCAACCGTTAGAAGACTTGTTCTCCATGACGGCTCCTTTCCCTAGGGATCGTCTGGTCGGTATGCCCATTCAGACCGACTCTGCTCCCTATTCTAGGCCGCTGTTTGTGACGATTGGGTGGAATGACATTCGTGGGCGATTCATCCGCGCCCGTCTGCCCTTGGCCGGCTCGGCATCTTCGCGGCGCGTGGAACGCATCCGAGACCTTCGATACAGTGGGCTGCATGCATATTCCTACACAACGGGAGATTCGATACCAGTGGGAGCGCGGTGGTCCGGTGATGACCTGGGCGCTGATTGTTGCGTGCGTGGCAGTGTGGCTACTGGAGGTATTGTTGGGATTTATTGCCCCGGGCCTGAGGGCTTGGTTGATGTACCTCGGCATGGCGGCTCCGGTCAGACTGGTGGCTGAGCCGTGGACGCTCATCACCTCGATGTTCCTGCATGCGCCGAACTCGCTATTGCATATCCTGTTCAACATGATTGCTCTGTATTCCGTGGGCCCAGTGCTGGAACGAATGATCGGCCACTGGCGGTTCTTGGGACTGTATGTGATTTCCGGCCTTGGCGGCTCCCTGGGACTTATGGTGTGGGCTGCGGTGGCTCCGGGAGGCATCGGCTGGCAGATGGCAGCCTATGGGGCTTCTGGAGCCTTATTTGGCCTGTTTGCATCATTGCTGGTGGTATATCGCCGTATCGGCGCCGATATCCGCTCCATGTTGATCTGGATGGCGGTGAACTTCGCCTTGCCGTTCGTGGTCGGTGGCGTGGCGTGGCAGGCGCATGTCGGCGGCTTTGTAGTGGGTGGAATACTCACATGGCTGCTGGTGGGTGGTGTGCCGGCGTGGCGCGGTAAAAGCCTGAAATGGCGCATGCAGGTGTACGGCTGGGCCATGGTGGTGCTGGTCATTGCGTTGATTCTGTTGTGCAATATGGCCAATCCTTACGGGTGGATGAGTTTCGGCTCCCTGCACTGATATGGCTTGATATGGCT
>ENA-OQIZ01000700-OQIZ01000700.1-human-gut-metagenome-genome-assembly--contig:-NODE-700-length-15668-cov-2.885850_pt1 | contig 15668 bp, 12 predicted proteins | sample MGYA00242593_ERZ504758 | MGnify/ENA primary metagenome ERZ504758 (study PRJEB26092, sample SAMD00036364) | human gut metagenome | host: Homo sapiens | study: EMG produced TPA metagenomics assembly of...
TAACAGGCATTTTCTTTGAACAGAAAACGGAGGACTACTTAGCAGTCCCCCGCCTCCTAATAATTAATCCCTATTTAATTTCAATTACTTGTCCCGGAAAGGATTACTCAGTCATCTTGAATGCCAGTGTATCCTGTGCTTCCTGAAGAGCGTCTTCCTTAGCTGTTCCGTTTACGATATTAACAACAGCTGTGTTTACGCACTCTCTTGCCTCATAGTGATATGGAGTCTTTGTGAACTCCGGAATATGAGAAGAGTACTCTACGATTGTTGAGAAAATCGGCTGTCCGCCAAAGAACTCGTTTGGCTCGTTGTAAACATCAGACTCACCAGCTGGCAGATAGCAGGAGATAGCACCTGTCTCAGGAAGGATTGCATCATAGAAGTCTGTGCTGGAGCCAAATGTGCTTGCAAGGAAGTCCTCAGCAAGCTCTACGTTCTTGCAGTTAGAGGTAATATACCAGGAAGATCCACCGTTGTTTGCATAATTTGTAGCTGTGTCAACACCGTCAACCTTAGGCATTGTGGTGATTCCCCATAAGCCTTTCTGATCCTCAGTGGACATCAGAGTAGCTGTGATCCAGTTACCATTTACAACACCAGCAGCCTCACCGCTTGTGATGGTTGCAATGTACTCATCCCAGTTGTTTACAAGCTTCACAACGTCGTTCTGAACCAGCTCTGTGTAAAGATCGATACATTTCTCAGCGGTCTCATTGCCAACAATGTAAGCTTCGCCGTCTTCGTTAACGAAGTTCGCACCACAGGACTGGATCATCATCATAAGGGTATCTCCGCCTGTTGCTTCGCTTGTAAGAAGGTATTTGCCGGTCTTCTCGTGAATATCTTTACCGATTTCTTCGAATTTGGACCATGTGATGTCTGTAAGGTCATCCAGTGTATATCCTGCTTCTTCAAGGATATCGGTACGGTAGCAGGCGATAACAGCACCGTTATCAAACGGAACACCGTAATGTGTATCATCTACCATGGAATAGGACTGTTTCAGAGCTCCGAAATCATCCCAGTTAATATTCATATCTTTCAGATCTGTGAAAGCATCCGGATAAGCTTTCAGGAATTTCTGATAGCTGTTATCCTGCATGAGAACGATATCCGGAAGTGTGCTGTAATCACCAGCGTTAGCTGCTGTAGTAAGCTTGGTCTGGCAGTCATCAGAAGATGTCTCGATGATATCTACTGAAAAGCCTTCATGATCTGCTGCATACTGGTCAGCTGCGATCTGCATGGACTTGATATTGAAGTTCTGGTCCCATGCCCATACGGTTAATGTGTTGTCGTTGTCCTCTGCAGATACAACTGTTGCTCCTGCTGCCATGGAAGCTACCATTGCACCTGTAAGTAATACGGTAAGTACTTTTTTCTTCATAGAAATATCCTCCCTTAAAATTGTTTCTCTGTATTTCTTATGAATGTATTATACCATCCGCATATGGGGTGATGTATGCAATACCGCCCATATAATGTGCATTTTCAACCATTATGCTCGTTTTTTTCTTTTTCATGTTTCGTTCATTTTTTCACAATTTTTCGTCATGTTCACGAAGCGTGTGGTTTTTTTTCACTAATGTACACATGTTTTATTTGATTTTCTGTACTTTTTCACAAACTTTATATGTATATTTTGTGAACTATTCACATTCTTTTATTTTACTTCTATGCAAAAAAGACTTTCTGAGGATACCTGGTTTTCAGGGTATGGAGCATTTCTTCTGTAAGATCCAGAAGTAATTTGATCTTACGTCCGTCTTCCTTAATGATCATTGTGTAATAGGGAGTATCTTCTTCATAGGAAGTATAATCGTACTTCTTTAAGTGCTCTGTTCCACCGTTCTTTTTGTACTTGGCCACTGAATCATGCCAGTGAGGGGCTACCACCTCCAGCTGCCGGAGATCCAGCTCATGGGCTGTCTTACGGTATTTGTTTCCATAAATCACATCTATGGTAAGCTGTTCATTTTCCATTATGTATTCATAATCCCGCTGGCAAAAGATCCCGTAAATAAAATAAAGACCTGCCAGGCAAAAACCAGCCAGCATAAAGGCCTGGGATATGGTAATTCCCATAACCACAAACACTACGGCAAAAAATACCATGGTCTTTTTTAATGCTCCGGAAAGCTTTTTTTTCTTTCTGGTCACCTGTTCTACTATTTTATAATCGTACATTCTACCATCCCTCCTCTGAATGAATATCAAATTTCAAGAGCTGCTGTTCGTAATTTTCCGGGCGTTTCCGCCACTCTGCCGGCGACATTCCCATCAGCTGGCGAAAGTTCCGGTTAAATGTGGAATTGGTTGTAAAACCGCATTTGTAGGCAATATCTGCGATAGACTCATCTGTCTTTTTCAGAATCTCGCAGGCAGTCTGAATCCTTACTTTGTTAATATATTCCAGAGGGCTCATGTGCATATAGGAGGTAAACACCCTGCGAAAATGAGTCTCACTGATATGACAGGCTTTTGCCAGATCACCAATTCGGATATCCTCCATATAACATTGTGAAATATAGTCGATGGCCCTGGAGATCATATTGGTGATCTTTCCTTTTTCCTCAATATTTTCTTCAGCAGAGGAACGGTTCATTCTTGCCACTTCCGCAAGCAGTGCCAATAATATCCCATTTGCTTCTTCCAGGTAAAACTCATCACTGGCACGCATGATTTCCAGTATCTTGATTATTTTGTTGGAAAGGCTTTTATATTCTGATTCTTTCAGGCAAAGTGCTTTTGAATAAATACGCTGGATCATTTTTTCTGCCCTGAGGGGCGTTCCTGCTGCCACCTGGAGAAAACCTTCCACATCGATAAACAGATATTCCCATTTGCTGATATTTCCCACATCGCTGGTGGTCGTATGGGGAAAGTTTGGTGGAATAATGGTAAATTCCCGCCCTGCAAAGCGTACAGGCTCTTCTCCTAACACCAGCTCTCCTTCGCCACTGTAGCAGAAACCGATCTCCAGATAGTTATGAAAGTGAAGGTAATCCACATCCCTTCCATAATTCTGCACCCACTTTTCACCAAGAAGTGCCAGAATGGGGATTCCATCCTGCATCTGGTAATAGCGGAATTCCATTTTCATTTTTCGTTTTTTCGCCATGTAGTCTCCTATAACAAAATTAAAAATATAGTTTTTTTTATCATACCACACTTTCCTTGTAAAAAGGGAATTTTTCTGTTATTCTCTTTTTAGATAAACGCAAAAAGGAGGATACTTATGTCCCAAACCCAGATTTTATTATATAATTTTAAAGATGAGGATCGTCTTCGCCAGATCCGTAGATATTTGAACCGACACAGAATCTCTGTCCGCATGGTACAGCAGCCAGAGTACCTGGAAAGTCTCGGATTTCTCTTCGAGATTCCTGGGTTTTCTAAGAATCCGGTATTTAACCTTGGAAAAAATTTTCAGGAAGAAATGATGGTGCTGAAGGATTTTTCCAGTGAGCAGCTGGATGAATTTCTGGCTTTCTTTAAGGAAAATGGCCTGCTGCCAGTGAACTTAAAAGCTATGCTTACACCGGTTACGGTTCACTGGGATTCTTTGAAGCTGCATGATGAGCTTATGAAAGAACATACGGAGATGTATTCACACAAATAAGCCAAATCAAGATCTGCTTTCTTGTCTGGATGAAGGCGCCGCAGCGGGCTACGGCAACCGAATTCGGGCAAAATGTACCGCAAAGTGTGCGTGCAGATTGCGGAAATAATTTTTCAGACACACTTTAGAGCGTATCTGAAAATCCAGGACGCGAAAAGGCCCTGCACTCGGCAGGGCCTTTTCTTTATTACCATCTAATCTTAAACGGTCTGATTAGTACAGTTTAGCCATCTCTTCGATGTTGTCTGGGTTGAACTCAAGCGGAGCGCCAAGAACTACTTCTGTACCACCGTCATCAGCTGTTGTGATTGTGTAGTCACCAAGGTCACCAGCTGTAAATGTTTCATCAGCAGCACCTGTGATCTCGTCGTTGATCAGAGCGATTGTTGTCAGAGCGGAAAGTTTTCCAAGGCCCTGCATATCCCACAGATAGAAGTATGGGCAGGAATGCTCATCATCAGCACCTGTGTACTCAAGCATCTCAGATGGAAGTCCAAGACCTGTCAGTTTGCAAGCAGATCCATTGTCCTGAAGGTATTTAGCAGCTGCAGCGATACCAACTGTTGTAGGTGCGCAGATAACTTTCAGATCCGGATATTTCTCAAGAAGAGCTGCTGTCTGGTCTGTGGATTTCTGTGGCTCGTCATCGCCGTATGCAACTTCTACAAGCTCAAGCTTGGAATATTTGTCATCCTCTTCCATAATCTTCTTCATAGCGTCGATCCATGCGTTCTGGTTTGCAGCCTGAGAAGTAGCGGAAAGAATTGCGAACTGTCCCTCTCCACCGGAGATATCAAGGCAAGCATCAAGAAGAGCCTGTCCTACAGCAACAGTACCAGCCTGGTTGACGAAGATCTGACGGCTGTCTGGGTTTGTAGCAGAGTCGAAGCAGGAGATCTTGATTCCTTCATCCATAGCTTCCTGTAATTTAGCCTGAAGAGCGTTTACGTCGTTTGCGGAGATGCAAATTGCATCGTAGTCCTGAGAGATCAGGTTGTCAAGAACTTTGATCTGAGCATCTGCTGTAGCTGCCTCTGGATAAACAGTATCAACAGTAGCACCCTCTGTTTCAGCTGTCTCTACGAAAGCTTTTTCAGCGACTTCGAAGAATGCGCTACCAGCGGATTTACCAACCAGTGCGATTTTCTTTCCGTCAGCGGAACCTGCCATAGCCGGAACTGCGGATCCAAGGATCATTGCACCACAAAGAATTGCGCTTACGATTTTTTTGTTCATGTTTTTTTCCTCCCATGGAATAATATAGTTTTTGTATTTGTAACTGCCCTGCCTTCTGCAAGGCAGTTTACAAGCTTTATAAGGTTACATATGAGTTAGTTAAGGATTTTTTATTTCGCTGTTTTTGCTTTTTTCTGAACTTCTTTAATAATGTTTGGAAGTGCAACTGCACCGATCAGAAGCACACCGATGATCAGCAAGATAACCTGCGGATGAATGTTTCTCTGTCCAAGACCAACACGAAGGCAGACGATGATAAATGCGGAAATCAGACCGCCGGCGATATTACCTTTACCACCTGTGGAGGAGATTCCTCCGAATACTGCCATTGCGATGGCATCCATCTCAAATCCGTTACCGGTTGTGGTATTTGCACCGAATGAGGAAGACATCAGAAACAGTGCACACAGTCCGGAGATGGTTCCCATCAGGGTGTAGATCACGAAACGGATCTTCTGTACATGGATTCCGGAGTAATAAGCTGCAAGACGGTTGGTACCGATTGCATATACTCTGCGTCCGAAGGTACATTTTCCAAGGATAACAGCTGCGATGATTCCAAGGATCAGAACCAAGAAAAGAATGTAAGGAACACGTCCTACTTTTCCGCCAAGTGCTGCAAAGCCTTCTGTGTTTGTTACGGAAATACTTCCACCACTTCCAAGAACGATTTCTGCAATACCTCTGAAAATAATCTGGGTTGCAAGTGTTACGATCATTGGAGGTAGTTCTTCAAATCTGGTAAGAACAAATGCGTTTACAGCGCCGCAAAGGGATCCAACCAGAAGTGTGGCAAGGATTACCACGATAAACGGGGCTCCTGTGTTTGCCACGATACAAGCCATTGTTGCGGAGAGACACACGATAGATCCAACGGAAATATCGATCTCGCCAAGTACCAGAATGTATGCCATCGGCAGCATCAAGAAGATTTCTGCCAGATAAACAGGCATCTGGCGGAGCAGACTCTTCAGATTATAGAACTCAGAAAAGTTTGCGCAGAAAATATTTACTGCAATAAACAGGAGTACCAGAATGCCTTCCCAGCTGAAGATCATCTGTTTCACAGGGCTTTTCGGCACGTTGTTAATACTTCTTCCAGATTTTCCAGCCATGATTACATCTCCCTTCCCTTTAATGCATTTTTGTCAGCTGTACGCTGTAAAACAATGTTTACAACAACGACTACAAGAATGATAACACCCTTGATGGTATTCAGCCACAGCTGATCGAAGAATGGAATCAGCGGAAGTGCCTTTGCAATAGTTGCAAGGATCAGGGATCCAAGAAGAGCACCAAGTACTGTACCACGTCCACCACTCATGCTTACACCACCGATAACGCAGGCTGCGATAACATCCATCTCACCGCCCTGCTGCATATCAGGCATTGCAGAAGCGTAAATGGAAACCTGAAGGGCTCCGCCAAGACCTGCAAGAAGACCCATGATAGTGTAAACAAGAAGCTTAATATTTTTTACATTAATACCGGAAACTTCAGCTGCGCTCGGGTTACTTCCTACTGCATAGATTCTTCTTCCGATGGTAGTCCATTTCATGAATACGAAGAAGATTACATAGCAAAGGATGATTACCCAGATAACAAGGCTCATTCCCAGGAATTTTGTTGTTGCAAAATCTTTAAATTCACCAAGGGCTGCTGCACTTGCCCACTCACCATTGTGGGAAACCAGATATCCCATTGCACGGTAGATGTACATGAAGCCCATTGTGGCAATGATCGGAGGAACATCCGCTCTGGAGATCACAAGACCTACCAGGAAACCACATGCGATTCCGATTGCCAGTGCGATCACAAATGCCAGGAAAGTACTGGAAATGTGTTCATATTTCAGAAGCATACCAATTGACATACCAGTCAATGCCAGAGTAGACATGATGGAAATATCAATTCCACCTACCAGCATAACACACAGCATACCAAGTGACATTACCATTGTTACAGCATTGTTTTTCAACATATCCGTCAGAGACTTGAATGTAAGGAATGACGGGCTGATGATTGTGATTACTACGAAAAGCAAAACCAGGATCACTGCAAGCAGTGCTTCACGGGAACCTGTCAGCTTTTTCATGAAAGATTTCTTTTCCATTATTTAGCTGCCCCCTTTCCGGTTGTACCTTTCTCCATAGCCAGCTCAAGGATCATCTCCTGAGTTGCTTCGCCTCTTCCCAGCTCACCAGTCTTACGTCCGTTGCACATTACAACGATTCGGTCAGACATTCCCAGGATTTCAGGCATTTCAGAGGAAATCAGGATAATTGCGTAACCCTTCTTTGCAAGATCACCCATGATCGCATAAATCTCAGCCTTGGCACCAACGTCAACACCTTTTGTAGGCTCATCCATGATGACCACCTTCATCTCCTGGCTAAGAGCCTTGGCAACTACAACCTTCTGCTGGTTACCACCGGACAGAGAGCTTGCAGGCTGGAAAATATCAACAGCCTTTGTATCAACCTCTTCCAGAAGTCTCTTGGAAAGATCTCTTTCTGTCTTCTCGTCATTGAAGCCGTTCTTCGCATATTTGCTGATAGTCGGAAGTGTTACGTTTCTTCCAAGTCCCCAGCTCATGATCAGACCTTCCTTCTGACGATCCTCCGGAAGAAGGATAATTCCTTCTTTCATTGCGTCAGATGGCTGTTTGATATGTACTTCTTTTCCCTCCAGATAAACCTTACCTTCATCTGGATTTGTGATTCCACAGACGCTCTCTACAACCTCTGTACGTCCTGCCCCAACCAGACCTGTAAGACCTACGATCTCGCCAGCGCGTACATTGAAGGAAACATCTTTGAAATATCCGGTACGGGATAAGTGCTCGATACGAAGCATCTCATCACCAATCTTAACCTCCGGTTTCGGGAACAGATCCTTGATCTCACGGCCAACCATGGCTTTAATCAGGTCTGCATTGGTGATTCCGTCTACATCATAGGTACCAATGTACTGAGAGTCACGGAATACGGTAACTCTGCTTGCCAGACGGTACATGTCCTCAAAACGATGGGAAATGAAGATAATGGAAACACCTTTTTCCTTTAACTGATCTACGATTCTGTAAAGTTCCTCGGATTCTCTCTTTGTAAGAGAAGCGGTAGGCTCATCCAGGATCACGATCTTTGCATTTGTAGACAATGCCTTTGCGATCTCAACCATCTGCTGCTGGGCAACACTTAAGGTTCCCATTTCTGCTGTGGAATCGAAATCTGCATTCAGCTGCTTCAGAAGCTTGTTTGCCTCCTCGTTCATGGCCTTCCACTGGATCATGTGATTCTTCTTGATCTCATGTCCCATAAAAATATTTTCAGCTACTGTTAAATGTGGATAGGATGTGGGGTGCTGGTAAACAGCTGCAATTCCTGCTTCCTGTGCATCCTTCGGACCTTTGAAATCCACTTTTTCTCCAAACAGGTACATTTCGCCTTCTTCTGCTTTATGTACACCGGTAATTACTTTAATGAAGGTAGATTTACCTGCACCGTTTTCGCCCATCAGTGCGTGAACTTCGCCAGGCTTTAACTGGAACTGTACATTGTTCAGTGCTTTAACGCCGGGGAAAATTTTCGTAATGCCTTTTAATTCAAGAACATATTCAGACACGGCTTTTTCTCCTCCCTTTCTTGATCTGTTATTATTCTACCACCTGTGCACTTTGTTTGAAAATGGGAAAATATTTTGAAACAGGGTAAAATATTTTCCACTTAATGGGTAAAATTTTCCACTGATCTTAAAATATTCCACAAAGCAAGGTGCTTTTACTCTCGTATTTTAGATATAATTGTGGTATGATGAGTGTGGCACTTTTTATCAATTTGTTTTTATAAACTTACAGCAAACTGTTCATTTTTTCACAGTTACTGTTATTTCACTAAGCATGGGACTCCTGTAGTTTCCAGAGTCCCTATAACGGAGATTCATTATGAAATTACTGATCGTAGACGACGAAGAGCTTACCCGCACCGGTGTAATTTCTTCCATCGACTGGCAATCCATCGGAATCCGGGAGGTGCTTCAGGCGGATGATGGAATAAACGGAATTGAAGTGGCCAGAGTACACAGACCGGACATAGTGCTATGCGATGTACGTATGCCCCGTCTGGATGGAATCGCAATGCTGGAACGGCTGGAAGAAATTCTTCCTGATATTGTTCCTGTTTTTATGAGCGGATATTCGGATAAAGAATATCTAAAGGCTGCCATCAAGCTAAAAGCCGTCAATTATATAGAAAAGCCTCTGAACCCTGTGGAAATCCGGGATGCCATCGTGGAAGCCCGTGATCTTTGCCTGGAAAAAAAACGCACCCGGCAAAATGCGTCCATCCATTCCATGGAAAGCGCTTCCCGCCTGGCTCTTCTTCTCACCCAGCCTTTCGCCCATGCAAAGGAAAGTATTGACCAGCTCATAGATGAGCTGTCTCTGTCCATCAGCAATACCACTCCCTTTACTGCAATTGTGCTTAAGACCGATACCGAGGAGGAGTTTCCTCTTTCAGAAGCAAACGCCATATTTCTGTCCGTCCGGGAATTTTTAAAAACCTTCCATATAGATTGTATTTTTGCAGAAAAGCGTGTACAGTATATGGTTTACTTTTTGTTTGGTTCCTCTCCTGGAGCAGCCGTTCGAAAAAGCATTGAAGAATTTTTCTGTAGTCTGTATTCCCGCTGCACCAGATTCTGCATCGCAGCCGGAGATACTGTTACAGGCATTTCCAAAGCTTATCAGTCCTATACTTCTGCAGTTATTTCCCTGCAGAGCAGCTTCTTTTTCCCCACAGGTACCTTTCTGTCTCCTTTTTATCAGGCACCTGTTTCTGAAACAGCAGCAGCGCTTTCTGCCAGTCCGGAGAATGAATTTCTCACTCTTCTCACTGAAAAAAATAAGGAAAAAGCAAAAGCTTTCCTTGACAATCTGTTCCTGTATTATAACCAGAATCAGAATGTTCTGCCTAACCAGGCCAAGGATCTCTATTACAAATTATTCCGTGCTTTGGATAATGCTGCGCGTCAGCTGAAGCTAACTTTGTCCGATACCCAGGAAAATTTAATAGACACATTGGAGAAGATTTTTTCCTATAATGAGATGCACCAGAAGCTGGTGAAAAAGACAGAATTTTTTTTCCAGACAGCAGTCAGCACAGAAGAAGAAAATTCTACTATTTTTCTAATCAAAGATTACATCGGACAGAAATATATGAACGAGACCTTATCTGTGAAAGATATCAGTGATCATGTATTTTTATCAACCTCGTATGTGTGTACCTTCTTCAAAAATGAGACCGGTCAGACTTTAAATCAGTACCTCACAGAGTACAGAATGGAAAAGGCCAAGCAGCTGCTGTCTGACCCCAGGTATAAAATTACGGATATTTCCTCGCGAGTGGGATACAGTGACGGAAATTATTTCGGTAAAAGTTTTAAGAAGTATACAGGTTTTTCACCTTCTGAATATCGGGAGAAAATGAGTTAGTTTCCTGTACACATAAAAAATTTTATATATCTCAAAACACCTATATATTTTTGAGGAGTGTGAAATAATTTGCATAAGCTTAAGCAATGGTATCAGGATCTGAACCTGCAGTCCAAGTTTACCCTGGTACTTCTTTTGATCGTGTCAATTCCTGGGATTGCCATTATCTTCTTTTTTTATGGAAGAGCCTACGACATGGTAGTTTCCTATACGATCCGCCAGGAACAGGACCGGTCTGCTGAAACGGCGCCGTTGATAGAAGAATCCATTCAGAAAATCCTGGAGGTAAGCGAAGAGATTTCTTCCCTTGATTTTTACCAGACACTTTTTAAAAATGCCATAACCGAATCCTTCACGGATCTGGCAGATTCCCTGGATGCAGCGTCTTTTTCCCGAAAGATAGATCAGCTGATTGCTGATACGCCCGTTACCAATGTCAAGATTTATATGGAGATGCCAAAAGGCTCTCCTTCAGACATAAATGCACTTTTAGATAAGGAAGACCTGAAAGATACTTTTCTATCTCTCGATCAGATCCGTGGAACCTACTGGTATGGTATTTTCCGCGGAAGCCGCGTTTCCCAGCTTTTTTGTCCCTCCTTCTATCTTGGTACAAAGGAACAAAAGGCATATGGAGATCAGGCATATATCACCCATGCTTCTGTAATCTATAACAACGGAACTTATGATGCTTATATGGCGGTCTATTATTCCGGTCATGATTTTCAGCAGATCCTGTCTGAAAATCTTACTCTGGACGGCAGTGTTTCTTATATTATGAATGAGCGTAACAACCTGGTCTCTGCTTCCAGTGATTCTCTCGCCGGAATTTACTGGCTGGATTACGACAAGATCATGGAGTCCTACATGTCCTCCAACAGTTTCGTGGAGCAGAATATTCTGGGGAAAACCGTTTACGTTGGTTTCTACCGGATCAAACAGCCAGGCTGGTTTATGGTGACGGTACTTCCCTCCCAACCCCTGATCAATCAGAGTAATATCCTGGTTCTGCAGTTTTTGTCCATTTATATTGCGGTACTGGCGCTTGCCTTTTTGCTCGCAAGTACCTTGTCCAAATCCATTACAGGGCGAATTTCCTCCGTTATCAGTCAGATGAGAACAGTCCGTCACGGTCCTCCGGTCCCTATGGACAGCCCAAGTGCGCACGATGAAATTGGTGACCTTATTGATACTTACAACTATATGACACGCAAAATGAACCAGCTTATGGAAAAACAGGCCCAGGCTGCTGAGGATCTGCGAATTGCCGAGTTTAATTCCCTGCAGGCTCAGATCAATCCCCATTTTCTTTATAATACCATGGATATGATCAACTGGATGGCCCAGCAGGGACGTACCTCTGAGGTCTGTAACGCAGTGCAAAGTCTTTCCAGATTCTACAAGCTGACACTTAGTCGTAAAAAGGGAATCAGTACTATCGCCAAGGAAGAAGAACATGTTTCCATCTATGTGCACCTGCAGAATATGCGTTATCATGACAGCATTTCCTTCATTTCCGATATTCCGGATGAACTGATGGAATACCAGATTCCAAAGCTGACCCTGCAGCCTGTTATAGAAAATTCCATACTACACGGCATTCTGGAAAAACCTTCCAAGTCTGGAACTATTGTACTTACCGGATGGATGGAGGATGGGGATATTGTACTTCTGATTTCTGATGACGGAGTTGGAATCGCGCCGGATAAACTGCCCGTGATTCTTTCCGGGGAGGGAACCAGTATTTCAGGTGGAACCAATATTGCGATCTATAATACTCACAGACGGCTTCAAGTGCTTTATGGCGCAGATTATGGATTGACCTATTCCAGCGATGTAGGAAAAGGAACCGAAGTGCAAATCCGAATTCCGGCGAAGAAGGATGCGGAAAACAAATAGCAGTTTAATCTTATCATCTACAGTAAAAGAGAGAGTCTGACGACTCTCTCTTTTACTGAATATGAATATGTGTACAAACCATATAGATGGTCTTATTCTTGCTATTTTTGCACAACTTTGAAAATTATCTTGTTACGATATCAACCGGTACATTGAAGATCTTTGCAACCTGCAGAATGGTATCAATATGTCTGCCTGTTGCAGCTGCCATATGATGTGTCGGGCCAGCTTCGCTCCAGCGGTTTACAAACTCTCTTGCACCACATGTAAAACGGGTTCTCATGTTCGTATCGCCAAAGGAAAGGATTGGTCCCTCCTCGTTGATTCCCTCAGCAACAACGAATTTGAAGCGTCCGTCGCCATCCTGTGTGATTGCAAGATAAGTAACCGGACCGGTGTATGGATAGAACTGTGTCAGATATCCACCGCCTGTTTTGCCATGGAACACTGGTACGATCTTCATGGTAGGTTTCTTATCAGAAATATCGGCATCACCACTTCCGGAATGACCGATAATGCAGATGTCATCATTGAAGTCAATGGAATACATCTCGGAAAGCTGGCCTGTGCCGGAAATTGTCTTCAGAATACTCATTGCCATGGCAACCTTCATATCACCCTCAACAGCACATGCAGTACCCTGTTTGATCAGCATAGAGAATGCCGGAATCAGCATACTGTCAAGGACACCAGCCTTGCCCTGTGCAAATCCGTCATAATGGGAAGCGATCATTCCAAGATGCTCGTCCTTTACCCATTTCTCAAATGCTACAACATATTTTGCCATATCCCATACTTTCTCAATTGTTCCGCCGCCCTCAATATCAAAGGTGTCCAGAATATCCTGAGCTTTTGCACGAATTGCATCCTCATCTGTGATATCATCCGCAATTGCCCACATTTTTTCCCAGTCAAACTGTTTGGTATAAAGGAACATTCTGTTGTACAGGTTGGTCTCATCAATGTAAAGATCCATCATACCTGGGTAAGGTCTTCCAATCTGGGCAATATTTGTGTCACGGAATCTTCTTCTTACCTGAGCAGCTTTACACCAGTCTTCAATCTCAGCCTGAACGCCTGGATCTCCGCCTTCTACAACACCAGTGATAACAGCATGTCTCTTTCCGGCTCTCTCAAGGTCAGCAACAGCTTCTCCAACAGCACCGCATGCATATCCTTCGCCGAGCCATGTAGCAATGTCTGTGTGATCGTAATCCAGAGCTTTCAGCTTCTGAACATTTACCAGAACAACCGGAACATTCAGGTCACGGATTGCAGGAAGCATGTTGTAGGATGTAGCGTAGGTTAACATCTGAAGGAAAACGAGATCAACGTCTGCTGCACGGAATTTATCCCCAGCAGCCATAGACTGCTCTTTTGTTGTTACCATTCCTCCATCGATGATCTCTACGGTATCCGGAATTGTTTTCTTAAATGCCTCGTACTGAGCCTCAAACTCTGGTACCAGTGAAGGGAACTGAGGCAGATATGCGCCTAAAGCAATAGAAAATACGCCAACTTTTGCTTTTGTGTTTACTAACATAGTAGTACCTCCTGTTTAATTTGATATATTATGCATCTGTGATTCAGGCTGCGAACATAACGCTTATTGCTCATAGGTTCAGAAACAATCTGTTTGCCCATATGCCACAGCCCATAACCACAAATGCCATTATACAAATGATCGTATATCCCGGCTGTTTTAACTTTTCATTAAGCCTAATATACCTTAATTCCAAAGGACTCATGAATGGTAGTACGAGCCTCTTCGATTGATTTAAACTCTTCTGCTTTTAACATCTGAGCGGTAATATTACCGATTGCAGTTGCCTCTCCAGGACCTGCATGAACCTCTTTTCCTGTTGCTCTCGCAGTCAGCTCATTAAGATAGCCTGCGTTGGAACCTCCGCCAACTACATGGATACGGCTGAAGGTTCTTCCTGTCATCTCTTCCAGTTCCTTTGCTGTCTTTGCATAGCACTCAGCAAGACTGGTATAAATAACAGTAGCAATTTCTCCTAAAGTTTCCGGAACCTTCTGTCCGGTTCTTCTGCAGTAATCTTTAACCTCTTCGATCATGCTTTCCGGAGAAAGGAAGCACTCATCATTTGCATCTACTCTGGATGGGAAATCTTTCGCTTCCTCTGCCATCTGACAGATTTCTGCAAATCCATATTTATCATCATATTCATGACGAACAGACTGGATCATCCAAAGTCCCATGATATTCTTCAGATAACGGAATCTTCCTGCATAGCCGCCCTCATTCGTAAAGTTCATCTCGCAACTCTTCTTGGAGCAGTCAGCTTTTTCTCTTTCAATTCCCATCAATGACCATGTTCCGGAGCTGATATAAATAAAATCGTCGTCGTTTGCAGGAACTGCAAGAACTGCGGATCCGGTATCATGTGTAGCCGGTGCTACAACTTCCACATCAAACCCAACTTCTGCTTTTACCTCTTCTGTAAAGTGTCCAACACTGGTACCAGGCATGATCAGCTTCTGGAACATTTTTCTTGGATATCCAAGTTTATCAATCAGTTCGTAATCCCAGTCCTTTGTTTCTGCATTTACCAGCTGACCTGTTGTTGCCTCTGTATATTCACAGGTTTTCTTGCCTGTAAGAAGATAATGGAAATAATCCGGTACATGAAGCATAGTTTCAGCCTGTTCCAGATATTCCGGATGTTTTGTCTTCACAGCCATCAGCTGATATACCGTGTTGAAAATTGCTTTCTGAATACCGGTACGTGCATAAAGATCCTCAAGAGAAATCGTCTTATATACTTCCTCATCCATACCTTCATTTCTGTGATCACGATATCCTACTGTATTTCCAAGAACCTTGTCGTCCTTATCCATCAGTACAAAGTCAACGCCCCAGGTATCAACGCCCATGCTTACTGGAATCTTGCCGATCTCTTTACATTTCTTAAGACCATTCTTAATTTCCTGGAAAAGTCTGTCAAACTCCCAGCAAAGCTCGCCGTCTTTCTTTACCATTCCATTCTCAAAACGATGAACTTCCTCAAGCTCCATTTTTCCATTCTCAAGATGTCCAAGGATCAGACGTCCGCTGGAAGCACCGATATCTACTGCTAAATAATACTTTGTCATTTTATGAAACCTCCTCAATTGTAAAATTACGCTGTATGTATCAAGGTTCCTGTCTTATTGTCACACACAAATGTCTCATCGAACATTTTCCATAAACAATAACGTACAAATCCTGATGTTCCTCACACAGCTGCCTTTCTAATTGATGATATCATAGTACTATAATATTCATCAATAAATAAGAACCTTGTTTGTCTGAAAAAGTGTCCTTATTTGCAAACAGAATGTTCTGTACACTATATTCACAAAAATCCTCTCACATAAAGTATCTGGAAGATAGTGACAATATTTTCCGTGCTG
>ENA-OQIZ01000701-OQIZ01000701.1-human-gut-metagenome-genome-assembly--contig:-NODE-701-length-15666-cov-10.224146_pt1 | contig 15666 bp, 9 predicted proteins | sample MGYA00242593_ERZ504758 | MGnify/ENA primary metagenome ERZ504758 (study PRJEB26092, sample SAMD00036364) | human gut metagenome | host: Homo sapiens | study: EMG produced TPA metagenomics assembly of...
TTCGACCTGCAGAAGAGGCTTTCCGGCCTGGGGGTCGACTGCGTGGTCGGCGCCGTCTCGAAGATGATCAAGCCCAGCGCGGACAGGCGCAGGAAGAACGACCGCAACGACGCCGAGTTCCTCGCCCGCATGCTGTCGGTCGGCAACGTGGTCGAGGTGTGGGTCCCCGACGACGAGTGCGAGGCCGCCCGCGACCTGACCAGGGCGCTCGAGGACGCGAGGGACGACCTCTCGCGCTCGAAGCAGCGGCTCTCCAAGTTCCTGCTCAGGCACGGGCTCGCCTTCGACGAGAGGACGCCCACCGGCCGCAGGAAGGGCAACTGGACCCGGGCGCACTGGTCCTGGATCGAGTCGATAAGGTTCGCGGAGAGGGCCGACAACGACGTGCTCGCCTACTACGTCGACGCGGTCAGGCGGGCGGCGGAGGAGAAGGCGAGGCTCGAGGGGCTCGTCGGGGCCGAGGCCCGCAAGCCCAGGTGGAGGAAGAGGGTCGACTCCCTCCGCTGCCTCAAGGGCGTAGACACCGCGTCCGCCGCCGACCTCGTGTTCGAGGCCGGCGAGTTCTCGAGGTTCAGGAACGCCCGGTCGTTCGCCGCATGGGTCGGCCTGACGCCCTCCGAGCACTCCAGCGGGGAGAGCGACCGCAGGGGCGCGATCACCAAGGCCGGCAACAAGCACCTGAGGAAGGCGCTGGTCGAGGCCGCGTGGCACTACCTGACGTGCTCGGGGCGGCCGAAGGACCTCGCCAAGGGCCAGGCCCCGGACCGGGGCGCCCGGAGGCATGCCGCCAAGGGCGTGCGGAGGCTGGTCGAGAGGCGGGAGGCGCTGCTCGCGCGCGGGGTCCACGGCAACAAGGCGAACGTGGCCACGGCGCGCGAGCTCGCCTGCTGGGTATGGGCGGTCGGCCTCATGGCCGAGGAGGCGTAGGGGGGCGGTCCCCCGCACATAAGCCAGTCACCCCGGAAGCGGTTCGATCCGAAGCCGTTGAGGCGAACCTCAGGTCCCTTTTCTGCGAGCGCCCAGGGCGCCACACGCGTGCACAGACTGTCGGTTCGACGTAGAAGCCTCAGCCGTAGCAACGGATTGCCCAGCGAGAGATCGCCGCGGGCGGATATTAAACTGCAAAGACGAGCGTCGGTAAGACACGCCGAGGTCGCCGCGGACGGGCTGATATAGGGAGAGGGCCTGACCCCATATCGTTGGGGCCAGGCCCGATTTTGCCTCTTGACAATGTCCTGCTCATATTAAAAGGAACGTCCCGAAGTACCGCATAAATACCGTTTATCGGAGAAAAAATACCGTTCGCCGGTCATAATGATTGTTCTGGCTTTGGGCTTGTCTACAATATCTCCCGTAAAAAGAAATGCGGAAGGTTACCGAGTCCCTCGGACGTGGGCCTAACCAAAGTCTTTGAACGGGTGTGTCTCTATGGATGCATTCGTTTGATTTTGGTTGGGCTATATTTATGAAGGGACATGCCACCATGGGTTTCTTTTCTCGCCTTATGGGTGGCTCGGACAAGCAGGCGACTGCGACTTCCGAGTTCGAGATTCTCGCCCCTGTTTCCGGCGAGCTTGTTAATCTAGAAAATACCAATGACCCCGCTTTTAGCAGTCGTGCAGTGGGCGATGGCGTTGCCGTGGTTCCCCAAGAGGGAACGGTGTGCGCTCCTGTTTCCGGTACCGTTGCGGCGCTGTTTCCGACTGAGCACGCGCTGGGCATCATGTCCGACGACAGCTCTGCTCAGGTGATGCTGCACATCGGAATCGACACTGTTAAGCTTGAGGGCAAGGGCTTCCATGCGCTTGTTGCCCAGGGTGACCATGTCGACGCGGGCCAGCCTCTCGTCGAGGTCGATTTCGACGTGGTTCGCGCTGCCGGCTTCGATCCCACGGTCTTCGTTATCGTGTGCGAGCGTTCGGAGAACTCGACTCTTCGTGAGCATGCTTCCGGCCCTGTTGCTGTTAAAGAGCCTGTCGTCTGGCTTTCCGAGTAAATTCTTGTGGTGGGTACCGTGGTTATCAAGCGAGTTTTTAACAACAACGTCGCAATGGTCACTTCGGACGATGGCTCCGAGCTCATCGTCATCGGTCGAGGCCTCTGCTTTGGCCGTCATGCCGGCGATGCCATCGACGAGGCGTCAGTCGAAAAGACCTACGCGTTGCAGGAGGGAACTTCTCAGGATTCGCGTACGATAGACCGCTTGGCACATCTTTTGGAGTCCATCCCCACCGTCAACCTCGTTATTGCCGAGGACATTGTTCAGATGCTCCGTCGAGAGCTCAATGTCGACATCAACGATAAGATCCTCATCGCTCTCGCAGACCATATCAGCCTTGCTTTGGAGCGCGAGCGCAAGGGTGTCCCCTGTGAGAATCCGTTGCTGCTCGAGATCCAGCAGTTCTATCGCAAGGAGTACGCGCTTGCGGGCCGTGCGCTGCAGATTATCAAGGAGTATATGGGCATCCAGATGAGCGAGGAGGAGCAGGGTTTCATTACCTTGCATATCGTCAACGCCACCATGCCGCAACGCTCCGACCGTCTAATCATCTCGGTCCAGCTTGTTCGCGACGTGCTCGCGATTGTTTCCGAGCGCTATGCCACGACCCTCGATGACACCTCGCTGCCTTACGAACGCTTCGTTCGTCACCTGCAGTTTTTCGCACAGCGAGCACTCGATCCTACGGCCGGGCAAATTAGTGGCGACGCGCTGTTCCGAATCGACGAAACGGCGTATCCGTGCGCATTCTCGTGCGCGGGTGCCATAGCCGCTCACTTGTCGTCTACCTATAACGTTGTCGTTACCGATGCCGAGAAGAGTTATCTCGCATATCACATTGTTAACCTGCTTGGAGAACCTGGTCTCTAGGCATAACGTGCCCACACATCGATTGATATAAGGTAGGACTTACGGTCTTGCCCAGGGCACATCTGTCTTAATTTGCGGAAAAGGAAGAGGAGTACCGCTATGACCGCAAAAAAGAAGTTCAATTTCAAAGCGCCGTTGGAGGTGTTCGCGAAGTCGATCGTCCAGCCGATGATGTATCTCTCGGTTGCCGGCATCCTGCTCATCGTGGGCATCATTCTGACCAACAAGACCATCTGCGCTTTGGTTCCCGTACTGGGCTCCGGTCCGTTCCAGCTTGTGGGCGCCGTTGTCTATCAGTCGCTGATGTTTATCATCAACAACCTCTCGATTCTGTTCTGCGTGGGCATCGCCGGCGCTATGGCAAAGAAGAACAAGGGCCATGCTTCGCTGATCGCCCTGATGTCGTTCTTCCTGTTCCTGCAGGCTAACAACATCGTGCTCAACGCCACCGGCTCTCTTGCCGATGCGAGCGGCATGCTCGGTCTTACCGGAACCGGCCAGGCCACCGTTATGGGCATCCAAGTGCTCGATACCGGCGTGTTTGGCGGCATCATCCTGGGCTGCATCACCGGTGCCGTGTTCAACAAGTACTCGAACAAGCAGTTCCCCATTGCCCTTTCGATGTTCTCGGGCGTTCGCTTCCCGTTCCTGATCATGATCATCATCTCCTGGATCATGGGTGCTGGCTTCTGCATCGTTTGGCCTCCGGTTCAGGGCGCCATCTCCTCCGTTGCCGGCATCATTAAGGAGTCGGGCAACATCGGTCTGTTTATCTACGGCATGCTCAACAAGCTGCTCGTTCCCACCGGCCTGCACCACCTCATCTACACCCCGTTCCAGTTCTCCGATGTGGGCGGCACCCTTACGCTGGGTGATCAGGTTATCGCCGGTGCCTATCCCATCCGTGTTGCCGAGATGGCAATGACGGGCCAGCCCTTCTCCGATAGCACCTACTTCAACAGCTACACCTTTAACAACCTGTGGCCCTACATCGGTATCGGTCTCGCCTTTATCGTCACCGCTTACAAGGGGAACAAGGACAAGACCAAGGCTGTCATTATCCCGCTGATCATCACCGCCGTGCTCTCCTGCGTGACCGAGCCCATGGACTTCCTCTTTGTCTTTGCCGCTCCCGTGCTCTTTGTCGTTCACTCGGTTCTTTCCGGCATCTTCCTGGTCCTGCTCAAGGTCCTCTCCGTGCCCGCTTCGACTGCAGGCGGCATCATCAACATCGTGGTCTCCAACCTGGTCCTGGGTGTCGATAAGACCAACTGGCCGGTTATGCTGGTGCTCGGAGTCGTCAACGCCGCGCTGTACTTCTTCCTCTTCACCTTCCTTATCAAGAAGCTCAACCTCCACACGCCTGGTCGCGAGGAGGAGTCCGAGCTCGCCGAGTCCGTTGCCGAGGGCGAGGCCGCCGCGTCTGTCGCGGTGAAGCAGGGCGCTGTTGCCGCGGCTCCCGCAGAGGGCGTCGATGCTGGCATTGCCGACCTGGTCGCAGGTCTTGGCGGCAAGGACAACATCGAGGAGCTCGAGAACTGCTTTACGCGTCTCCGCGTGAACGTTAAGAACCCGGATCTCATCGATGAGAGCCTCATCAACCACGTGCCCAACAGCGGCATCAACCGCAACGGCAACAATATCCAGATCATCTTTGGCATGAAAGTCGCCGAGATGCGCGACAAGGTCGAAAACGCAATTGAGAAGGAGCAGTAAACAATGATCATTACTCTGTGTGGTGGCGGATCCACCTTTACCCCCGGCATCGTCAAGTCCATCGCCCTGCGCAAGGACGAGCTCGACGTTGACGAGATTCGTCTGTACGACATCAACGAGGAGCGCCAGCGCAAGATTGGCGTGCTCGTGGACTGGATTCTGCACGAGGACCTTGGCCTGGACATCAAGCTCACGGTGACCACCGACAAGGAGACGGCTTTCACCGACGCGAGCTTCGTGTTTGCCCAGATGCGCGTGGGCGGCTACGCCATGCGCGAGCAGGACGAGAAGATTCCGCTGCGTCACGGCTGCGTGGGTCAGGAGACTTGCGGTTGCGGCGGCCTTGCCTACGGCATGCGCACCATCTTCCCCATGGTCGAGCTGATCGATGACGTTGAGAAGTACGCCAAGAAGGACTACTGGATTCTCAACTACTCCAACCCTGCCGCCATCGTCTCCGAGGGCTGCCGTGTGCTGCGTCCCAACGCTCGCATCATCAACATCTGCGACATGCCGATCGCGATCATCGACGTGGTTTGCGCCGCGCTCGATATCGACAAGAAGGATGTTGAGTACGATTACTTTGGCCTCAACCACTTTGGTTGGTTCACCTCGATTCGCCACAAGGGCGAGGAGGTGCTCCCGCAGCTGCGCGAGTACATCAAGGAGCACGAGATTCTGCTGCCCGATTCTTACCTCAAGGGCATGGGCTCGCTCATGGCAAAGAAGCCCGAGGAGACCGCCGACGAGCATCCCGAGCAGAACCGCCACACCAAGGGCAGTTGGTACTACGTCTGGAAGGGCGAGTACGAGATCATGGAGTGCTTCCCGGAGTACCTGCCCAACACGTATCTGAACTACTACCTGCAGCAGAAGGAGTTCGTCGAGCATTCCAACCCCGAGCGCACCCGTGCTAACGAGGTTGAGGAGACGCGCGAGAAGAACCTCTTCGACGGCATCGACCACTACGAGAAGACGGGCGAGATCGACGAGAGCACGTTCTATGCGGGCAGCCACGGCGACTGGATTGCCGACCTGGCTATCGCTCTGAAGAACGACACCAAGCAGCGCTTCCTGGTCATTTGCGAGAACAAGGGCGCTATCCCCAACATGCCCTACGACGCTATGGTCGAGCTGCCTGCCTACATTGGCAAGAACGGCCCCGAGGTCATCAGCCGCGACAACATTCCTCTGTTCCAGCAGGGCCTTATGATGCAGCAGCTGAACTCCGAGAAGCTCGTGGTCGAGGCTACGATCGAGGGTTCGTACGAGAAGGCGCTCAAGGCCTTTACGCTGAACAAGACCGTGCCTTCGATGAAGGTCGCCAAGGAGGTTCTCGACGACATGATCGAGGCCAACAAGGGTTACTGGCCCGAGCTTAAGTAAAAGCAACAGGGTCGCTGGCCGCATACCTAGAGCAATGCCCCGTCCACGTGATTGCGTGGACGGGGCATTGTCATTTGGTAACGCGTTTTATCAAATATGGCATTTATCTGCGGTAATGTTCTATTTCACCGCTGAGGGTGACATTTCATGCCGCCTGCCGAACTGCGTGGAGACCTAACAACTTTTTAGGTCAGTGTTGTGCGTGTAGCAATTTCGCCCGGCCTCGCCTCCGGGCTGCCATGTGAGAGGGGATCTTATGGCTCGACTGCATGTAATGGAACGCAGCCACGCTCAGGCCGTCATGGACGACCTGCACGATGCGCTCGGACGTCGTCTGGCGGTGAGCTCGCTCGCCCCGTGTCCCGTGGAGTTTACGGCAGCGCTCGTCAACCTGTGTTCGACGCAGAGCTGCGGCAAGTGCACGCCCTGCCGCGTGGGCCTGAGCGCACTGAGTGACCTGCTCGCTGATGTGCTCGAAGGGCGCGCCGATGAGTCCACGCTCAACCTGATTGAGCGCACGGCCCGCACTATCTACCTTTCGAGCGACTGCGCCATCGGCTACGAGGCCGGCGCCATGGCGCTCACAGCTATTCGTGGCTTCCATGATGACTTTGAGCACCACATCCGTGAGCATTCCTGCGGCTTTGATCGCGAGGCCCGCGTTCCGTGTGTCTCGGGCTGCCCGGCGCACGTCGACATTCCCGGGTACATTTCGCTCGTCGAGGCCGGCCGCTATGCCGATGCCGTCAAGGTCATCCGCAAGAACAACCCGCTGCCTCTCGTCTGCGGCCTGGTGTGCGAGCATCCCTGCGAGATGCACTGCCGCCGCGGCATGGTCGACGACCCCATGAACATCCTCGCCCTCAAGCGTTTTGCCGTTGAGCACAGTGACCTCAACGACCACAAGCCGCACGTAGTGGACAACACCGGTAAGCGCGTCGCTGTGATCGGCGGCGGCCCGGCCGGCCTTTCCTGCGCCTACTACCTAGCCGTGATGGGCCATAAGGCGACCATCTTTGAGCAGCGTCGCCACTTGGGCGGCATGCTGCGCTACGGCATCCCCAGCTACCGTCTGCCGCGTGAGCGCCTGCAGGCCGAGATCGACTGGATCTTGAGCGCCGGCATCGATGTGGAACTCGACCACTCCGTGAACGGCGAGGAGCTCGCTCGCCTGCGCGACGAGTTCGATGCCGTCTACCTGGCCATCGGTGCCCATAGCGACAAGAAGCTCGGCCTTCCGGGCGAAGAGGCGCCCGGCGTGGAGTCGGCCGTCAAGATGCTGCGCGCCATCGGTGACGACGAGCTGCCCGACCTGAGCGGCCAGCGCGTGTGCGTCATCGGCGGCGGCAACGTGGCCATGGACGTGGCTCGCTCTGCTGTGCGCTGCGGCGCCGAAAAGGTGAGCATCGTCTACCGTCGTCGCATCTGCGATATGACGGCTCAGGACGCCGAAATCGCCGGCGCCCAGGCCGAGGGTTGCGAGGTTCTGGAGCTCACGGCGCCGCTCGCCATCGAGACGGGCGAAGATGGTCGCGTGAGCGGCCTGCGCGTACAGCCGCAGATTATCGGCGAGCCCCGCCGCGGGCGCCCGGCTCCGCGTGCCGCCGCCACGCCCGAGCGCGTCATCCCCTGCGAGCGCGTGTTTGTTGCCATTGGCCAGGACATCGATTCCAAGCCGTTTGAGGAGATGGGCATTGCCTGCAAGTGGGGTCGCGTCGTCACCGATTCGGACGGCGCCGTGCCCAACTTCGATGGCCTCTTTAGCGGCGGCGACTGCCAGACCGGCCCTGCCACCGTCATCCGCGCCATCAACGCCGGCCGCGTGGCTTCGGCAAATATCGACCGCTACCTTGGTTTCGACCACAAGATTAAGCTCGACGTGGAGCTGCCGACCGTGCAGTTTAAGGGCAAGCACGAGTGCGGCCGCTGCGAGCTGGGCGAGCGCGAGGCCGGCGAACGCATTCACGATTGGAATCTGGTCGAACAGGGCCTTACCGAGGAGGAGGCACGCCAAGAGGCGAGTCGCTGCCTGCGTTGCGACCACTTTGGCTTTGGTGCGTTCCGCGGAGGGAGGAACCTGGAATGGTAGAGCCCAACAAAACCACCGTCGGCGACAACAACGAAAACGGAGCGCACAACATGGTCAGGCTCATTATCGATAACTGCGAAGTCGTGGTGCCCGAGCACACCACGATCCTGGACGCGGCCAAGTCCGTCGGTATCCAGATTCCCACCCTGTGCTACCTGCGCGATCTGAACGAGATCGGCGGCTGCCGCGTGTGCGTGGTCGAGGTTGAGGGCTGCGACCAGCTGGTTGCCGCCTGCAACAACTACGTGCTCGATGGCATGGTGGTCCACACCAACAGCCCCAAGGCCCGCGAGGCCCGTCGCACCAACGTGCAGCTGCTGCTGTCCCAGCACGATTCGCAGTGCACGAGCTGCGTGCGCAGCGGCAACTGCAACCTACAGACCATCGCCAACGACCTGGGCATTTTCTATCTGCCGTATCAAAGGCATTTGGCGGGCGAGGGCTGGGATTTCGATTTCCCCATCATCCGCGAAAACGATAAGTGCATCAAATGCATGCGCTGCATCAAGGTATGCGAGAGCGTGCAGGGCCTAGGGATTTGGGACCTGACCAACCGCGCCACGCATACCGCCGTGGGTACCCGCGGGCGCGCGCCGATCGGCAAGACCGATTGCGTCGCGTGCGGCCAGTGCATTACGCATTGCCCGACGGGCGCACTGCGCGAGCGCGACGATACCGAGACCGTGTTTGACGCGCTCGCTAATCCTGACAAGATCGTGTTGGTGCAGATTGCGCCGGCCGTGCGTAGCGCCTGGGGCGAGGAGCTCGGCATTCCGCGCGAGGAGGCTACCGTCGAGCGCCTGGCTTGCGCGCTGCGCCGCGTGGGCTTTGAGTACGTGTTCGACACCGACTTCTCGGCTGATCTCACCATTATGGAGGAGGGCTCCGAGCTGCTCGAGCGCCTGGGTGCCGCCGCTAAGGGTGAGGACGATAGCCGCGGCTGGCCCATGTTTACGAGCTGCTGCCCGGGCTGGGTGCGCTTTGTGAAGGCGCGCTATCCGGAGTTTGTTGACAGTCTGTCCACGTCCAAGTCGCCGCAGCAGATGTTCGGCGCTATTGCCAAGACCTACTACGCCAAGGTGCTGGGCGTGGGGCCCGAGCGCCTGTTCGTGGTGTCCGTGATGCCGTGCACGGCCAAGAAGGCCGAGTGTGCGCTGCCGAGCATGGTGGGCGAGGGCGGCGCACCCGATGTGGACGTTGCGCTGACGGTGCGCGAGATGGTGCGCATGATCCGCGCGAGCCACGTGAGCGTGGACACGCTGGTTGAGGAGCCGCTCGATACGCCGCTGGGCTTTGGCACGGGCGCGGGTGTGATCTTTGGCGCCACGGGCGGCGTGATGGAGGCCGCCGTGCGCTCGGCCTATTACCTGGTGACGGGCAAGAACCCCGACGCCGATTTCTTTACCGACGTGCGCGGCCTGGACGGCTGGAAGGAAGCCGTGGCCGATATCGATGGCACCAAGGTGCGCGTCGCCGTGGCACACGGGCTGGGCAATGCCGCCCGCCTGCTCGACGCAATTCGCGACGGTCGCGTGAGCTATGACTTTGTCGAGGTCATGGCGTGCCCCGGCGGCTGCGTCGGTGGTGGCGGTCAGCCCATCCACGACGGTTGCGAGCTGGCTGCCGAGCGTGGCCAGGTGCTCTGGGGCCTCGATGCGAACGCCGAGATTCGCTTCTCGCACGAGAATCCCGATGTCCAGGCGTGCTATCGCGAGTTCTTGGGCGAGCCGCTCTCGCCGCTGGCCGAGGAGCTGCTGCATACCGACCATCACGCATGGACGATGCCTAACGAGGGGACGTGCTAGCGATGCGCGCGTTTGATTTTGAAATGTCGCGCCGGGGGTTTGCCTCGGCGCTTGCCGCGGGCGCGTTGTCGCTTGCGCTGGTTGGCTGTGGTGGCGGAGCTGTGGGGGCGGGGTCTGCTGCCGGGGAGGCCACTGCCGAGTCGGTCGAGGTGCACGTCGCCTCGCTTAAGGGTCCGACGTCGATCGGTCTGGTGCAGTTTATGGACCAGGCAGCGAGTGGCGAGACGGATAACGAGTTCGACTTTGCGATCAGCGCCGCAGCCGACGAGATTGTGCCCAAGGTCATTCAGGGCGATATCGATATCGCCCTGGTGCCCGCCAACGTGGCGAGCGTGCTCTACAACAAGACCGAGGGCGCGGTGCAGGTCATCGACATCAACACACTGGGCGTGCTGAACGTTGTGACGGGCGACGCGAGTGTGGCCTCGTTTGGCGATCTGGCGGGTCATACCGTCTATATGACGGGCAAGGGCACCACGCCGGAGTACGTCATGAACTACCTGCTGGAGCGCGCGGGCTTGGCCGGTCAGGTGGCGCTCGAGTTTAAGAGCGAGCCTACCGAGGTGCTCTCGGCCCTGCTTGCCGACCCGACTGCCGTGGGCGTGCTGCCCGAGCCGTTCAAGACCGCTGCCATCGCAAAGAGCGAAGGCAAGCTGTCGGCTCCGGTAAGTCTGACCGCTGTGTGGGATGAGCTGGCAGGTGACACGGGTTCGCGCCTGCTGACAGGCGTGACCGTGGTGCGCCGTGCCTTTGCCGAGGAGCATCCCGAGGCCGTGGCGGAATTCCTGGGCTGCCATTCTGCGAGCGTTGAGGCCGTGAACGCGGCGCCGGCGGACTGGGCTCAGGCCGTGGTCGATGCGGGCATCGTGGATAACGCCAAGATTGCCGAAAAGGCGATTCCCGGGTGCATGCTCGTGTGCCAGACGGGGAAGGATATGAAGGCGGCACTCGGTGGGTACCTGCAGGTGCTGGCCGATGCGGACGCGAGCGCCGTTGGTGGTAAACTTCCGGCTGACGATTTCTACTACTTGGAGTAGCCCGTGCGTGCGTTTGCTCGACACATGACAGAGCGTATGAAGGCGGTGACGGCAGCAGGTGCCGTCGCCGCCTTTTGGCTTGCCGCGTGGGACTTCGCGGCGGCGCTGGTGGCGCAGCCGCTGATCTTGCCGGGGCCGGGTACTGTTGCCTTGGCGCTGCTGCGGCTGGTATGCGATGCCGGCACGTGGGCGATTCTGGCGGGCTCGGGTGTGCGGATTCTAGGCGGTTTGGCGCTTGCCGCGGTGTGCGGTGGTTTGCTGGCCGGAATTTCGTCGCGCTCGCGGGCGTTTGCCCGCTTGGTGGCTCCGGCGCTTTCGTTTGTTAAGGCGACGCCGGTTGCCTGCGTGGTGGTCCTGCTGCTCATTTGGCTGGGGTCGGCGCGCGTAAGCATTGCGGCGGTCTTTTTGATGGCGCTGCCGGGAGTGTATTTTTCGCTGGTCGAGGGCTTGACGCAAGCGGATAAACCGCTGGAGCAGATGTTTCGTCTGCATGGCGTGCGGGGTTGGCGACTGTTTTGTGCCCACACCTGGCGCGAAGTCCTGCCGTTTGTGCTTTCGTGCGCCCGCGCCGTGATTGGCATGAGCTGGAAGGCCGGCGTGGCAGCCGAGCTGATCGGCATGGCGGTGGGCACCGTGGGTGAGCGCATCTATCAGGCAAAGCTTTTGATTGAGACGGCTGATTTGCTGGCGTGGACCGTGCTGGTCGTTGCCGCCTCGTGGGCGTGTGAGCGCGTGCTGGTGTGGCTGCTGCGGGTTTCAGGACCCGTGGCGTGGCGCGCGGCCGTGCGGGCGCATGGGCATGGACTGCGCGGGCGTGCGGGGGCTGCGAGCGATGACGCCGCAGCGGAGCTTGCGCTTGCCGTGGGCGATCGTGCGCCCTGGGCGCCGGCGCTGGATGGTCTGGTGCTCAACGTGCCTGCGGGTGGGCGTATCTGCGTGATGGGCGCTTCGGGCATGGGCAAGTCGACGCTTCTTTCGTTGGCAGCGGGGGAGTGCGCGCCGTGCTCGATGGTGTTTCAGGATGCACGCTTGGTCGAGTCCGCCTCGGCGCTGGATAACGTGCTGGTGTGCGCCGATGCGCGTGTGGATGCTTCGAGCGCCGCGGCATTGCTGCGCCTGCTGGTGCCGGGAATCGATGTGCATGCTCGCGTGGCCGAGCTTTCGGGCGGGCAGCGCCGTCGCGTCGAGATCGCTCGAGCCCTGCTGTGCCCGGGCGGCGCCGTCATTCTGGATGAGCCCTTTACCGGTTTAGATACCGCTGCGCGCGACGCATGCGCCGAAGCTGTGCTCGACCTGCTCGACGGCCGCATGCTCCTGCTTGCCACGCACGATGTCGCCGACGCTCAGGCCCTCGATATCTCGGACATCATCACGCTCTAAATACTTACTCAGCAACAAAATGATTCGTTTTCCTCCGTCCCAATGGGGTCAGGTGTGGTATTCTATCTGCGGGGTAATACTTAGGATTACCAAGTAATACCAACGCCGCAGAAACAAACTCCGGATGCGGGCCAATCGGGTTGCCTTCACAGCCCGTCGCCCAGCCGCGTGGCCCGCATCTATCCGCACTACCGTCGTTTCAAAAAGGAAGCGCCATGGCAGAACACATGACCCCCGTAGTCGCGAAGGTCTTGCCTGAGGAGAAGGCAGCCTTCGCGGCGGCAACCCAGCTCGTGGGCACCACGCCGTCCAACGCCATCCGCATGTTTATCGCCGCGTTCAATCGCTGCGGCACCTTCCCGTTCGACATCTCGCCCAGCGGGGCCTTTGGCACTGCGCCCGATTCTTATCAATAAGTGATCCGTTTTCCTCCGTCCCCATGGAATCAGCTCTCTGCCGAGTTGTGGTAGAACTAGGGAACGGTTTTGAGGAGGTTGGCATGCTCAATGCGATAGCGTGGGCGCTTGCCTGTTTTGGCGTTGTCGCTGCCGATATAGCCCTGAGCGTGGTTCTGTTTTCTGTTCTCGATGCCGTGTCGGCGCTGACGGGCTATCCGATCGACAATCTCGATATCCAATGGTTCCAGGCCGCCGCTCAGACGGCGTCGTTTTTGATGGCGCTGCTGTGGTGGCGCTACCTGTGGCCCCGCTCTTTCATGGCGCGCCGGCAAGGTGAGCGTCCTCTTGGCGGGGGATTGCGTAGCGCGTGGAAGCGCATTGCCTGCGTTATCGTGATCGGCTTGGCCCTGCAGGTGGTCGTTGGCTACATGACCGACGCCGTACTGTCATTGTTGCCCGAGGCGGCGGCCGATTACAGCGAACTTGTCGAGGAGACGGGCATGGGCGACACGAGCTATCTGGCCGTCCTGACCACGGTGCTCGGCGCTCCGTTTTGCGAGGAGCTGCTGGTGCGCGGCATCATTTTTGAGTTTTCGCTCCGAGCATTTAACCCGCAGTGCCGTCCGCTCTGGAAGCGCCGGCGTCGCGCCCGGGCGCAAGACGTCGCCATGGTGCCCTGGGCGGCCCCGAGTACCTGGGGTGTCGCCGCGGCAATCGTGCTGCAGGCGGCGGTCTTCGGCTTTATGCACATGAACTGGGTGCAGGGCTGCTATGCGGGCGCTGCCAGCCTCATTTTTGGCTGGGTGCTCGTGACGACCGGAAAGCTCCGCTACACGATCCTGCTGCACTTTGCCTTTAATGCCGGGTCGTATCTCATGGGGCTGCTGTGGTTTGTGAACACACCGCTCGACGTGGCGGTCACGGTTGCCATCGCCGGTGCCATCCTCGTTGAGGCAATGCGCTCGCTGCGCCACGTGTGTGGGATGGACGCAGCGAGCGCACCGCTGCCCTAGTTGCGGCGACCGCCTCCGTTGGCGCCCTGTCGTCCCTGGGCCGCGCGGTTGCGGCCTGCGGTGTTCTGCGCGCGCGACATGCCGCTGTGGCCCTTGCTACCCTTGGGTCCCTTGCCAGCGGCGCCACCGTGGGCCTTGCCGCCCTTCTTGCCTGCGCCATGCCCACCGCCAGCAGACGTCTCGCCCGGGCGCGGCGGCACGGGACGGATCAGACAATGCTTGGTGTAGCCGATCAGGTCACGACGCCCGGCCTTTTCCAGCGCCTCGCGCACGAGCTTGTAGTTCTCGGGTTTGCGGTATTGGATGAGCGCACGCTGCATGGCCTTCTCATGCGGGTCGCGCGCCACGTAGATCGGCTGCATGGTGCGCGGGTCCACGCCGGTGTAGTACATGCAGGTCGACATGGTGGACGGCGTGGGGTAGAAGTCCTGCACCTGCTCGGGCATGTAGCCCATGTCGCGCACGGCCTCGGCAAGGTCCACGGCTTCCTTCATCGTCGAGCCGGGATGGCTCGAGATTAGGTATGGCACCACGTATTGCTTAAGACCATATTCGCGGTTCAAGCGTTCAAATTTGCGGCAGAACGCGTCGTAGACAGCTCGGCTCGGCTTGCCCATCACGGACAGCACCGCGTCGCTCACGTGCTCGGGTGCTACGCGCAGCTGGCCCGAGACATGGTGTTCCAGCAGCTCGCGCAAAAACTCGTCCGAGGCATCGGCCATGGTGTAGTCAAAGCGGATGCCGCTGCGGACGAAGACCTTTTTGACGCCCGGCAGCTGGCGCAGGTCGCGCAGCAGCTGCGTGTAGCCGCTCTCGTCGACCACCATGTTCTTGCACACGCTCGGCCACAGGCAGCGCTTGTTCTTGCACACGCCGTGCTTGAGCTGCTTGTCGCAGGCGGGACGGCTAAAGTTGGCCGTCGGTCCGCCTACGTCGTTGATGTAGCCCTTAAACTCGGGATCGCGCGTGAGCAGCTCTGCCTCGCGCATGATCGAGTCGTGGCTGCGCATCTGCAACACGCGGCCCTGGTGGAAGGTGAGGGCGCAAAACGAGCACTCGCCAAAACAGCCGCGGTTGGAGCTAATGGAAAACTTGATCTCGGCAAAGGCCGGCACGCCGCCCGCCGCGTCGTAGTCTGGATGCCAATCGCGTGCGTAGGGGAGTTCGGCCACCTCGTCCATCTCGTCGGTGGTGAGCGTCGTTGACGGCGGGTTTTGCACCACATAGACGTTGTTGGGGTAGGGCTCTACCAGACGATGCCCGGTGATGGGGTCCATGTTCTGCTGCTGGACGTTAAAGCTGCGCGCGTAGTTGAGCTTGTCGGCGGCAAGGTCGTCCCAGCTGGGCAGCAGGTCGTAGTCGTAGACCTCGTCGAGCGAGCCTGTGCGGTAGACTGTGCCATTGATATAGGTAATCTGATCGATGGGCAGCCCCGCGTCGAGCGCGTCGGCGATCTCGACGATCGCGTGCTCGCCCATACCGTAGATGAGGATGTCGGCGCCCGAGTCGAGCAGTACCGAGCGTTTAAGCTTGTCCTGCCAGTAGTCGTAGTGGGCCAGGCGGCGCAGGCTTGCCTCGATGCCGCCGATGATGATGGGGGCGTCCTTAAACGTCTGGCGGATGAGGTTGCCGTAGACCGTGACGGCGCGATTGGGACGGCGCCCCTCCTCGCCACCGGGGGTATAGGCGTCGGTGTGGCGGCGATGCTTGGTCACCGAATAATGGTTGACCATGGAGTCCATGTTGCCGGCACTGACGAGAAAGCCTAGGCGCGGCTCGCCGAGCACGGTGATGCTGGCGGGGTCGGTCCAGTCGGGTTGGCAGATGATGCCCACTTTGTAGCCGCGCGCGTCGAGGACGCGGCTGACGATGGCCATGCCAAAGCTGGGATGGTCCACGTAGGCGTCGCCGCAGATGTAGACAAAGTCGCACTGGTCCCAGCCGCGCGCATCCATGTCGGCGCGGCTGACGGG
>ENA-OQIZ01000718-OQIZ01000718.1-human-gut-metagenome-genome-assembly--contig:-NODE-718-length-15481-cov-11.334115_pt1 | contig 15481 bp, 18 predicted proteins | sample MGYA00242593_ERZ504758 | MGnify/ENA primary metagenome ERZ504758 (study PRJEB26092, sample SAMD00036364) | human gut metagenome | host: Homo sapiens | study: EMG produced TPA metagenomics assembly of...
TATGACCAGATGTCATTAGTAGAGTATATCGACCCGTTTACGGGTGAGCCGGTAAAGAAAAACAAGAAATAAACCACTTGGAGTGGTAGTAGGAAATCAAAGCAAACCAGCAAGCCCCCTTAGGGGCTAAGCCGGAGTAAGGAAGCGCTGAGTAAGCCCCTTTAGGGGCGGCTGTGGATGTGGTGCAGTTGGCAGACCTTCAGTGCGCCTTCCGGGCGCAAGCAGGTAATAGCCCCTTATAGGGGCAGAACAAGCCACCGGCTAAGCCGGTGGTCTTGACTGTGCTTGAGTACATTTTGAGTACAAAAGTGAATGAAGAATGTTATTTTGGAATCATATCTTTAATATCTTGAACTGCTTCTGCAACTTCATCCATATTTTCGCAGTGACTAAATTTGTCTGCAATCAAATTTAAAATTATTTTGAGGGATTCATTACTCAATGGAGAGGTTACTTGAATAGAGGATAAAGTTTCTTCTTGTTTCAGGTTTTCTCGATAATCTGTTATTTTTTTCTTGCAATCATCAGCATGACTTAATGGATAAGTACCTTTCCATAATTCATAGTTTTCTTCAGATATTTTACCCAGCTCTTTTTCTTGCTGTTTAGAATACCAAATTTTTAGCATATTGTCTAAATGTGTGTCATCAAATTCGAGTACATAATGCCCAAATTCAGTCTTTCTAATAGCTACACCATATTCACTTTCTAATTCAAATAGAATTTGATATATATCGTTATAATCATCCATTTTATGATCGGTAAAAAAATATAAAGGAAACCCCAGAGCATCAGAAAAAACTTTTAATTGGTTTTCACGTGGAGTTCGAACATCTGATTCATATTGTCTGACTCGATCATAAGACAAATTTACTAAATGAGATAATTCTTTTTGAGTTAGTTCTTTTAATGTACGGGCTAATTTTATTTTTTTTCCAACTTTCATGAGTGTAAATCTCCTTATAAAAAATGAAAAATAGGATTGACGAGAACTAAAAAGTTCGCTAAAATATAAAAATGTAAATATATTGTTCACAAAATAAGAAAAAGCGAACAATATATAACATATAATAAAATATTATATGTAAATGATAACATGGATATGTTTAAAAAGAAAGGAAAAGCAGAATAATGACAAGAGAAAGAAACTACGTGACAGCGAACGAACTAGCAGAGACACTCGGCGTATCCACAGGACAAGCCTATAAAATTATTAGGCGCCTCAACAATGAACTCGACAAAAAAGGCTTTATTACCGTATCAGGCAAATGTCCACGGCGCTATTTGGAAGAGAAATGGTATGGGTATGGTAAATAAAGGGGGGATTAAACATGGCATCAAGCGCTAAAAGAGACCCCAAAACAGGTAAATGGATGATACAGTACCGATTTACAGACTGGAGAGGGAGACGTAAAAAGTCAACAAAGCGTGGCTTTCGCACGAAAAAAGAAGCGGAAGAGTGGTTGCAAAAATTTTTGCTTACACAGCAAAGTGATATTAACATGCTATTTGATGATTTTATTGAGATATATTACAAAGACATGACCAATCGTCTGAGAGAGCATACTATGCAAACTAAACGGTATATCATAGATATCAAGATTTTGCCCTATTTTGCATCAAAAAAAATCAATGAAATAACGCCAGTTGACGTTAGAAAATGGCAAAATGAGTTACTAAAACAAAATTATAAACCAACTTACATCAAGACTATAAATAATCAACTATCTGCGATTTTTAACTATGCAGAGAAATATTATAATTTGCCGAACAATCCGGCACGCAAAGCAGGAAGCATTGGGAAAAGCCATGCAGAGGAGATGCAGTTCTGGACACAGGAAGAGTTTACTAAATTTGATGATGCGCTGATCGATAAGAGACAGTCTTATATTGCTTTTAAGGTCTTGTATTGGACAGGAATGCGTTTAGGAGAGTTACTAGCATTAACAATCGGTGATATTGATTTTGATAAGAATATGATTAGTATTACAAAATCTTATCAAAGAATTGGCAAAAAGGATGTGATCACAGACCCTAAAACCCCAAATAGTAAAAGAAAGATATCTGTTCCAGAGTTTTTGATAACAGATTTAAAAGATTATATAAATAGTATGTATAAGCCACAAAAAGAGGAGCGAGTTTTTGAGATTAGCAAATATTTTTTAGAACATGAGATGCAAAGAGGAATTAAAAATAGTGGGGTGAAAAAAATTAGAATCCATGATTTGCGACATAGTCATGCGTCCCACTTAATACATATAGGGGTGCCGATTTTAGAAGTATCTAGACGTTTGGGACACCAATCACCCAACATAACCTTAGGAGTTTATGGACACTTGTATCCAGACAGGCAAAAAAAATTGGCAGATCAATTGCAGAAAGAATATATGGAGAACTTATGATGAGTGGATTAGATCACAACAGGAAGCGGAATCAAACGATTTGCTTCCGTGCAACACCAGAAGAGCGAAAAGAAATAGAAGCACGAATTAAAGTAAGTGGAATGCCAAAAGGAGAATATTGCAGACAGTCTCTTTTGAATCAAAAAATAGAAATAAATGCAGGGAAGTATCAAAGCGATCGCTTGAGTATAGAAATCAAGCGTTTGCGTGAATTGACAGAACAAATACCACAAGAGCAATTCCAAGATCTTTTGCAAGAAATTAAAATCTTATTAAAGCAACTTATAAGTATACTAAATGATAATTATGAACTAAAAAGATAAGCCCTTGTATTTGCAGATACAAGAGCCATCCCTATGGATAAAATCCAAATTAACCAACATTATCTTATCACATAGGGGTGGCATTGGCAACAGAAAGGAAAAACCAATGGACACAAAAGTAAAGATAATTAGTATGGACGAGATTCAGGCAGAGGAGATTAAATGGCTCTGGAAGCCTTATATACCGTTTGGTAAATTGACAATTGTACAAGGAGACCCTGGAGAGGGGAAAACTACATTTGTCTTGCGCTTGGCTGCACAGTTATCACAAGGCAAAGGGTTTGATGACAGCATGGAGATATCAGAGCCGATGAATGTAATTTATCAAACAGCAGAGGACGGATTAGCTGATACTATAAAGCCAAGGCTGCTCAGTGCAAATGCAGACTGTTCTAAAATAAAAGTGATAGATGATACAGAAAAGAGTTTGTATATGGATGATGAACGGTTGGAGATTGCGATTAGAGAGCAAAATGCAAAGCTATTGATTTTAGATCCTCTGCAAGCGTATTTAGGAGATCGAGTGGATATGAACCGAGCAAACGAAGCGCGAGAAATGACAAAAAAGCTAAGTGCTATGGCAGAGCGGACTGGTTGTGCAGTAATTTTAGTGGGACATATGAACAAAGGGAGTGGAGCAAAAGCGGCATATCGCGGAATTGGTTCAATTGATTTTTTTGCCATTGCAAGGAGTGTTCTTTTGGTCGGCAGAGTGCCCAATGACAGTAGTATCCGCGCCATTGTACAAATCAAAAATAATCTTGAAAAAGAAGGAGAAACGATGGCTTTTAGACTCAGTGACAGTGGATTTCAATGGCTTGGAGAATCGGATATTTCAGCAGATGAACTTTTATCCGGCTGTTCTAGTACGGATAAACATAAGACAGCCGTAGAGTTTTTACAAAATGTTTTAAGTGATGGTAAGGAAGTACCTGCGTCATCTATTTTTGCACAGGCGAGAGCATTGGGAGTCTCCAAGAGAACAATGGAAAATATAAAACAGGAATTGGGAGTTAAATCCATAAAATCGGGCAATTTGTGGATGTGGAAGATGCCTTAAAAAAGAAGAACGCAACACCGCAAAGGTTGGGGGATGAACACCGCAAAATAAAAAATATCTCCCCCAAGGTATGCGGTGTTACGTTGTTGATTTTAGGATAGAAAATAGAAAATCTATTTCTTTTTTTTCGTGCTTAAATTCAAAAAAATTGAACACGAAAAAGAGGATAGAGTAGTCGATTTTGTGCGTTGGCGAAAGGGAGAAGATACTTAAAATTTAGTATTAGCAAGCAGGGGATAAATGCTCCCACTAACGTTGGAGTATTTATCCGCTTGTTAGCCGTTTACACTGGGGCAAGCCCCCTAAGACCCCCATTTGTTTTTCCAGACACATCACTTATTTTCCCAAACAATAACACCAATTTTTTGTAGCGCTTGAAAAAGAAAGGAGCGGCGTATGAGTGAAAAAAGTAGATACCGAACACGGACATTTAAAGTATATTTATTCAACGAGGAACTACAGTTACTAAACGACAAAGCAACTGCCTTAAACATGACAAAATCTGCCTATATAAGAGATTTAATTTTGTTCGGACAAACAAGGAAGGCAGAGGATAAAGATTATGAAAACGTGATTTATGAATTAAACAAAATTGGTTCTAATATCAATCAGCTTGCGTACATCGCAAATTCGGAATTTAGTACAAATGGAATCGAGATATTATCTTTGATATCCAATTACCAAGAGCTTTTAGAGCAGTTTGATGAATTAACTGCGATTGTAAAAGGAAGTGAGTGTTAAATGGCGATCACACATATCCATCCTATTACAGGAAATATTGCAGATACCATTCGATATGCAATGAATGATAAGGTGGAGTCTGTGAAAAATATTGAGGAATGGAAAGCGGTATATGAGAGCAGGCAACACTTTGTTCCCTATACTTTTGATAAGCGAACGGGAGAAGTTACATATCATACTTTAAATTCTTCGGTCAATTGTGCATATCCATCTGATATTGTCCATTCCATGAGAACTACGATCGAAAATGGTCGGGGAAGATATCGGAGAGAGGCGCCAAGAACGAAAAATGGGGAAGAAATTATTTTATATCACATGTGGCAAAATTTTGGAGAGCCATTATCTCCCGTAGTGGCAAATGAAATTGGAAGAAAACTGGCAGAAGAAGTTTTTCCAGACTTTCCCGTGATTATTTCTACTCATACAAATACTGCATATACACACAACCATTTTGTTGTTTGTGCGTGGAATATTCATGGAAAGAAATGGAATGACTGTCACCGAACCAAACGGCTCATCCGCAGTGTTTCTGATCGTCTGTGTAAGGAATACGGTTTACAGGTCTTAGAGCATACAAAGGATATGCAGTTGATTAAATATCAGGATTCAAATGGGAAAACACGGTATTATGAGCCCACTGATCGAAAAAATGTGTTGCTCCAAAAAAGAACGCAGAAAGTAATCTGTATGGATGATGTGGGAAGTTACCGGCATACAGAATCATATCAACAGTGGAAAGCTGAGAAATTATCAAATCAGGAGATCGTAAGACGTGATATTGATCGATTACTGCCAGATGCTTGTTCGTATGACCATTTATTGATGTTACTCCGTGAATATGGATATACCATTCGCGACAAAAAGAAAAACGGTGACTGGTTGAGTCATATTTCTTTTACTCCGCCAGAAGCAGGGAAAGGAGTACGGGACTCCTCTTTGTCGGAGGATGGACGATATACACGGGAGCAGTTGACATACTTCATTGAAAACAGAGAAAAAGAACGAAAACAGACCCAGCTTCTTCTGGAGGAAGTGAAAGCGGAATTATCGCATGAGGAAAGAGAAAAAATTCCATATTCGACATCTTATCAATATGGAAAAGTTGACATTCAATCGCTGCATCCAAAGTGGAGAAAAACCAGTTCTTCGGAACAGCAGATAATATTTGTGAAACGTTCCGAAGCAGAACAGGATCTTGTTTATGATCTCAAACAAAAAGATCAATCGAATTTAAAATATGAAGAATGTCTGAAGAAGGAAATACAGGATGGATTAAACAGTCTGCATTTTCTGGAAACAACAGGATATGCCACATTACAGGAAGTACGGGTTGCATCTCGAAAGGTGTGGGCAGATTTTTACAATACGAAAGAGGAGACGGAGCATATTGATACGTTGATAAAGAAATTAGGCATTATTCAGACACTTTCTTTGGAATGTGAAAAAACAGAAAAGAGAATCTTATCACACGCAAAGGATACCGTTTACATGCAGACAAAGTATGAGCAAGATTGCGAGTTGCTTGAAAAGTACAAAAAGTTAATCCAGAAATATAAAGTGGAAAATCCAGAAAAAATGCAGGAATATAAACAGAAATTGGAATTCTGTCAAAAGAAGAAACAAAAATTACAATTGGCAATAGACGCTCTGGAACACGAACAGCGGAATTTTGAAAAGTGCATAAAAACTTTAGAGCGGATTCAGGATACGACCGAAAGGGGAATAGAAGCAGAACAGAATCAGAGAGAAAATAAGACGAAAATAGAGACTATGATTGAGGAAAAACGGGAGAAAGAAAGAACGCCAAATAAAAAGCAAAAAGAGAGTGAAAGATAATAGATATAAAAATGGGATATTATCCTCACAAGTGAGGACGATATCCCAAATTCTTTATGCTTGTCTTCCACCAGATATCAGCTGCCATATGACAGGGCAGTATTTAGACAGAATCTTTCCTGTATAATGACAAAATACAGTTACAATTACAGGAATCATTAAAAATATAAAACCACCAATATACATGCTGTTTCCAAGGGCAAGATTTCCTACTTTATTCAGGAACAACGCCATAATTTGGTGTACGGCATAAATAAGAAATGTGTTTTTCATCCATGTTCGGGCTTCTGGCAAAGGGAGCATACAAATCAAGTACCAGAGAAATGCAGCACCACATATTTTGTAAATATAGATCCAACCTGTTTGAACGTGTACGAAAGTAAATATGAAGCTGATACATGAACCCACGAGAAAAATCAGAGCAGGAATGTATGGCTTTTTAGAGGACACAGCTTCTTTCCAATGAATTCCAAGGTAACTTCCAATAAGATAATAGATACCCCATGAAAACACATCGTTTACTTTGATGGGAAGATAAGGCGTTAACATTGCTGAAAAATTAAGAATTAAAACAGCAAATATCACCATCAGTCCAATCCATTTTTGCTTCAAAATACCATAAATTATAGGACTCAAAAAAGAAAACAGAATCAAGTACAACATAAACCAGAAAACCGGATTGTATTTGTAGAAGAAAACGGCATTTATAAATTCCCGTAATGAAAAAGGTACTGCTGTATCGAACAGTTGCCCCAGGTATGGAAATTTTCGTGCTGTCAAGTGAAGAATATAATACAGAAAATTCCAGATGAAGAAAGGAATCACAAGACTAACAACTCTTCTCTTCAATTTTTCCGGTATTTTCTTCCATGTAAGATTTCTGTAAAAGAGATAACCGGAACACATGAAAAATCCTGGGACTGCAAGACAGGCAATCTGCTCGACTAAAAATGAAATCGAACGATTGATCCATGTTACAGGGTCTATAAAGATGTGCATATTCTGCGCATGAATGCACACAACCAGAATACACAGGATAAAGTTATACCATAGTATTTTGTTCTTAAAGGTTTCTTCTTTCATCATTTTCTCTCTTTTCCTTTTTTATGTGGTTTTTTGCAGGCAAGTTCGTATAGTTCCTGTTCATTTTCGTGTAGAAATTGTTCAAAAAACGAGATTTCATTAGTAGAGTAGCCATGCTTAAAAATCCAAGTATACTCTGGTAAGGAACAACGGGCAGAGTCAAAGCCATCCTCGGTAGGGCGTTCAAAATGAACGATTACTTTTTGCACACCGTCTTCTATGATGAGATGTGAATGAACAATTTCTGTTTCATCTGGCAAGGTTTGGTATAGATACATCATCAATTATCACACTTTCTTTTTTCTGGGAATATCAAATCATAAAAGCAAACACGATAATTATATCATATGCGCTCATTCCATCCAAGTGTTCCCTTTAGATATTCTGAATTCCAAAGAATTACATTTTTTTCTTTTGCTTTTGATCTTGCCTTTGGGCTAAAACTTGTGTTTGTTACGGCAATTGCAATATCTGCATCATAGAGCCTGCGGGCTTCGGCAACTTCTTCTATTGCAGAAATACCCTCCTTGAGAGTTTTGTCAGCGTGATATTTAAATTGAAACACCACTTTTTGATTAGAAGTTGTGTAGGCAAGAGCATCACATTTTTTATCCATAGTTAATTTTGAGTTAATATGGGCATCTTGGTATCCCTTGTCTGGAGTTAATCTACAAATAACACTTTCTACAAATTTTCGTCCTTTTTCCGCACTGGTGATGCTAACTTCAGATTGTACAATTTCGATGATGCGAGTGCGAGGAATATAGCCATCAATGGGGTCTGTTTCTGTGAGAGTGTGGTAAATATTTTTTTGTTGAGCTGTAGATTTATATCCAATATAATCAATAGCGCTAAACGGAAGAAAACCATCAAGTATCAAGTACTGAATTTGTGGAATACATTTATTCAGAAAGGTTAAATATCTATCAGCTTGAGCTAGCGAAAGTCTCATATGTTCTGCTAAATAAATCCTTTTGGAAATTTTTTTGGGGTATAACGTATTTTGAGCTATATCTTTTTCATATTGAGCCATACATTTTTTACATTGATCCAAAATGTCACGGTATTGTTTGGTAGTCGCGCTACGTCGTTCTTCTATCGTCATTATAAAACTCCTTTATTTTACAAAGTGGACTGGTTTCAGTCCCATTATACCATATATACCTACTAATATAAACACTAAATGGACTGATTTTAGTCCATTTAGGAGGAGAGTATGGAACAAAAGATTAAACAAGATATTCAAATAGGAATAAACATTCGTAAAATCAGAAAGAAACGTCAGTTAGGACAAACGGATTTAGTCCGTCTTTTGCAAATAGAGGGATGCGATATGACGAGAGAATGTCTGGTGAAAATAGAACGATGTGTGCAGCATATTCAAGCCAGTCAATTACAGGCTATTAAAAAAGTATTGGATACGACTTATGATGTTCTTATTGATGGGATTGAAGAAGAGACGCAATAAAAATTTTGACATTTCAGCTAAAGCGTGATAATATGATTATAGAAAAAGAGTGCTACCGATAGACGGTTAATCCGATATAAGATTAGACAAAAATTGCCGCTTAGTTTACCAGACTGGGGCGGCTATTTTTGTGATTTATGATTATCTTTACCGAATGTGTATCCGATACTGAAGCAGGTTAAGCCGAAGCTAACTACTGCAATAAAATCCAAAATACTCATTGGCTTAGCCCTCCTTTCCAGTGGATTCCTTTGTAGGTTTCTATGTAATCAGAGGGTCACAGTCCCTCTGTCGAAGGACTAACCGCCTACCGTTATATGGTAGCACCCACATTATTATAACAGTTGGATAGTGTGACTGCAACAGTATGTTCTAAAATGGAATGGGATATTCAAATATTTTCATTGTGTTTTTAAGCAAATGAATGAGTACATTTTGAGTACAAAAAAGTGAATGAATGGATAAAATAGATAAGAAAATACAATTTAGACGAAAAGAAGATAGAAAAAACACTTAAAAAACAGTGATATAAAATTTTTTGAAACGAGTTCGAATAGTTGGAGCTAAGCTGTAAAGCCTTTATCTATAAGGGTTTTACAGCTTTTCCTTTATAGAATTGCATTACGATTGCATTATTTTTCATTAACTTCTCTGTGATAGACAGCAGTATTATTATCCAGATATACAGGTTATGGCTAAACGACCATTCCAAAAGTCGCTCACAGATCATTGCATGAATCGCTCACTTTGTTTTGAAAGGTCATGGCGTGCAATATCCGCTGGCTCGCTGCATATCAAACGTATCTGATTGCTTTATTCAGTTGTCAAAGAACACCCGACTGTATTTGTCAGTCTGTGAAAATCCATTATCTGAAATAATAGACTTTCATAGATTGACAAGCGGAGCATAGGGAAAGGGAGAAAAGCTCCGCCTGTCGGAATGGTTAAATTACGATAATCTCAAAATTTGCAATCATATCCATTACCGCAGCCTGTATTCTGCCTTTCAATTCAGAATCCACTACCATGTAGACATTTCCATATTCATCATACAATTTGCGTAAGCTCAACTTTGATATGTAACCGTCATAAAAATCCAAGATTTTCTGTATTGCAGCTTCATCACCAATAGTAGCCGCCACAATCACAGCAAACGGTATGTGTTTTGTGCTATTATCCACTTTTATTCCTCCTCCATCATTTTTCGTAAATCTTCCAGAGTGCTTGTCCTGTGACGGTAAACAGTGGTACGAACCACATTCATAAGCTCTCCAATTTCTGCGTCAGACATATCCATAAAGTATGACAACAAAATAATATTTCGTTTTCTCTCAGGTAAACATTTGAGTGCTTTACTCAACTGGTCGTCAGATACTTGTACTTCCATGCCAAGAACATTGAACGCTGTATAATCGCTGGAATACTTGTCGTAAACGCCAGCTTTATTCAATTCCAAATCTGATATTTCAGAAAATGGAACTTCATGCTTCAAGCGTCTTGATATATCACGGTTATACTTCATTGCTGCTCTTTTAATGACTTTCTTTGTAAGGCAATCAAACTGTGCTTGAATAGCCTGCTCGAAAGAAGATGACTTCATAGTTTTTCACCTCCTTTCTGCGTGAGAGTGAATAAGGGTTGTTTTCCCTCTATCCCCCTTTCCGCACAGTAGCTACCCACGCAGCAGCTATTTGTTGCGTTTTCAGAAAAGAATTTGAAAAAAATTTTTAAGCAGCAAAAAAGCACAAGAGCATAAAAGAAATGCTGTTCTTGTGCTTTTACGATTGTTCCTGCTATATAATGTGAAAAACCACATTCAAGGGTATTTTGTGCCGCTTTGAAAGTTAAGATTTTTTTGATAATAACGAATCTGTCGAAAAATGTCGGCTATACAGGTCTTTCAATGCGGCTACCTCCCAAAGCCGCTAAACCAATATGCTGTTTTTTGATGGAAAAAGAAAAAGGTGGCTTATCAAACCGCCATTGAAGTAATGATATTTTTTGACACGCAAAAATGATACTGTTAATAACGGTTTTTTATTTACCGCTAGGCAGTACCTTTTTTGGTTTTATACGCATAATAGGAACTCACAAACCATACTATACGTTTTTCTATACCTGTTAGAAAATCAACAGGAACAGTAAAATATAGTGAGGTGATTACATATGCGTAAAAAAGAAGATAAATATGATTTTAGAGCTTTTGGTCTTGCAATCAAAGAAGCTCGTAAAAAGCAAAAATTAACTCGTGAGCAAGTGGGAGCAATGATTGAGATTGACCCACGCTATTTAACAAATATCGAAAACAAAGGGCAACACCCAAGTTTACAGGTGTTCTATGACCTTGTATCATTACTTAATGTTTCCGTTGATGAATTTTTCCTGCCTGCGTCTGATCTGGATAAAAGCACCAGAAGACGACAGTTGGAAAAACAACTTGACAGCCTTTCCGATAAAGATTTAATTATAATGGAAAGTGTCGCTGATGGAATTATCAAATCTAAGGAAGTGGAGGACGAGTAATCCTCCACTTTTTAGCTTTTAAATAAAATAAGCCGATAATCCAAGAAATCTCATTCATTCTCGGTATTATCGGCTCTGCGTCTTAGCGTCTGGCTCTTTTACAATGGTAACTATTTGATTCTTTACATTGATTAGACTTTCTTTCCTGCATTTAGGACAATATAACGGAAAGTTTATCAATTTTGTATCTTTTCTTATCTTTGTTCGTGTTTTATTTCCACAAACAGGACACAGTACCCATTGCTGACTTATCATAATTACCTCCTTATTTTATTCCGTTTTTTCAGATAGAAATTTTTGTTTTGTTAATGTTAATTCTTTGTGTAAGTGTAATGCCATAAATATTGTGATAATTGCAGAAAGTAAGTCTGCAATCGGTTGTACATAGAGAATACCGTTTATACCCCAAAATGCAGGAAGTATCAAGATAACTGGTACAAAACAGATACCTTGTCGGCAAGCTCCCAGAATAAATCCTGCCAATCCTTTTCCAAGTGCAAGGAATAATGAGGAATATACGGTATAAAATCCAAACAACATGAATGAAATACCGTTTATTCGTAATGACTGTGTTCCTACACGAATCATTTCTAAATCACCCTTTGTAAATTGAGATATGATTCCCTTTGAAAATATCGTCAATACCAATCCGTAAATCACACAAAATGCAGTAGACCATATAATAGAGGTCTTGATTGCTTCATGTAATCGGTCAAACTTTTTTGCACCATAGCTATATCCAGCAATCGGTTGGAATCCTTTAATGAATCCAAATACCATCAAACTTCCCATAGAAACAACTCTTGTCACAGCACCCATGCCAGCAATAACGGAATCTCCATAAGGTCTTGCCTGTGTATTGACAAGTGAAATAGAAAGACTTGTCAATATCTGGAATACTAATGTTGGAATACCAATTTTAAATATCTCCGATATGATTTCTTTTGTAAATGTACAGTTCTTGATTCTAAAATTGTAAATACTCTTTTTTCTAAGAACAAATGTCAAATAAACTAAAGTTGAAATAATCTGTGAAATTGCGGTTGCGATTGCTGCACCAGCAACACCCATATCTAATACATAAATGAAAACTGGGTCTAACCCAATATTCAATATTGCACCAGCCATCAAAGCAAGCATAGTTGTCTTTGCAGCACCCTCACTTGTTACAATATTATTCATTGTCACATTAAATACATTGAATATACATGAAACAATATAAATACTGGCATAAGTTACAGCATAAGGCATGATACTGTCTGTCGCTCCCAATAATTTCAAGATAGGGCGAAGAAAAATCATTGAAAAGATAATCATAATCACACCCACTGTAATACTGCTATACAGAGCTGTACTGGCAACTTGATTTGCCTTTTCTTTATCACCCTTTCCTAATAATCTGGAAAGATAAGACGCTGCACCATTTCCAAATAACAACCCAAGACCGACAACAACCTGACCGAGAGGATATACGACAGAGATTGCTCCCATCTGACTTGTACCCAATCCCCCAACAAAATATGCGTCTACCAAGTTGTAGATGGCATTTACCATCATACCGAGCATGGTAGGGATTCCCATTGATATAAGAGCTTTGGGGATTGGAGCATTACCTAAAAGCTCCATCTTATTGTTTTTACTGCTCATGTTAAAATCTCCTTTCTCTTGACATGAAGTGTAAAATATAATACTATAATTTATAGTGATCGCAGCTGCGGTATTCATACACTATAATTTATAGTAGTTGTCAAGAAGAAACGGAGGACTATTTCATGGCAACGATTGATTTAATTGTTTTAGGTATTCTGAAAAAAGAATCATTAAGTGCATACGATATTCAAAAACTGGTTGAATACCGTAATATCTCTAAATGGGTAAAAATCAGCACACCTTCAATATACAAAAAAGTAATACAGCTAGAAGAAAAAGGATATATTACCAGCACAACAATCAAAGAGGGTAAAATGCCAGAAAAGGCAGTCTATACATTGACTGATTCTGGACACCATCAGTTTGAAAAGTTGATGATGGAAATTTCCTGTAAGCCGATTAACATTTTTTTGGATTTCAATGCGGTAATTGTCAATATTGATAGCTTATCAAAAGATACTCAAAAATTGTGTCTTGCTAATATTGAAAGTAATGTCCAAACGCTAAAATCATATCTTGAGGAAAACATGAATCTCAAAAAAGATGTTCCCGAAATTCCAGAAACAGGTATAGCAGTTTTGGAACAACAATATATTCTCACACAGGCAATCGAAACATGGATTGCGTCTATGAAAGAGCGATTTGACTTATAACATTACTATATAATAATCATACAAGGTTACAGATCAGACAAAGTATGAAATGTAACCTTGTAACATGTATAGAAATTTATTATAGTTTTTGATTATGAGATGAATTACCTGGATAATCAAACAAAGGCTCAAATATTTTAAACTCGAATGGTCATTGGTGACTATTTCCCATTTTCACTATTTTACAATCTTCCAGTTATTATCTTTTTCCAGTGTCAATTCAAACTGTGAAATCTGTGTTGCCTTTGTCCTCTGGTCGAGATATTTCACCGATACCGACACTTTGACCTGTTCCCCATCTTTGATGAAGATAGGATTTACCAGTTCCGAGAACACATAATCACAGTTTACAGGTTCAAGTACATTGCCAGACACATAGTAGGCAAGCTCCTTTTCCGTAGCTGTTGGATAGAGCTTGAAGAAAGTTTCCAAGAACTCTGTCACTTCCTCTGTTGTGGTAGCGTCCACCGTACCGTCCGATTCTTTTGCTTTGGGTTCATAGTTGGATTTTGTCGGTGTGCTGCTGATGGTCGGATTCTGTGTAATTATCATGTTTCCGTCACTATCTACATGAACCACCACCATATAAGCGGAAGTGTAGCCGATTGAGGTTTCCCCCTCCGTTACCGTTTGATCTACCGAGTAGACAACGGTAAAGTCGTCCGTTCCTGCCTGTTCTATATCCCATATCTTTACATCTGTGACCGTAGAGCTTGTTGGTATGTCCTGTCTTACGGTATCAACATTCAAATCCTGCAAACTCTTTGTCAGATAGTTATTGATGGCTGCGGTTCGTGCGTCAATGGATTCCTGCGTGTTGCTCCAAGAATAGTAGGACTTCGCAAAGGCTTTTACAAAGTTTTCTATCTTGTTGGTATCAACGATACGCTGTTCAATGACTTCTTTTTCATGTACCGTGTGCATATCAATAGCGGTGAAATTCTTATACACCCCAAAGCTGACACTTGCAATCAGCACCAGCCATAGGGCAATCACGGTTTTCTTTTGCGTGCCGACTTTCATCACAGGCACTTTTTTTCCCTTTTTTGGTTTTGATTCCTTATCCTTTTTCTTAAATATCATAGTACCATTTCCTTTCTATTTCGTTTTTATCCGTCCAGCACCAATCAAGTGTTGCTGCCAGTACGAGCTTGTTAAATCTGCATATCCGATAGGATTTCCAGCGTGATACATTCTGTTGTTTCCTGCATAGATTCCCACATGAGTAACATACGTTCCAGCGTTATAAGTCGAGTGGAAGAATACCAAATCACCAGCCTTTGCCTGTGATAATGGTATGTGCTGTGTAGCGTCATACTGTGCCTGTGCGGTACGAGGTAAACTGATACCAGCCTTTCCATAGCACCAAGAGGTAAGACCAGAACAATCAAAGCTGGTGTTTGGATTGCTGCCGCCATAGACGTACTTCCAGCCTTGATACTTCAATGCTTCATTGAAGATTGATGTTAGAATATAAATAGTACAAAATAAACATGACCATTTTCAATAAATAGTATATGATAGTCATAGATCAAGGAGGAGAATGGTTATGGCAAAAGGTACAAAATATTCCCAACAGTTTAAAGAGGATGCAGTACAGTATCGCTTGGATCATCCGGAGCTGCCACTTCGCAAAGCTGCGGAGAATCTTGGAGTCAGCGAATCTGCACTGAAAAACTGGATGAAAGCAGCAAAGGAACATAAAGGAGAGGTTCCTACCCGTGGTTCTGGAAATTATGCAA
>ENA-OQIZ01000719-OQIZ01000719.1-human-gut-metagenome-genome-assembly--contig:-NODE-719-length-15463-cov-3.189032_pt1 | contig 15463 bp, 9 predicted proteins | sample MGYA00242593_ERZ504758 | MGnify/ENA primary metagenome ERZ504758 (study PRJEB26092, sample SAMD00036364) | human gut metagenome | host: Homo sapiens | study: EMG produced TPA metagenomics assembly of...
TCTCCTGCTTTGCTAACACCGCATATTTTGTACAATAGATCTCTCCATCGTCTGGATGCTCTTTTATTCCCTGATCACATACATCTATTGCTTTGTTTAGCTTCTTCTGCTGGGCAAGGCAATATGCTTTCAAAGAATATGCCCGGCTTTCTCCATGATCGATCAGCTGATCATAAATCTCTATGGCTTTCCCATACTCTCCCATCTGGTAAAGAGCCTCTCCTTCATAGAATAAAACATCTTTCTTTTGTTTTGTGAAAATGAGAGTGAATTTCCCTGCTGCATGGTCAAATTGTTCGTATGCTTTCTGATATTCTTTCTTATCAAGATATGTAATTCCTTCGCTTGCTGTCATTCTTTGGCTGATATATCCAAATCCGCAAAAAGCAGCCAGCGCGATCAGGACAACTATAACTGCTGTAATGATTCCTTTTCCTTTACTGTTCATAATCTTTCTCCTGCTTCGCATTTTTAATTCTTCTGCCTCTTAGTATAACAAATTCTCTTTTCGCATACAAGCTAAGCCTTCTTATATCTTTCTTCCCTTATTTTGTAATATAGAATCCAGAACTCTTTCGCTGTGTGATATTTCCACATTTATCGATAAATCTTGCGTAGATACTCACTTTTTTGTTCTTCTTTTTGTAGGTTATCTTATTCGCCGTTTTCCATCGATATTTGGATGCTTTTTTGCCTTTTGGCACGATCTTATATTGTGTCTTTGATTTCCCGCTGATTCCATAGGATGCTGAAAATACAAATTTGGCTGACTTTTTGATTTTTTTATTGTAAGACGTTTTTGTTGACGTTTTTAACGTCTTGATCCCTGATCTGTTAACCTTGATCTTCGTCTTTGTTGGTGCTTTTTTATCTACCGCAATTCCTGGAAGCTGCATCTCATCTATCCCTGCATCTGTGACAAACCTCACATAGACTCTGCCTATCATACCATCTTTAATCGTTAATGTTGTACCGTTTTTGTATGGCACGCTTCCTTTGGAAGCTCCTTTTTTCACAAATTTGTACTGAATCTGTTTTAGATTTGTGAAGCTTTTTGCCTGTGCTGAAATCCTGATCTTGATGTTTTTTCTCTCATAATGCTGATATGCTGCAGAGGCTTCCGAACGAAGTGGTGTCATTTTCTTCTTTGTATTTGCCTGCACTGTAACTTTCTGCATCAATGGGGTACGCTTCTGTTTCACTACATAGCCCGCATGACTTGGTACATTGCCGCCTTTTTGTGCTGACACACTTAGATTCTTACCATCAGACGATACTACGATCGTTCCTTTATCTGATGTCTGATAAACATCCATTCCTGACAGATCACGAAGTACATTGCTCTCTGGTGTCTGGTTTACATTTTTATATCCATTACTGATGATCGCAATACTTGCACCTGTTCGATCGATCAGATACTTATGATCCGAATCGTATACATAACGACCTTTCGGTTTATCCTGCAAACGAACATCCTGATATCCATGATGTGGCTGCTTTAATACCTGTGCACTTAAATCGTAACCTCTGGCTGCAATCTTTTTGATCGTTTCCTGCTGTGCATCGCCTGTCATTAAAAATGAATTACTGCCATAAACGATCCTCGTCACTATCGAATATTTATTTACCTGTCTTGTATTTAAATTTGGTGCATCCTGTGCTCTTCCATACCTGTAGGTATTGTCTAACGGACCATAAAAGGTCATTATCGCTTCGCCTAATTTTACGGATGTTCCGGCCTGTGGCACAACATACTGGATATGCAATGATGCATCTCTGTATGAATTCCTCTTCTCTAGTTTCTTCTTGAATGTCTGATAAGTCTGTGTATCAAATGCTGTCCATCGGGCTGTTTCCTCTGTTTGCTTTTCTTTATCTTCGCTGCTTTCAAGATATTCAAACTCCAATGGATTTCCATAAATCGTATCGATCGTAATATTCTTATCTTCTAGTATCTTTTTCATTCCACCGATATGATCTCCGTGTGGATGAGTAAGAACAACAAATTCCAGATGTTTTACTCCATGATCCAGCAAATACTGGTGCACACGGTCTGATACATCGATCGTATCGTGATCTGTTGTCTCATAAGAATAAGCCCCAGAATCGATCAGGGCATACTTCGCGTTTTCTCCTTCTCCATATTGAAGTAAAGCTCCATCGGCGGCTCCTACATCGATAAAATGAACCTTAAATGTCTGTGCTGCATTAACTTTGATCGTTTGACCTCTCGATACGTGCAAAACAGTGATGCCTGTAAGCATCACTGTCAGCAGTACCGCTATGATCTTCTTTGTAAAATATTTCATACTTCCATCCTAGCGTTTTCTTTGTTATTTCTTAGTTACGTAAAATCCGTTTGTCTTCTTTGTTGTGATATTTCCAGATTTATCAATATATCTTACATATAAACGAACTTTTTTATTTCTTTTCTTATAAGTTACACTATTTGCTGTTTTCCATTTGTACTTGGAAGCTTTTTTTCCTCTTGGTACAAACTTATACTGTGTCATGAATTTTCCACTGGTTCCATAATTTGCACTAAATGTAAATTTGACAGACTTCTTGATTCGTTTACTGTAAGTATTCTTTGCAGATGTTGACCGTGTTTTGATCCCTGACTTATTCGCTTTGATCTTCACACTGGTTGGTGCTTTCGTATCAACTGTAAATCCAGGAAGTTTGATCTCTGTTGATCCTAATGGTGTATTATATCTTACATAAAATCTTCCACAATTTCCATTTTTGACTGTATAGGAACTTCCTGTCTTATATGCTATGGTTTTATTATTCACACCTTTTGGCACAAACTTATATTCAATGCTTGTCAACTTTGTAAATCCTTGAGCTGCTCCTGAAAATCTTACAGTAATATTCTTCTTTTCATAACGATCATAAGTATTTGCAGCATCCACACTCGTTGCTGTCAATGGCTTTGTTGTGTTTGCTGTGATATTCATGGATTTCATCACTGGAGATGATGTTTCATCATCACTTTCTTTTCCTTTGACACTTGGCTGGTTATTTCCTTTCTCTGTCTGGATAGATAACTGTGAGCCATCGGATGTTACAATGATCGTTCCACGGTCTCCTGTCTCATAGACGTCTAGTTTTGATAAATCTCTTAAGACTTTTGTATATGGAACACCACCTGTATTCATATATCCATTACTAATGATCGCAATACTAGCCTGTGATGCATCGATCACTGTTTTATGATCAGAATACTGATAGCCATTGGCTAATTCTTCTTCTGTGACATCCTGAAATCCATGATGTGGCTCCTTGAGCACCTGTGCTGTCAGATCATATCCCTTCGCGATGATCTTCTCGATCGTTTCTTTCTGGGCATCTCCAGTCATTAAGAAAGAGTTGCTTCCGTAAACGATCTTTGTGACGATAGAATATTTATTTTCCTGTCTTGTATTCAAATCAACTTTACGTCCATACTGGTAGTCATTCTCCAATGGTCCGTAGAATGTCATCTTTGCTTCTCCAAAGTTGATCGTTTCGCCAGCTGTTGGTACTACATAATCTACTTTTAGATTTTCTTTCTCTGTTTTGTCTTCTGCCTCTTCAGCAAGTTTCTTTCTTGCTTCTAAAGCTGCTTTAAAGTTCTTGTATGTTTGGGTATCAAATTCTGTCCAATTTGTTTCATCTGAAGACTGCTTGTTCTTATCTTCGCTGCTTTTCAAGTACTGAATATTCAGATCATTCCCATAAATCTTATCAATCTTGATCGTTGTATCAGAAAGAATCTTCTCCATACCTCCAATATGATCCTGATGAGGATGTGTCAGAAGTATAAATTCCAGATGTTTTACTCCCATCTTATTTAAATATTCATAGACTGGTGTCTTTGTTGTATCAATCGTCGTATCCTTTGTATTATGATACTGGTTTGCTCCTGTATCGATCAATGCATACTTTGCTTCTGTTCCTTCTCCATACTGTAATAATGCAGCATCTGCACATCCGACATCAATAAAATGAATCTTAAATGTCTGTGCCGCTTTTGCTGTATGCATTCCACGCCCGGTTACAACTGTTGTGCAGACCAATATCCATGCCAGAAAGCACACTGCAAGTTTCCTTATAATGTTCCTCATTTGTTACTCCCTTTCTTTGTTTTTCATCTTTACTCTTGATATTTCTTTTTTACAATCGAATTTTAACATACTCTTAATATTTTTGCAATTTTTTTGAAATATTTTATCATTTCTTTTTACACGAATAAAGGAAGAGTTCCTCCTTTTGGAACTCTTCCTCTTAACTTATCATATTCAATACTATATTTCAAGACTCTATATAAGACTATCTGATCTTATCTAAGTGCCAGATATCATCGACATATTCCTGAATTGTACGGTCAGATGAGAACTTGCCACATCCTGCTGTATTGGTCATCGCCATCTTAGCCCATCCTTTTGTATCTCTATATGCTTCTTCTACTTTCTTCTGAGCTTCTGCATATGAACGGAAGTCTTTTAAGATGAAGTACATATCTGCCTGGCTTCCTGTATCACCAAACAACAGACTCTGGTACAGATCTTTGTAAAGTTCTGGATCACCATTTGCATATGTTCCATCTACCAACTGATCTAAGACTTCATGGATGTCTTTATCATTCTGGTAAATCTCATATGGATGATATCCACCGTTATTCTCATAATTGATAACTTCTTCTGAGCTCATACCGAAGATAAATGCATTCTCAGCTCCAACTTCATCAACGATCTCTACATTCGCTCCATCCATTGTTCCAAGTGTTGGTGCACCATTTAACATGAACTTCATGTTACCTGTTCCTGATGCTTCTTTGGATGCTGTTGAAATCTGTTCGCTGACATCTGCTGCCGCAAAGATCCATTCTGCATTGGATACACGATAATCTTCAATAAATACAACTTTTAACTTACCTTTGATGGACGCGTCATTATTTACTTTATCAGCTACAGAGTTGATCAGTTTGATCGTCTGTTTTGCACGAAGGTATCCAGCTGCTGCCTTGGCACCAAAAATAAATGTTCTTGGGTAGAACTTCATATTTGGATTCTTCTTTAACTGATTATACAGATACATTACATGTAAAATATTCATCAGCTGACGTTTGTATTCATGAAGTCGTTTTACCTGTACATCAAAGATGGATGTTGGATCAACTTCTACGCCATTGTGTTCTAAGATATATTTTGCAAGACGTTTTTTATTCTGCAGTTTGATATCCATAAATTCTTTCTGAGCTTTTGGATCATCCACATATTTCTTCAGTCCTGACATTAAAGAAAGGTCTGTTGCCCATGTGTCTGTTCCAAGTTTCTTTGTTACCCAGTCTGCAAGTAATGGGTTTCCATGCATTAAGAAACGTCTCTGTGTGATTCCGTTTGTCTTGTTGTTGAATTTCTCTGGCATCATCTGATAGAAATCTTTCAATTCCTGATTCTTTAAGATTTCTGTATGAAGTTTTGCAACACCATTGACAGAATATCCTGCTGCGATCGCCATATGTGCCATACGTACCTGTCCGTCCCAAAGGATCGCCATCTTCTTGACTTTCTCTTCGTTTCCTGGATACATCTCACGGATCTTGTTTACGAAACGACGGTCGATCTCTTCTACGATCTGGTATACTCTAGGAAGTAATTTAGAGAATAAGTCGATTGGCCATTTCTCTAACGCTTCTGCCATGATCGTATGGTTTGTGTATGCACAAGTCTTTGTTGTAACTTCCCATGCTTCATCCCATCCAAGACCTTCTTCATCCATTAAGATCCTCATCAGTTCTGCAACAGATACTGTTGGATGAGTATCGTTCATCTGGATCGTCATCTTCTCATAAAGTTTTGTAATGTCATCGTGGTTTTTCTTATATTTGGCTACTGCTGCCTGTAAACTTGCAGATACGAAGAAATACTGCTGTTTTAAACGAAGTTCTTTTCCTTCGTAGTGATTATCATTTGGATATAATACTTCTACGATGTTCTTTGCAAGGTTCTTCTGTTCTACTGCTTTGTCATATTCACCTTTATCAAAAGAATCCAGCTGGAAGTCAGTGATCGCTTCTGCATCCCAGATCCTTAATGTATTAACGATATGATTTCCATATCCTACGATCGGATAGTCAAATGGGACTGCCATAACTGACTGATAGTTCTCCTGAATAAAGTTGGTTCTTCCAGTTGCTTCATCATATTCTGTACGGATATTTCCACCGAAACGTACTTCTTTGGCATATTCTGGACGTTTTAATTCAAATGGATTTCCATTCTTTAACCATTCATCTGGTACTTCTATCTGATATCCGTCTTTGATCTTCTGCTTGAACATTCCATATTGATAGCGGATTCCACATCCATAGGCTGCATATCCAAGTGTTGCCAATGAATCAAGGAAACATGCTGCTAATCTTCCAAGACCACCATTACCAAGTGCTGGGTCTGGTTCCTGGTCTTCAACGGCATTCAGATCTACGCCTAATTCATCAAGTGCTTCTTTCACTTCTCCATACATACTCATATTAATGAGGTTATTTCCAAGTGCTCTTCCCATCAGGAATTCCATGGACATATAATATAAAATCTTTGGGTCTTTCTCTTCGTAGGTCTTCTGAGTATCCATCCAGTCCTCAATGATCCACTCTTTCAGGGCATAAGCCACAGCCTGATAAATCTGCTGCTGGGATGCATTGTCAAGCTCAACTCTGAACTGAGTCTTTAGATTATTGAGTACTTCCTGTTTAAACAGTTTCTTATCAAATCTTTCTGTTTTCATGATTGTCTCTTCCCCTTTCGTATTCCCAGTGTGTTATTAATTTTATCATATAAATTGGAAATATGATACAAAAATTACAAATATCATTTGTATTTTTTTTCGTAAGTTCTTCTATTTATACAAGCTAGCTGCCACGCATAATTTTCCATATCCAATTTCATTGTTTGGATAGTCCAAAAATCCATTCATTTTCCTTGCACCTTTATGAAAATAAGCTTTGATCCGCTCTCCATACAAATAAGGATCATTTTTTCTTATGATCCCCCATTCCATCAAAAGAGCTGCCGCTCCTGTGACAAATGGCGTTGCCATTGACGTCCCGGACAAGCTGTTTTCACCGCCTCCTGGTGCTGCTGCCAAAATTCCAACTCCAGGTGCCACAAGATCTGGTTTCTTTACACCATATTTTTGATCACCCCGCCCCGAAAAATCTGCATAGGACTGATATCTGACATCATACGCACCTGCTGAGATCACATTTTCTGCAGTTGATGGGATTGTTAAAGTAAACTCTTTATCTGGCTCTAAAAATCTAGTTTCCTGATTATTTCCTGAAGATACCGGAAGCCACATCTGATATTCCCCATTTCTGATATTTCGTGGAATCAATGTAAGATCCCATTGTCCACTCTCTATATGTTCCCCCTCTTGCACAATAAAACTAAGGAATATTTCCTGTCTTACATTGTACGGTGTTGGGTAACCATTGTATACAAAGACGATCGTATTTCCATATGAATATTGTGACTTTCCCTGTTGATCTGTGATCTCATAAGATATTCCCGATGGAGATTCCAGCTGTATTCTTAACTCATCCACGAAATCTTTCCATATCTGGAGATTTAGATTCTGCTCAAATGGTGCAATATCCAATAAGATTTTTTGTTGTTCCTTGATCAGCTTTCCTTGTTTATGCTTCCCACTATTTCCCTCATTTCCTGTTCCAATGCAGATCGTACATTTCCATTGCTGTGCGATCTGTGATATAAATCTTTCTAACAAGGAATTTCCTCTATGGTCTCCATAATTATGTCCATAACTGATATTGACCGCAACCGGCTGTCCTGCCTGTGATGCTTCATTGATCACATATTGTAATGCTGTCATCAATTGTGTCGTCCTTGGGAAACCTTTTTCTCTCGTATCTCCCAATTTCACAACGATCAGTTCTGCCTCTGGTGCAACCCCGTTTATCCCGGCGCAGATTGAAGCTACATGTGTTCCATGCCCAGATCGATCTCTGCTCCGAAAATCGTATCTTTCTCTTTCTGAGTGCAATACTTTATTGATTTCTTCTTTTGTATAGAGATTTCCGTTAAGAAATGGTTTAGGCGGACTTCCTTTGACCGTTTGATCCCATAGTGCATAAATCTTAGTATCTCCATTTTCATCTATAAAATCTGGGTGAAAAATATCGATTCCTGTATCGATCACAGCGACAAAAACACCTCTTCCAGTCAATGAAAGAGGTAGATTCTTGACCGACAACATACAAGATGCGGCTATCGATGGTTGTCGGCTTAATAATAGATTTTTCGGTTTTTCTATATAAATAACTTGTTCATTTGCCCCAAATGCTTCCAACTCGTCTTCTTTTATATAGGCGATCGCATAACCCATACTCAACGGTTCGATCCTCGTTGTGTCTGACCATCTGATCGTATCAAGTGTGCCTGCGTAGCAAAATATGATCTCCCACTGATCCGTTTCTTTATCGTATCCTGCATCTAAATCCTTGGACCTCTCCCGTTCTTCTTCGCTAAGATCCAGAGCAAGATTTAATTGATTTTCAAACTTTTCATCCTGTTCCATACGATACCTGCACACTTTCGTTTTTCTTATCTTATGCAAAATCTGTGGGGTTTATTCTTAGATTGCTCATATCTCTCTTTTGCAGTATTTCCATACGGATGCACAAATTCCATAAACAGAAGATGCTGTCATGATCCCTGCCGCAACCGCCACTGCGATCAGCATTGTTTTTTGTCCATATAAATAAAATAAATGCCACTGTTTTGCTAATACATAATTCATCGTATAGTATAAATTTCCACCTGGTACTAATGGAATGATTCCCGTGATCAAAAATACTGTTACAGGAGTTTTTAAGATCCTTGCCATTGTTTCTGCATAAATCGTCGCAACTGCGGCCGCTGCCAGATTCGCCACAAATGTACTTGGCATCTCATTCCACACGATAAGATAGGCGATCCATGATACCATCCCAGAAATCCCAGCCATACAAAGTTTCTTCCCTCGAAGGTTATAAAGTACTGCAAATCCAAAACTTCCAACAAAACTTGCCAGTACCTGTATGATCTCTGCTTTCATTTATAATACACCTCCTAAGAACATCAATGCCATAAAAGAACCTGCTGCAAGGAATACAGCCAACAGTATCGATTCACAGACTCTTAAGATCCCTGACATCATGTCTCCACCGATCATATCCCGAAGTGCATTAACAAATGCAACTCCAGGAACCAACAGCATGATATTACCGATGATGATCTTTCCATAATCCTCCGTCAGTCCGAATTTTGCACTGATATATGCAAATGCTGCAACAAAAAATGATAATAGAAAGTTTAATACCATTTCGTTGGGTGCTAAGATTTTGATATATCTTGCAAGGATCGTAACAAATGCCCCTGCGATCATTGCTATGATCGCTTCTGTAATGCCACCTCCATAAAATGAAGTCCATGCTGCTGCAATGACCGCTGATGTAAGAACTTCCTCTGTAAAAACGACGACTTTTCCCTTTTTAATTTCTGCGATCTTTCGTTTTACTTCCTCTTCTTCCGGAAGTTCTTTACACATATATCTTGATAACTGATTTAACTCATCCAGTTTGGTAAAGTCTGTCTTATATGACTTGATACGCTTTGTCTGCGTTAAGATTTCTCCTTTTTCATCTTCGATCGTTGTTACAATACTTGATGTGATAGAAAATACATTGGCTTCTTTCGCTCCATACGCCTTGCAAATTCTTGAAATCGTATCTTCTACCCTTGAAACACCTGCTCCTGACACTAGCATGCATTCTCCGATCTCCATTGCGTATTTTAATACTTTTTTCATTTCCATAACATCTATCTCCTGCTATCTATTGTATCGAAATTGACTGTATTGTAACACAAAAGAAACCCTTGTGCTATGATCACACAAGGATTTCATGTAACATTCATGTTTTGTTTACATTTCTTCGAGATGAAAAGAAGATTAATGCTATTAATCATCAATCTTATGTGTCCAAGCAACCGCCAATGCACCTGCACCAATATGACATGCAACACTTAAAGATAACGGATCTTGCTGGAATTCCATTCCTGGAAATTCTGCCATCAGTTCTTCTTTCCATTTGAGCGCTGCCTCTTCATCTTTTGTATATGCAGACTGAAGATATGCGTGTTTACCAAAATCTCCATCTGGGAAACGCTCTTCTAACTCTTTTCTTACTGCTGCGATCATCTTTTTCTTTGCCTGTTTGACACCTCTTGTCTTCGCAAATGCATCCAGCTTCTCGCCATGGATCTGTAAAACTGGTTTGATTCCAAGCACTGTACCGATGGCTGCTCCTGCTGCTGTAACACGTCCGCCTTTCTTCAGATACTTTAACGTATCTACCATAATATAGATTCCAGAATCTAATTTGTCTGCTTCTAAGATGTCTTTGATCTCTTTGGCTGACTTTCCTTCTTCCGCTAATTTGGCCGCATCTAAGACAGACTGTCTCTGTGTGACAGAAATCCTCTGGTTATCTACAACCTGAACTTTTCCATCGTAATCATCTGCTAACATTGCCGCTGTCGCACAGGAACTGCTTAATCCACTAGACATCGCGATGTGCACGATCTCATCATGGTCTTCTAATAACTTCTCCCACAGATCCAACACATCTCCAGGTGCAGGCTGAGATGTTTTGATATCTTCATCTTCATTTAATTTCTGATAAAATTCATCCTGTGTTAATGTAATATCTTCAAAATATAATTCTTCGTTAATATAAAATGGCATTGGAATCACTGAGATTCCTAATTCTTTACCTTCTTTTTGAGTAATTCCGCTGTTACTATCTGTTACGATCGCAATCTTGCCCATTCTTCTAATCCCTTTCTTTAAATTTCCTATCAATATATCTATTTTTTGCCTTTATCTCACATCATAACAGAGATTCATAGATATCGTCAAAGGTTTTCCCCTCATATTTTGAAAAAATACATAACTATTTTGTGATTTCCTGCAAAAATCTTGCAATTGGAAATCCTACAACATTGTAGTAATCTCCTTCGATCCCTTTGATAAAGACAGCTGCTTTTCCTTGAATTCCATAAGACCCAGCCTTATCCATAGGTTCTCCAGTCTTGATATAATGATCGATCTGCTCATCACTGATCTCATAAAATGTAACTTTTGTTTCTTCATAAAATGTTTTTGTTTTTCCATCTTCGATGATGCAAACTCCTGTATACACTTCATGTGTCTGTCCGCTTAACATCGTAAGCATTCTTTTTGCGTCCGCTTCGTCTGTCGGTTTCCCAAGAATCTGTCCCTGATATGCTACAACGGTATCTGCTCCCACGATCATACTTTGTTTCTCTGACTTCTTATATATGTCTTTTGCTTTGATCGATGCTAATTCCATAACTACTTCATTTGGTGCTGTTTTTGTTGTGATCTCTTGTGCATCGCTTGGCATAACATCAAATTTCAGATCGGCAAGTTCCAGGATTTCTTTTCTTCTTGGGGAAGCAGATGCTAATATAATATGTTTCATTTGTTTTATACCTCTTATTTTACTTAAGTTATCAAATTCTCCTATAGAACAAAAAAGCAGCTTTTCATACACTTTCGCATACAAAAAGCTGTTTTGTCATTCTTAATTAATCTTCAATCTTTTCTTCTAATTTCAGATTGATTCTTCCCATCTTGTCGATCTCTAATACTTTGACAGCTACTTTGTCTCCGATATTCACGACATCTTCTACTTTCTCAACTCTTTCATTAGAAAGTTTTGAAATGTGGATCATTCCGTCTTTGTTTGGAGAAAGCTGTACAAATGCACCGAAGTTCATGATCCTTACAACTTCACCTTCGTAAATATCTCCAACATTCAATGGTTCTACGATGGATTTGATGATGCTGATCGCTTTATCGATCATTGCCTGATCTTCGCTTAAGATATCAATACGTCCACTTTCGTCAATATCGATCTTAACACCTGTTTCATCAATGATTCCATTGATCGTTTTACCCTGTTTACCGATAACTTCTGAAATCTTCTCAGGATCGATCGTATACTGAGAGATCTTTGGAGCAAATTCTCCGACGTGGTCTCTTGCAGCTGGGATCACTGGATTCATAACATCATGAAGGATATGTGTTCTTGCTTCTTTTGTTCTTGCAATCGCTTCGCGGATGATCTGTTCTGTCAATCCATGAATCTTCTCTGGTACAGAAACGAATGGTCTTTCAGGAATCTGCTGTTTTATCTTTGCCTGCTTGATCTGCTTAATGATCGTTCTTAGATCAAACGGCTTTAAAATAAAATAAGATGCTCCTAATTCCATAGCCTCTTCGCAGACATTTTCCTGCCCCATTGCGGAGACCATAATAATGATCGGTCTTTTACTTAGATCTTCTGTTTGCAAACGTTCTAATACACCAATTCCATCGAGTTTCGGCATAATGATATCCAGTAATACAACATCCGGTTGTTTTTCCTTGATGATACGCAATGCTTCTTCTCCATCATCCGCACTTGCGATTACTTCAATATCACTTTCCTGCTCTAACAGTTCTGTCATCATCTCAACAGTTCTCTGGTTGTCATCTGCAATAGCCACATTAATCTTGTTCATCTTCAGTCCTCCCATTCTGTTTTTCTCTACAAATTAATTATATATTTGATTTAAGTTTACAAACAACCCATATTTCTTCGCAAGTTTTGGTTGATTTCCAAAGGATTCGACATAATTCGACAAAATTAATTCTATTTTTTAAAATCTATGTCATATTTCGCTGCGTAAATTGTTAAATATATAATTTCTCACTTCGATGATTCCATATGACATCCAGTAACTCTGTTGTTGTCACAACAATCTGATCTGCTTCGGCATGCATCAGCTCCTCTCTGTTCTCAAATCTGTACAATGTTCTAATGTTTGACAGATTATTTTCTTTCTTTCCTAGTATATCATGTCTTCGACTTCCTGTCATAAGAATTTGCAATTCCTTTTTATTTCACTTTACTTCCTGCATGATCTTTATAAACTTCAATCTTTTGATCGATCTGATCTTTCAATTCATCGACATGTGAAATTATGCCAACCAGCTTATTTCCTTCCAAAGACAGTGAATTTATGATCTGCATCGCCTTATTTAAAGAATCCGCATCTAAAGTACCAAATCCCTCATCAATAAAGATCGTATCAACCTGTATCCCGCCTTTTTTGTTCTGGATCACATCACTTAATCCTAACGCAAGAGATAATGCTGCTTTAAATGATTCTCCTCCAGATAATGATCTTACATTTCTTCTTTTTCCTGTCCATTCATCAAGAATCTCCAATTCCAGACCAGAAGATCCTTTGTTTATATCATTTTCTTCTTTTCGAAGCAGATAATATCTTTGTTCACTCATAACGGACAACCGTTCATTGGCTGCTGCCAAGATCAGATCAAAATATACTGACTGCACAAAACGTTCAAATGAAATCTTTGTCTTTCCTTTTTGTTCTCCATTTGCTGTATCTGACAGATCTTTTAACAGTGTATAGTTCATTTCTGTTTCTTTATACTCTTCCATCTTCTTGTCCATAAATCTTATCGATTGTTCGTTTACAGAGATATGTTGATTTAATTGTTCCAGATTCTGATTTTGTTTTTGTATTTCTTTTTTCATCTGATGAAGTTTTGTTTCAAATTTTCTAAAATCTGAAATTTCTTCATTCATCTCTTTGTGTTCTTCCAACTGTTTTGTAACACTCGAAAGTGTATTTTCTTTTTCTTCAATGGCCGCTTTGATATGAACTCCCTGTATTTCAACACTTTCTTTTTTCTTTTCTATTTCTTCTTTATTAAATTTCATCTGATCGATCTCATCAGATAATCGCTGCTGTTCTTCACTGGCATCTTTATATGTTTTATATTCAAGATTCTTACAGATTTCTTCTATTCTGGCCTCTGTCTGCTTATATAAACTATCTTTTTCATGTGATTTTCCGGCAATTTCCTGCAGTTTTTCCACATAGTTCAATTGTTTTTCTTTGGATTTTTCAACTTTTACTCTTTGTTCTGCTATCTTTTCTTTCTGTTTTTTGATTCTTTCAAATTCTTTTTTTACTTTTTTATATTGTCGTAAAGAGATTTCATAGATCTCGTCAAGCTTTTCAAACTCTTCTGATCTTTTCCCACTTTTTTTGCAAAGCTGTTCTTTACATATCTCAACAATACCTTTACTCTGTTTTACTTTCGCAAATGCAGTATTATATTGCCGATCGATCAATTCCGTTTCTTCACGAAGTGCACGAAGCATCTCCTGCGTAATATCACTTTCTTTAAAATCTGCTGTTTTTGGATGATGTAATGATCCACAAACCGGACATGGATGACCGTCTATCAGATTTCTTGCCAGAAGTCCTGCTTGATTACAGTCATATCGATCCTGCCAGTCTGACAATCGATCTCTGTATTCTTTTCTTTGCATTCTGATCTTATCATAGACTTCTCCAGCCTCTTCATAAATCCGAAGTTTCTCAAAATAAGCTTCTTTCTCCTTACACAATTCATGATTTTTTTCTGTCTGAACATGAAGTTTCAATTCTTCTTTTTGCAAATGATCGTATTGTGTTTCAATCTCATCTGCCTGTCTAAGAAATTCTAGTAGTTTTAATTCTCTTTGTCTTTCGTTCTCTTTTTTTTTCTCCGTTTCTTCCTGCTGTCTGATCATACGTTCTTTCGCATTCTTTAAAGATTCCTTTTTTTTCTCTAATGCTTCCAGCTCTTTATATTGTTTTATCTGTTTTTGGAGTTCTTGAAACCTTAATTCCTTTTTATGTAGTTTCGGCAGTTCCTTTTGGATCTGATCATATTCTTTTTTGATCGCTCGCTGTTCTGCTTTATTTTCTTTTTCTTGTACTATAAGTTCTTTAATTTCTTCTTTTATATCTTTGATCTTCTGTCTCTTCTCCGTTATCTGTGAAAAAACAATCCGTTGCTTCTGATATAGTTCTTCTTGTGTTTCTTTTTGTTTCTGGAAATTCTCATATTCTTGTTGTTTTCGATACTGATATCTTTTTACTACATCCATAAATTCTACAATTTGATGTTTTTGTTTTAAATACCGTGTATATTCTTCATATTCTTCTGCATCTTTTGATACAAAAATGTTATCTTCCTGCTCTAACAAGGTATTCCCAAGATTCTCATATTCGTATTTACAAGAAAGATGTCTACGTTTGATCTTTTCCTGAAATTCATACAGATACCATGTTCCAAAAATCTTACGAAAGATTTCACTCCGTTCTTTTCCTTTCGCGTAAAGAAGTTTTAAAAATTCTCCTTGTGCGATCATTGAAATCTGCTGATACTGCATACGGTCCATTCCAAGAATTTCTTCCATCTGCGCGGTCACTTGCTGACTTCCTGTTGTTACAATCTCATCTTCTTGATACAATACTGCATACGG
>ENA-OQIZ01000727-OQIZ01000727.1-human-gut-metagenome-genome-assembly--contig:-NODE-727-length-15224-cov-2.462675_pt1 | contig 15224 bp, 11 predicted proteins | sample MGYA00242593_ERZ504758 | MGnify/ENA primary metagenome ERZ504758 (study PRJEB26092, sample SAMD00036364) | human gut metagenome | host: Homo sapiens | study: EMG produced TPA metagenomics assembly of...
AACATGGTTATCGCAATCGCGACGCTTTCGCTGCCGAGCTTGGCATTCCTGCCAACACTTTGCGTAATTACGAAATGGACATTCGGGAACCAGGCTTTCCATTCCTTATAAAGATGTCGCAGCTTTTTCATGTCTCTACAGATTACCTGTTAGGGTTAACAGAAGAAAGAGCGGCTACAGCTGTCGATGTTCAATCCATCTCCGAACAGCAGCTTATCGAGAAATATCGTCTTCTCGACTGCACAGGAAAGGAACTCATAGATTACACAATTGCCATTGAATTAAAGCGAACCACCTTATTGGAAAATCAAAAAAACCGCATTCTCCATTATTAGCAGGCGTTTAATTTCTTAAAACAGTCATAATCGTTTTATGCATTTTCTATATACTTCTATAGCCAGCAGTGGACTATCTCTGCATTTTCTCTGGCTATAATTTTCCAAGTGTGCCGTCAGTCTTCATATTATCTGACCACTGATCTTCTTTTATAAGATAGTCTTTTATTCTTTTATTTGAAGATAACTGCTGTAATTCAAAAAACTCCCCACCGATCATTCAGTGGGAAGTTTCTCAATTCCAGTAATCTTTATTTCGCAACAAAGTTTACGATCTTATTCGGTACATAAATCTCTTTCACAAGAGTCTTTCCTTCCAGGAAGGAAGCCACTCTCTCATCCTTCTTAGCCAGCTCAAGAGCTTCCTCTTTCGCACAGCCGTTAGGGATTACGATGGTTCCACGAACCTTACCGTTGACCTGGACACCGATTTCTATGGAGTCCTCTACAGTCTTGCTCTCTTCATATTCCGGCCACTTGGAAAGGGAAAGTAAGCCTTCTCCGCCGATGGTCTCCCAGATTTCCTCGCAAAGATGAGGTGCAAACGGGCAAAGGAGCTTGATGAAAATTACAAGGTCATCCTTGCTGATCTTGCCAACAGCATAAATCTCATTGATGAGAGTCATCAGGCAGGCAATTGCAGTGTTAAACTTCATAGCCTCGATATCGGAGGATACCTTCTTGATTGCCTTATGGATCTTAACCTCCATATCCTTGGCTGCCGGCTCCTCTGTCATGATATCGGTCAGTCCTGCAACTCTCTCAAGGAAACGCTTGCAGCCTCTTACGGAGCTGTCGTTCCACGGAGCAGCTGCGCCGTAGTCACCCATGAAGAGAACGTAGGTACGAAGTGCATCTGCACCATACTCATTTACAATGTCAAGCGGGTCAACAACGTTGCCCTTGGATTTACTCATCTTGTCGCCGTCTGAACCAAGGATCATACCCTGTGCAGAACGTTTCGCATATGGCTCCGGAGTATTGACAATTCCCATGTCATACAGGAAATGATGCCAGAATCTGGAGTAGATCATATGTCTGGTTACATGCTCCATACCGCCGTTGTACCAGTCAACCGGCATCCAGTATTCCATCTTCTTGCGGTCTGCAAGAGCTTCTGTATTGTGTGGATCCACATAACGAAGGAAATACCAGGAAGATCCAGCCCACTGTGGCATGGTATCAGTCTCTCTCTTGGCATCGCCGCCGCATTTCGGGCATTTGCAGTTTACGAAGGAATCGATCTTTGCAAGTGGAGACTGTCCGTCCTCACCTGGCTGGAAGTCTTTGATCTTCGGCAGACGAAGCGGAAGCTCCTCATATGGAACTGCTACATCACCACATTTCGGACAATGAACGATCGGGATTGGCTCGCCCCAGTATCTCTGACGGTTAAATGCCCAGTCTTTCATCTTATACTGAACGCCAGCTTTACCAATGCCCTTCTTCTCAAGCTCTTCCAGCATGCGCTTGATGGAATCCTTCTTATTTGTATAGCCATTCAGGAAATCGGAGTTGATCATCTCACCGTCACCTGTGTAGGCTTCTTTCTCAATGTCGCCGCCCTTGATAACCTGGATAATGTCAATACCAAATTTCTTGGCGAAATCATAGTCTCTCTGGTCATGTGCCGGTACCGCCATGATCGCGCCGGTACCATATCCCATCATTACATAGTCTGCAATGTAGATCGGGATCTTCTTGCCATTTACAGGATTTACGCCCTCAAGTCCCTGGATGCATACACCTGTTTTCTCTTTTACAAGCTGGGTTCTCTCGAACTCAGTCTTCTTCGCACACTCTTCACGGTAAGCCTTGATCGCATCCATGTTGGTAATGCGGTCAGCATATTTGTCGATCAGCGGATGCTCCGGTGCGATAACCATGAAGGTTACACCGAACAGGGTATCTGGTCTGGTGGTGTAAATCTGCAGTGTCTCATCAATTCCGTCAACTGCGAAGTTTACGAAAGCACCTGTGGATTTACCGATCCAGTTTACCTGCTGCTGCTTGATGTTCGCCGGATAGTCCACATCCTCCAGTCCCTCAAGAAGCTTGTCTGCATACTGGGTGATTCTTAAATACCAGACATCCTTGGACTTCTGGATAACGTCGCTGTGGCAGATATCGCATTTTCCTCCCTGACTGTCCTCATTGGAAAGAACAACCTTACAGGATGGACAATAGTTAACTAATGTCTTATCACGGAAAACAAGTCCGTTCTCAAACATTTTCAGGAAAATCCACTGAGTCCATTTATAGAAATCTTCCTGTGTGGTATCGATCACACGGCTCCAGTCAAAGGAGAATCCAACACTCTTCAGCTGATTAGTGAATTTCGCAATGTTCTGGTCTGTGATCTCACGAGGATGTGTATTCGTCTTAATCGCATAATTCTCAGTAGGAAGTCCGAATGCATCGAATCCGATGGGGAACAGTACATTGTATCCCTGCATTCTTCTCTTTCTGGAAAGTACCTCGATACTGGAATATGCCTTAATATGTCCAACGTGCATTCCCGCACCACTTGGGTATGGGAACTCTACAAGGCCGTAGAATTTCGGTTTATCACTTCCGTCAACAGCTTTAAATGCCTGCTGCTCTTCCCACTTTTTCTGCCATTTCGGCTCGATTTTCTTAAAATTGTGTTTCATTGATGGTTCCTCCACATTTATTGTGCCTGTCATAGCTGTTCAATGCCTTCACAGCTATTGCCTGTCAACAAAATAACCGTCGGCTGATCCGCCTGTTTATCGCGCAGATCAGGCGCGTTATTTTGCAAAAATCCTTTTACCATTCTAATCCAACATAGTGGTTTTGTCAACGAGAAACCGCCTCTATTGCGGCCTGAAGCTGATTATCCTCGTCATGGGTATAATCCGTCCGATTCAAAAGGCTGGCATCCAGTTTTACCTCCACATCCGGCGTGATTCCCACCTTGTGGATATCATTGCCCTTGGGGGTAAAATATTTCGCCGTAGTCAGCTTCACCGCACTTCCATCAGAGAGCTGGCGGATGCTCTGAACGATTCCCTTTCCATAAGTGGTGGTTCCCACAATCGTTCCAATCTCATAATCCTTCACTGCCCCGGCAAAAATCTCTGATGCACTGGCGCTGTTCTCATTTACCAGCACTGCCAGCGGAATGTCGATCGGGGTGTCGCCGTCACACTTCATCTCCTGTTTTTCCCCATATTTATCCTCTGTATACACGATCAGACCTTCGGGCAAAATCTGGCGCAGCACATCGCACACAGAAGAAAGCACCCCACCTGGATTGTCACGAAGATCCACGATCAGCTTCTCCATGCCTTTTGCCTGAAGATCTTTGTAAGCATCCTCAAACTGCTGGGGTGTTACCATGGTAAACTCTGTAATTCGCAAATATCCTATAGAATCCTCCAGCATTTCATAAGAAACAGTGGGCAGCTCCACATCGCTCAAAGTCACTGTAATTTCTTCCGGTTCATCTGCCTCCTGGTGATAGACGGTCAGGATAGAAGTACCGTCCTCCTTTTCCCGGATCATCTTTGAGACCTCAGCTGGCGTCATTTCCGTTACATCCGTTCCGTTCACGGCCGTGATCACATCATTCGCCTTCAGCCCGGCCTCATCCGCCGGACTGCCCTCATAACAATCCACCACCAGAATACCACCCTCCGTATTCTGGGTAATGCTCACACCGATTCCAGAGTAAGAGCCCTCCGTATCTCTCATCTCCTCCTCGTATTCTTCCTCCGTATAATATCTGGAATACGGATCCCCCAGCCCATACAGAAGCCCGGTATAAATCCCCTCCTTCAGCGAATCCTCATCCACATCTTCCAGATAATTCTGATCTATAATATCTTCCAGATACTTAATCTTCTGGGTAACCACCACATCCGACAGTACATTACTTCCCGCACGTCCCGCTTTCTGAAGACCCACATATCCCCCGCCCAGCACCAGGGATGCGCAAAGCACACCAGTTACAGCCCCCTTCATAAATTGTTTATCTGCCATATATTATCACTCCTCACCATACAAGTTTCATCCAGTTTCCAGCTAGCTCACCGGAGCGTTGCACCGACTTGCGTGGAATATCATTTGCCCCAATGCGTCCGCCTTGAAACACCTTACTTGTTTTTATACAAAAGGACTGCCAGATCTCTCCAGCAGCCCCCATATCCTCTTCTCATATTCTGGCGGAATGCGAACAACCGCCCTTATTGTAAAACAGAACTCTCACACCTTCAAGTGTTTTCTTGTAGTAATAAAGCTTCCCACAAGACCAATTCCAATTCCCAGAGCCAGCGCCACCGGAACCAGGGTCTGGTAGATCTGTCCAACCGGAATGAAATCTACAACACCCAGAAGTACGCTGAACTTGGTATATACATAGGTTACCACATTATTGTAACAGAAATACAAAATGATTAGTGGGATTCCTGCACCGATCAGTCCCAGGATCATACCCTCCAGAAGGAACGGTGCACGTACAAAACTATCGGTAGCACCAATATATTTCATAATTCCGATTTCGTCCTTACGAACTGTAATACCAACGGAAATGGTATTACTGATCAGGAAAATAGCGATCAGCAGCAGGATCACGATCACAGCCACAGATACATAGGAAACAATACGGTTAATGGAACCAAGAGTCTTGGCAGCCTGTTCAGACTGATTGACCTCTCGTACATTATCCAGTGTCTTGATGTAGGCAACCAGCTCAGACTGTTTCTCAATGTTGTTCATGTACACACGGTAGTTGGATGAGTTTGCCAGCGGGTTATCATCCTTGAAACCGTCTGCTGCCTCAGAGTCATCACCGAAATATTCCTGCTTCATCTTCTCCCAGGCTTCATCACCGGACTCAAATTCAATCTTGGAAACCTCCGGGCGCTGCCTGATCAGTTCTCCAACTGCATCCATCTGCTCCTGTGTGGTTCCTTCATTAAAAAGCACTGTGATCGGCACATCTTCCTCAACCTTATGCGCCAGCGTATTCACATTATTTACAATGGAAAAGAAAATTCCGAAAAGAAAAATACATGCTGCCATCGTAATAATAGAAGCAATGGAAAACATGAAATTTCTCTTGATGTTCTTGATACCCTGCTTCAGAGTATACCAGATGGTACTAGGCCTCATAATATTCTCCCTCTTTCTCGTCGCTGATGATCACTCCATTATGCATGGTCAGTACACGCTTCTTCATGGAATTGACAATCTCTTTATTGTGGGTTACTACCAGAACGGTGGTTCCACGCTGGTTAATTTCCTCAAGGAGCTTCATGATCTCCTCGGATGTCTTCGGGTCAAGATTACCAGTAGGCTCGTCTGCAAGAAGGATGTCCGGGCGGTTTACAATCGCCCTGGCAAGAGCAACTCTCTGCTGCTCTCCACCAGACAGCTCGTCAGGGTATGCCTTGTATTTCCCTGCAAGTCCAACCTCCTGAAGTACCTCCGGAACTCTCTTGCGGATAACTCTGGTAGGACGGTTCACAACACGCTGGGCAAAAGCTACATTCTCATACACATCCCTGTCCTTCAGAAGACGGAAGTCCTGGAATAAAACACCAAGCTTACGGCGGTATTTGGCCACACGGCGGTGCTTCATCCCCTCAAGCTTCTCTCCGCTTACGATAATCGTACCGGATGTGGAATCCAGTTCCTTCAAAAGCAGCTTGATCAGCGTGGATTTACCAGAACCGCTGTTTCCTACTATAAATACGAATTCACCTTTATCTACATTGAGATTGGCGTGATTCACGGCCGGCAGTCCCGGTCCATAGGACTTGCTTACATCTATCAGATCAATCATGATATCCTCCTACATTTTTCATATAAAAATTCAATTCAGCAGTTTGCTTAATTTTTATGTAACATTATTGTAATATATGTCTGATGAAAATGCAACCTTATTTTTCCCGAAAGCATAAGCATTACCGGTTACTGGTTACTGTGAACTTCGTTCACAAAAAACGCCTCGCGGAATGTTACCAGTGAACAGTAACCATTACCGTTCTATCGTTATCATATCTTCTTCCATACACAGTAACATGCCATCTTTCCAGCTTCATTTTCAGGCAGTACTTTATTATAACAGAGAAAACTAAGAACGCAATAGATTTCACAAAGGAAACACAAAGCAGATCCAGAAATATTTCCAAATACCACGTTCAGAGTTCTCATACTGATAAATCACAAGAGATAAAATATGCCTGCCACAAACAAATGCAGCAGGCACAGAAATTACAGATATGAAAATTAATACTCCAGAGTCTCCATATACTTCATGTATCTTACAACCATCAGCGCGATCTTGAATGTGATCGCATCCTCGAATACACGAAGGTCAAGTCCGGTGCTCTTCTGGAGCTTGTCCAGACGATAAACCAGAGTATTACGGTGAATGTAAAGCTGTCTGGAGGTCTCGGATACATTCAGGCTGTTCTCAAAGAACTTGTCGATGGTAACCAGAGTCTCCTCGTCGAAATCATCCGGGGACTTGCCGCCGAAGATCTCCTTAATAAACATCTTGCACAGCGGGATCGGAAGCTGATAGATCAGACGGCCTATTCCAAGAGAGCTGTAAGCAATAACGTCCTTCTCAGGTGAGAAAATCTTGCCTACATCAAGAGCCATTCTGGCTTCCTTGTAGGAACGGGAAACTTCCTTCAGCTCGCTTACGATAGTTCCGTATGCAATATGTGTAGTATTCTCTTTCTCAAGTCCTAAGGTATCAAGGATGGTCTGGGCAAGCTTATCCATCTCCTCGTATCCTTCATTCTCCTCAAGCTCCTTGACAATGATAATGCTCTTCTCATCAACAGCTGTGATAAAGTCCTTGCTCTTGCCGCCGAACAGACTCTTCACGCTCTCCATGGAGCTGTGCTCTCTCTCCTGCTCAAGCTCTAGGATCATAACCACCCGTCGAACATCCGCATCAATATGAAGCTTCTTCGCACGATTATAAATATCTACCAGAAGCAGGTTATCAAGAAGCAGGTTCTTAATGAAGCTGTCCTTGTCAAAACGCTCCTTATATGCAACGATCAGGCTCTGGATCTGGAAAGCGGCAAGCTTTCCTACCATATAAGTATCTTCATCTTCTCCGTGGGCGACCAGAATGTATTCCAGCTGGTAATCATCACAGACCTTGAAATACTGATAACCTTTCACAAGCTGGCTGGCAGCCTGGGATTCCACAAATGCCTGAATATCCTGTGGCTGAATCTCAAATTCACTGTAGGTGGACGCCAGTGTCTTGCCATCTGTGTCAATAATGCAAAACTCCGTCCTGGATATCTCCCTGAGCCCCTCAAGTGTATTCTGCAGTACCTGATTTGATATCATTACCCTTCCGTCCCTTCTTGTAAATTATAGGGCTACTGGTCTCACAGCTGTCAATGTATTCCAGGATAGTGAAAACATTGTCAAAGAGAGCAGTAACATTATATGTTCGCCGGTATAACCGGCATGAATCGCTGTCCATTAGTGCCAAAATTCGCGGTCTCAAATCTGTAATATTGCACAAAGCCTCAGACAGTCTTAGGAAAATCTACTGATTCCAAAAATTCATGAACCTATTTTAATACAAAATCACCAAAAAAGGAAGAGGAAAGTAGAAAAAATTTACAAATTTCCAGCATATTTTTTTAACTTTTTCTATATCACTCCAATTTCAAGCCCTATTTTCCTTTTTTTTTCGGTGCGCAAAAGGCTTTGGTAAAGTTTTTCTTTTTACTTACGTTCAATAAATCCCTCACCATGAACTTCACGCACGTCAGACACGATCACAAAAGCATCCGGGTCAATATGGTCTACCAGCTCTTTCAATGCCACGATCTCCTTGCGTCCCACAACGCAGTAAAGAAGCAGCTTGTCCTGGCCGGAGTACATTCCCTTTCCGTGGACTCCGGTCACGCCGCGATCCAGTTTGTCCATGATTTCTCTGGAAATCTCGTCAGGCTTGCTGGTAATGATATACGCCTGTTTTGAAAATTTCAGACCTTCGATCAAGCTGTCAGATACCTTTGTTACAAGATAAACGGCGATGATGGCATAAAGTGCTTTCTGCACACCGAACACATACATACCTACAAGTACAATGGCTCCGTCAATAAACTGCATAATCTGGGCAATGGAGTAATGGCGGAGCTTCCGCTGCAGCAGTGCCGCCATCATGTCTGTGCCCCCGGTAGTTCCTCTTCCAAGAAACACAAGTCCGATTCCAATCCCCTGGATTACACCACCATAAACGGCTGCCAGCAAAAGATCATTTCCTGCAATATCAAATGCCGGAAGAACCGCCAGCCAGAATGACAGGCAGATTTCTCCCACCAGTGCCCTTTTCACAAACTGGAATCCACTGAGCTTCATTCCGATCAGAAACAGCGGGATATTCAGACTTAAGTTCGTGATCCACAGCGGGATGCCTCCCGGCACGACTCCCTCCGTCCACTCTTTTACCAGGATCGCAATACCGGAAAAGCCTCCGGTTACCATACCGGACATATCGAAAACACTGTTTATGGCAGTTGCCATAAGGGCTGTACCCACAATGATCATCAGGTAGTCCAGGAAGGCAGCTTTTTTGTTATTTTGGAACATGGCGTTACCTCCGTATTCTGCTTTCTTATTCATCATCCTCCAATTGCTTTGTAAGATATCTTCCAACGATTTTGGAAAATCCGGTAATATTTCGGATATATGCAAAATCCTTTCCAAAAATCTTCTTCTCCGTCGCCAGATCTTTCTCTTCCCCGGCGAAAACACCCAGCACGCTCACTCCCTGGCTGCGCAGCTTACGGATCTGGGCTGCAGTGTCGGTAATTGCGTACTTCCCATGATACGGTGCCGGATTCTTCGCATTGGGACGATTGACAATAACATCGTAAGGACGTCCATCACTGAGAATGATCAGAATCTTTTTCTCTTCCTCCCGGTTCAGAAGGCCGTATCCTGCTGCCCGGATGGCAAGTCCGTCACGGTTGTTGGATGATGTTACATAGTTAAATATATTTTCATTTGCACTTCTTTGGTCGTCATATTCTCTGAAGCGGTGGAGAATGGTATAGTCCCAGAAGGTGCAGTAGCTCATCACTCTGTGGGGCAGCTCTGCATTGCTAAGTGCCTCGCTGATAATGTAGGCCTGCAGCGCTACCTCGCCCTGGCGGCTCATCTGGGAACCACTGGCATCGATCAGCACATCCACCACAAAATCAGAAGAATCCCCCTTCAATTCCCGCCTAAAAACCTGTGCATCACTGCTTCTTCCAAGCCGCCACAGCCTTGATGGAACAATCATTCCTCTGTCTGAAAGAATCTCCTGATTTTCACTTTTGATGACCAGTGACTTTTTCAGCATTTCTGTGAGAAGGGCGATATTCCGCTTCACAATGCGGTGTTTATCATGATAAAGCCAGATATTCTTATTTTTCAACCTTTTTGCATATTCATACTGGTAATTTCGTTTTACCGGACTTTTCAGAATTCCCTCAGTAAAATACAGGCTGCAGTCGCTGTGGATGTCACGGCACATCAGCTGGTTTATCCGCTTCTCTTCCAGCTCGCTCAGATAAGTTTTTCCAAAATTCAGTTCCACATAGGTGTGGGCTTTTTCCAAAGCCTCCGGAGGCAAAACTGTAATTTTCTGTTTCGACTGCCTTTCCTCTTCCATCTCCCGGGTGACATCCACATTCTCCATACCCGCCACATTGGAGGTAAGCTGCTCCATATAGCTTTCCAGTGCATCCTCATACATTTCTTCGGAAAGATAGTCGTGCCAGTCGAACTCCGTCAGATCCTCCATAGTGACAGCAAGCACCTGCTCAAGGGTTGCCTTTTTGGAAAAATCGGGGTCAGCAACTTCATTGTATACCGTGTCTATGATGCGGATTAAAGACATTGTATCCGTAACCTCTGCTGCACTGGAAATTAGATCAATATAGTGATAGATTCCTTTGTATTTTCTATTCTTTTGTTTGTTTTCTGTTATATTTGTTATAGTTTTATTTGATGTATCCGTATTTCCTGCTATTCTTCCATTCGATACATCCGCATTTCCTGTTATTGTTCCATTTGATACATCCGCATTTTCCACACTATCCGCCGATTTTTTCTCACTTCTGGAATCATCCTGCGGATTCTTCTTTTTCAAAGAAGTATTTCCACCTCTGTCAATCCGCCTTCTCAGCAGGTTCACTCTCAGATAGCCCAGTTTATCTGCTGCCGACGGCATAGTCTCATATTCCTGATCCAGTATGTCCTCGCAGGCTTTCCTCTGCATCTCCCAGATCCCAGGGCGCTGTTCACAGATCCGTTCTCCGATGGCTTCTTCAATACAGAGCTGCGAAACAAAGGTAAGCACAGCTTCATCCGCGCCCATGAAGATTTTTTTCACCAGATACATTCCCAGAAAATCTTTATCGAAGAATTTCGCCAATGCGCCCTGCTTAATTCCATCATACAATGCAATATCCTTTGACCTGAGGAACAGGGAAACATCCGGCTTCATCTGCTGGGTGTAGTCCCCACTGATGGTCCAGAGCAGATTTCGGATACGGTTTTCCTGCTCTAATTGATAATCCTGGAGATTCAGTTCTTCACAGTTATCCTCTCTTGCCTGAAAATTTTCGCTTTTCTCCGCTACAGGTACTTCCATTGAAACTTTTTCTGATTTCTTATCCCCAGCTGCAATTTTAATTTTTTCTTTCCCAATAGCTGATTTCTTCAAAAATTCCTCTGCATCTTCAAGATCAACCAATTTGGCAGAAATTTTTAAAGATTCGTTTTCTTTATTCTCCATAAACATCTTCCCGTGTCCAGCCCTGTGGAATTCTGGTTCGCACCACATCCTCCACGATTTCCTTCTCAAACACATCAAATGTTTTATTAACAATGCCCATGCGTACCGCCTGCCATGGGGAAAGCCCGGTACGCACGATCTTCATGGCAGCAAGCAGGCCGCGAAGATCCAGCGGCTTTGTGGAAATCTCACTGTTCATGGATTTCTGCTGCAGATCCAGAAATACTCCCATAAACTGCTCCACAGCCTCTTTCTTTGCATCCGGGAACATCCTGTTGAAAATAAAACCAAGCGTTTCCTCATTCTGCGCCGGCATGTCGATCACCAGGAAACGGGAAACCAGAGCCTCATTCAGTTCCTTTGTTCCGGCATACCCGTAATTCATGGTTCCAATAAATCTTGCCGCCGGGTGAAGGTCTATTTTGTCATATCCTGGCACATCAATAGACCGGCGGTAATCCAATGTGGCGTGAAGTACAGAAACCGCATCATTCTTCGCCATATTGATCTCATCCAGAATACCGAATCCGCCTTCCTCTGCACACTGGTAAATGCTTCCCTTACGCAGCTTCACCTGATTATCCACGAAAGTATCTGTTCCAATCAGGTCACCGCTGTTTGTATTCACATGGAAGGACACGTTATACACCGGTCTCCCGAAAATATATGCCAGATTCTCTGCCAGCACATTCTTTCCCGTAGCCTTCGGTCCTGCCAGAAGCAGATTCTCCTGCTCCAGCACAGCTGCCATGGCCATCTCCAATGTTTCCTTCCCATAAAATGGCAGCGCCGGTTTTATCCGTCTGTGCTTCGCTTCCTCTGAAACACCATATTCCTGTCGAAACTCTTCCGCAGCCTTAATAATCGCCGCACTGACACCTTGTTCCTCTAAAAAATCAAATTCACTCATCTTTTTTCCTGCTTTCACTTTACCTCTTTAATAGAAAAGAGGACTGCGGCTGCAGTCCTCCTGATCACTTTACGGCTCAAACACCAGATCTCCATAAGATGGCATCGGCCACATATCTTTATCCACTAACATTTCCAGTTCGTCAACCGGCTCTCTTAATTTCTCCATTGCCGGAACCAGTTTCTCTCTGCAGAACACTGCCCTGTCACGTCCTTCCGGATGCGTCTCGATCTGATCTACCAGCTTGCTCAGCTTATTCATGGTACTGTTCACTTCTTTCAGAAGCTTGCTTGCTTTCTTCAGAAGATCCATCTGAACGCTCACGTCAATTGGTCCAACTGCCTTCACCTGATTGATGGACTCTGCCAGTACAGTTGTATACTTGATAACTGCCGGAATGATCTGCTTGGTTGCCATGTCCACCATGGTTTTCGCTTCGATGTTAATTGCTTTCGCATAAATCTCATACTGGATCTCCGCTCTGGACTCCAGCTCAGTCTTTGTAAATACTCCAAATTCTCCAAACAGTTCTACAGCCTTATCTGTAGTAAGTGCCGGAATGGCATCTACCATAGATGTCAGAACAGGAAGTCCACGGCGGCGTGCCTCTTTTTCCCATTCAGGAGCGTAGCCATTGCCGTTAAATACGATTCTCTGATGCTGGGTAGCATATTCCTTGATCAGATCATGGACTGCCAGGTCAAAGTCTTCTGCGCTCTCCAGAACATCGCAGGCTTCCTTAAACGCCTCAGCAGTAATGGTATTCAGCACCACATTGCATGCGGAAATGGAATCCTTGGAACCAACCATACGGAACTCGAATTTATTGCCGGTAAAAGCAAAGGGTGAAGTACGGTTACGGTCTGTAGCATCCTTCATGAAATCCGGAAGCGTCTTAACGCCTGTATCCATTTTCTCCCCGGTCTTACTTCTTGTAGCAGTACCAGTACTGATCAGCTGCTCCAGCACATCCTCAAGCTGCTCTCCAAGGAAAACCGAAATAACAGCTGGCGGAGCCTCATGGCCGCCAAGACGCTGGTCATTTCCAACATCTGCTGCGGACTCACGAAGAAGATCTGCATGCTTGTCAACGGCTTTCAGGATACAGGTCAGAACCAGAAGGAACTGAATGTTCTCATGTGGTGTCTTCCCCGGCTCCAGAAGATTAATTCCGTCATCAGTAGTCAGGGACCAGTTATTGTGCTTACCAGAACCATTCAATCCTGCAAAAGGTTTCTCGTGAAGCAGACAGCGCATGCCATGACGGCTTGCCACCTTTTTCAGGATACGCATCATGATCTGGTTGTGATCTGCTGCAATATTAACAGGTGCATAGATCGGCGCAAGCTCATGCTGTGCCGGTGCAACCTCATTGTGCTGGGTCTTGGCTGTAACTCCCAGCTTCCAGCACTCTTCATTTACTTCTTTCATATATGCGGAAACTCTCTGACGAATGGTTCCGAAATAATGGTCATCCATCTCCTGTCCTTTCGGAGGCATGGCTCCGAAAAGAGTGCGTCCGGTGTAAACCAGATCCTTTCTCTGCATATATTTCTCTTTATCAACAAGGAAATACTCCTGCTCTGCACCAACAGATGGTGTCACCCGTTTGGAGGTCGTATTTCCGAAAAGTCTGAGAAGTCTTAATGCCTGTGTATTGATGGCTTCCATAGAACGAAGAAGCGGTGTCTTCTGATCCAGCGCTTCTCCTGTATAGGAACAGAAAGCGGTAGGAATGCATAAGGTTCCACCTGCTGCATCATGTCTTACAAAAGCCGGTGAGGTACAATCCCATGTTGTATAGCCTCTTGCCTCAAAGGTGGCACGAAGTCCGCCAGATGGAAAAGAAGATGCATCCGGCTCTCCCTTGATCAGCTCTTTACCAGAAAAGCTCTGAAGGACTTTTCCATTCTCCATAGGTGCGGTGATAAATGCATCGTGCTTCTCTGCAGTTACGCCTGTAAGGGGCTGAAACCAGTGACTGTAATGAGTGGCCCCCTTCTCGATGGCCCATTACTTCATCTCGTGGGCAACCACATCTGCAACCTCCATGGAAAGCTCCTTGCCCTCTTCAATGGTTTTCTTCAGCTCTTTGTAAACCTTCTTCGGCAGACGGTCCTGCATGACGGAATCATTGAATACATCACATCCGAATAATTCCTTCACATTAACATAATCTCCCATTGTTCCTCTCCTCTCGTTCATCTCGCTGCTTATTTCCCCAGGCTGCCATTTATCTGCGGTACCTTCTCTCCATAAACAACGATTCATCACACATTACTGGTTCTTATTTTTTCACATGTAAGCACTCAATGCTTTCACAGGTGCAAGGCAAAAAACGCGCAAAAATTCTCTCTGGTGATACCAGCCGGTCTCACCCTGTTTACTTGTCGCTCTTCAGGCAAAGGTTCAGCGCCTGCTGCAGATTCTCAATCTCTACCAGCCTTGGGCTTCCGCCGTACTCACCATCCAGTGTCCATGCTACTTCTTCCTCTGCTCCAACTGTAAGCTTTCGTGCCTTGAAAGAATAAATCAGGTCAGAATTATCCTCCATGTTGAGAAGATTCCGGATAATCTCCTGCATTTCCAGCGGGTTCTTAGGCTGTACGATCAAAGTGACCTCAAAAAGGCCGTCGTTCATATCCACATCCTTGGTCAGGTTCTTAAATCCGCCCACAGACCTGGAATTGGTGACCATGCCGTAGATAAAATTATCTTCGATCACACCATTCTCTGTTGTCACTTTCATATGGTAAGCCTTGATATCCAGAAGTCTCTTGGCACCTTCCAGGACATAAGCAAGATGGCCCAGAATGTTCTTCAGATCCTGACTTGTCTCATACGACACATCTGTAAAAAGACCAAAAGCAGCTACATAAGCGAAGGTCTGGCTGTTAAATCTGCCTACGTCGCATCTGTAAATCTCTTCCTTCATGATCATAGATGCCGCATCCAGCATATTTTTCGGCATAAAAAGGCTGTTGGCAAAGTCATTGGTGCTTCCTGCCGGTATGTATCCGACCGGAACCTTGCTTCCCACCTCGGTAATTCCTGTAACCACTTCATCCAGCGTGCCGTCACCGCCGCTGCAGACGATCAGATCCACCTTGTCCGCATATTTCTTCACCTGTTCATAGGCATCCTTCGGGGCCTGAGTTGCGCGGATGATCACCTCATACCC
>ENA-OQIZ01000741-OQIZ01000741.1-human-gut-metagenome-genome-assembly--contig:-NODE-741-length-15017-cov-2.576897_pt1 | contig 15017 bp, 23 predicted proteins | sample MGYA00242593_ERZ504758 | MGnify/ENA primary metagenome ERZ504758 (study PRJEB26092, sample SAMD00036364) | human gut metagenome | host: Homo sapiens | study: EMG produced TPA metagenomics assembly of...
CCAGTAGACTTATTCCTTACAGTCTTCGCCCTGGCTTTCCCCTGTGGTTTTCCAGGGACCTGAAATGTAACTGACTGCATGCCTGCTCTCCTTTCTCCCCTGCAATACCTCATCCATAGCACTGCAGGGGAACGACTTGTTAATTGTTACATATGTGATACAATACAGACCTTAAAAGGTCGGTGCTTTTTGTTACCTATGCAATCACTGTAATGTGATGCTCCTTTAATTCTTCTGCAAGTTCGAACTCCAGATATTCCTTGATTTTCTTCATGGTCACATTCTTCCACAGTCCGCCGTCAGCTTCGACCAGTTTGAAATGCGGTCCTCTCTCACTGTCCTTGATACGGAACACATAAGAACTCTCTGGCTGCTCAATTTCTGCAAATGTGCGGTATGGTCTGAGCTTGACCGGATTCGGCACAATCACATCTGCCAGTTCCACACCTGATTTGATGGTTGTCTTCTGAGATACGCCATCATCGGAATAATTAGCCGTTGTTCCGGATTTAATATTGCCGGCTACCTGCATGATTGTAGTCAGATCTATATTTTCTACGAAGTTCGCCTGAAGCTCAATCAGAAAACGCTCCTGGTCATAATAATCATCAAACCGGAATTCATTCACAATTGCGCCTGCTGCCATCAATGTCTCTCTGTTCCTCTCGTCAATAAGTCCTGAGAATAAAAGCACCTTTGTTGGACTCACTACATGAAGAATGGAAGATTCTCTCAATTCTTCCGGCTTTCCTTTGATATAATCCACCAGTGCTGTTAATGTATTTACAGAAAGATTACTTGCCATCGGGAATCTGTGATATCTGGTGAGATCCTTTGTACAATACGTCTCACCATTAATCTCCAATAACTTCGGCTCCATGCTCTCTGCCTTCAGACCTGTAATATACTGTAATGCTTCTTTTAATCCTTCCATCATCTTAAGTCCTCCTTACGCTTCTCTCTTTCTAAGATCTACTACTTTGTTACCATTGCCCTGCTGAGCTACAATCTCACCAGTCTCTGTATCTACTGTTTTACCTTCAACTTCTACAGTAGCCCCAGGCGTCACTCCCGGAATATCTGCTACAGACATCTGACCAGGAATCTGATTACCGATTTCCACAGCATCGACTTCTCCGGTCTGAAGATTCTTACCCATGCTGAATGCAGTGACTGCTCCAAGTGCCGGTGCCAGCGTTGTTTTCGTCTGTACTCCGGTCGCAACAAAGTTCCGCTCTGCATTTGGTTTGAATCCGATTGTTACGACAATCTTTCTTGCTGCAGTCGCATCTGTATTCGGATTCTGAATGTTCTCTGTTACTTCTTCAATGGCTCTGTTCACCTGTGCAGTAAAAGAACCATTTGCAAATGTTTCAAGATCAATGTGTTTCATAGTTACATACCTCCTTTTAAATGCTTACATATTCCCGAATCCCCTCTGTCAGATTCATTTCTGCCTTCTTGTTCCATTTATCCCAGAACTCAATTGTCCTGGACTGTGGACGTTCTTTTGCAAGAGTTACCTGTATCTTAAGTGGAATCGGTACCGCATCACCTATGATCAGGACCTCTCCCGGATTAAATGTTGTCGTAGTGCTCACAACACTTTCACTTCCGTCCGGAAGCATTCCCTTGATCATGCTCTTATCATTTTCATTGTTCAGCTTAGATACAATGAAATTGGCACATTGTGCCATAATCGTTTTATTAAGTTCCGAAGGTCTCTGACTCGCAACGAACAGCGAGATTCCGAACTTTCTTCCCTCTTTCGCTATTTCTTCAAAAGTCTCTGTCATTCTTCTCTCAGATGCAGAAAGCTGAATCCCGTTTGGTATATATACATGTGCTTCATCACATACCAATGTAACAGGCGTGATATCTGATATCTGGCAGCTTCTCTGTATTCCATAAATCAGTGTCGTGATGACTCCAATCAACGGGATTGCTACATCATGCGGAATGTCTGATAGGTCAATATTCTTAACCGGCTTATCATTGTCCATAATATTATGGATGACTTGAATCAAGTATTCCTGCGGTCTTTCTTCAAATAGGAAAGAATATCTCCGGTCATGCTTCTTATCGTTCATGCTGTTTATTACTCCGGTCAGTTTCCCGTAGAATTCCCCTTTTACAGTCTTAGGCGTTCCCGCCTTGTCACCGGTCTTGTAGATTTCTCCAGTCAATATTTCTTCTGTATTCATCCGGATCAGCTCCTTAAGCATCAGGTCATAATCAAAATATACCGGGCGGTCTTCTCTTCCTCCTGGACATATTTTGTAATAAGCTTTCCGGATTGCCGACATCACTACTATGGATGTCTCACCTTTGATCTTCAAGATATTACTTGTCATCCCAGACAGTCCAAACAGCCATATTGGAAAAGCAAAATCCTTTCCTATCTTGATGTTCCGTGCATATGACAACTGCGCATATTCACCATGAATATCAAATACTACAATGTTTCCTGCCTTAAGCTTGCTGACATTCTCTAATATCTTGGCTACTGTCTCTGATTTTCCGGAACCGGTGTTTCCAACAATACAGGCATGCCTCTGAAAGAACCGATTACCATTGACCCACGCTGGACAGTTATATGCAGCATATTTTCCAATTTGAAACCCTTTGCCGTTCGCATATGCAATCATCTTCTTAAATTCTTCTGCCGTAATCTCTTCTGCCTTTACGTTCGTAACCGGGTACTTGTCAATCGCATTGCTGAATTTTCCGTCATGAACACTTCCTATAATAGAACACTCAATAACCTTCATATCGACTCCGCCGAGCAGGGGTTCGTCATCATCCGCAAATCCCGCTTCACTTTCTGACTCTGTGACTGAGGTCACCATTGTGACCAACTCCACAGTATCATCAGAAATAGATACCAGGTCATTAATTCTGATATTCTCAAATTCTCTCTGAGTGGTGCGGATCTGTATCCGGTCGCTCAATATCTTGATTAATTTCACCTTATTCCCTCCAATAATTCGCTGTAGTCTCTGATTTTCGCTCCTTTGATTCCTTTGCAGTAATCACATTTTCCACAACAGGACGGATCTTCCAATCCCTCTTTCACCCGCATGAAATGCTGAATATTCATTTCTACTTCCCGGAGAGCGATATCCAGCACCGGCTGTGTGATCTGGAAGATATCAAGGTCCGTTACCCGCTCTTTGGTCGCCACCGCAAGATAGAATGGCAGCTGCTCCCCGGTATTCAGTCGGACGCCCTCCTGATACACTGCTCCCTGCAGGTCATATCTCCAAAGCGGCAGCGACCTGAAATTCGCTACCACTTTAAGGTCTGTAATACATATGCCTGGCAGATAACTGTCCATTTTCATCTTCCAGGGAACTCCGAACATTTCAAAAGTCATGATCCGCTGTTTCTCTCCGGACATGAACTGCGCGAACAGCTTGTCCTCTGTCACCCTCTGGATGATTTCATTTGCTTTCCGGTATTCGCTCCGAAGTTCCTTCTTTCTCGTAAATACTTCCGGGTGCTCTTTCATGAAGCTGTCTAATGTTCCTTCAAAATAAGTGTCCACAAAAGAGCCCGTCAGCATGGCCTTGGTCATTGCTGGCCGATACTCGCCCCGTATCTTAGCAAGCGCCATAGCCTCACATTTCATGAAGTCCTTGTACTGTGATACAGAAAAGAACTGCTGATTTGCTTCCACAGAATAATAATTATCTTGATTCAGCTTCATCCTTCTTTGCTCCCTTTCCTGTCAGCTTAGGTTTCTCTTCTTTTCCTTCGAACGGATTCTTTACATTTCCTTCTGTTCCTCCTGCCGGCGCTTCAATCGAAAGTTCAAAATAATCCTCTCTCTTTGCCATTCCATCATGTAGGGAACTGTAGATTCTTCTAAGTCTGACCAAATCCCTCATAGAAAACGCTTCCGATTTACAGCCGATATATTTCTCAATTGCCTCCAGCGGGACCCCGAACTCTTTCTGAAATATATTGGACATCTCACGAACCAAATCGATCAACGGCTTTTCTTCTCCGTTAATCAGTGTCTCTTCGCACTTCTTTACTGCAGCTTCTACCACATCCCCTGGAATGATCCCAAGGATACATGCCCTCAAACGTCTGGCGCCCTGATTTGCGACCATTTCATAGATGTCTCTAGGGTCTGTAAGAGGTATATTTCCTTTCTTTGTTCCTCTAATATGGGGAACTGTGAAGATTTTGGTCTGTCTCGTATTCGTTTCCAGATCCCATGCGTATGCCATGACCTGTGATTCTCCATTCGACTGCTCCAGCTCCGTGATTCCAAAATCAATGTTGCCCCAATTCTGAGCCATTGCCTCTGCCAGACGGATAGAAGGACCTGTTACTTTTGCCCCGCCCCTCGGATATTCGTAAGTTGCTGTCTCGGCCAGTGATTTTCTCTGGCATGATCTCAGGATCCGGTTGAAGCTATCCACTTCATTTCTAGGAAATCTCTTTGCAATGACCATGGCTGCCTGTACTTCCTGAGCCTGTCTGTTCACCATCATTTCTGTCTGCGAATTTCTTACTGCCATTCCTCTCTCTTCATTTACCATAACTTCATTCATCTATGCTTCCTCCAGTTCTTTTTCTAACCAATTTCCGGAATAAAACCATTCCACCAACATTTCTCTAAACTCCTGTTTATCTCGCGGTGTTCCGAAGAGACATCTTTTCAGCGCATAATCGTACGCTTCTTCCTCCTCTATCTCCTCTCCGGTTTCCGGTCCGATTCCTATATATACTTTTGCCAAAAGTCTTGCTCCTCTCTTCCTGGCAGTCACATGATTCTCCAGGATCTAAATTTGCCCCACAAAACGGGCATTCATTGTAATACATTTACTTGCCCTCCATCTTTGAAATCAAGTTGCATAGCCCGTTTAACGAATCCATGACAATCGACACAAGTTCATAATCTTTGGTAGACTTGAACGGCTTTTCTCCATTCAAATGAGCCTCAATTCTGATTTCAATATCTGCTGCAAATTCGACGAATTTTTCTTTCTCTTCTAGCGTGACGCCTTTCGGCATCACCTCATTCATAGCAAGACATATGTACTTTTTTAACTCCGATGTTGAAATCTCATACTTCTTTTCATCTGCCATTTGACTTATTTCTCCTATTTTCTTATAATGTAATTGACTTATTTTTCTTGAGCGCTTTAAGCTTGCCGGCTTATATGAGCGCTCTTTTTATATGATCTGCCCGATCACATCTCTGATCAGTGCTGTTCCGGAATCCATTGCAACATTGGCAATCTTCTGATTCCCGCTTGCGAACTTCGCATACACCAGCTCTCGGTCTTCCCGGTACTCCAGCTCTACCAGATCAGATAGATTACGAGTCGCCTGAAGAGCAGGTAACAGAAAATCCAGAATCTTCTGCTTATCTTCCATATCCTCACCACCTTCCTATACATATCCGTAAGCCCGTCTCCATTCCTGGTACTCGTCCTCCAGGTCAGCATCCTCAATAACCTCATGGAGCATCTTGAACTTTTCATATTCAAACCGATGTCCGACTGCCTCAAATGGAATGGCTTCACACACCTTGCACTGCTCCGCACTATGCCGGAATAAGATTTCTTTTATTGCTGTATCAGCCATGTGATCACCTCCTGCATTTTCAGAATCTTGATGGAGATCACCACGAACATCATCATTGTCGCGATGTCTCCTAGGATTACCAACACGAATAACGCATCCACAATCCTCTTCATTGTCCACTTTCCTTTCATGTCTAATATCCCACGACCAGCCAATGAAGAAACATAGCCATTGGCAGTCCGTTCATCAGCAGTCCTACCACTATCCAGTCTCTAACTCTCATGGGCTTGTCCTCCTTTCTACCGCCTAAGCGGTCTTATCCTCTTCTTTCTCAATTGTGTATGTGATCTCCACATGCTCCTGCTCTTCCAGCAGGGATATAAGTACCTGTATAACTCTTTCCATATCCGGTTTGTTTGACATATACATCACCTCTTCTATAAGTTATGTGGTACGGTTTGTACTTGTTTCCTCTAATCCTATTCCGCTTACTCCAATGCGAATCGCACAATCCTTTATTTCAACTACTGTTGTTATCGGCGCTTCTCCTATATACTGACTAATCTGCTCCACGGCATCTCTCATGCATTTTCCGCATATCGGACAGTAATTTGCTTGTGCGGGTAATTCCGCAAAACATACTGGACATAACCGCTTCATTTCGTCCACCTCTCTTCTATTGCATCTTTCCTCAATCTCTCCTATACTTTAGATACAGGCACTACCATGCCGAGTATTTATGAAAGGAGTCTTTTTTATGGAACATCAAATTGATTGGAGTGCTACCGCTGCATGGATTGCTTTGGCTATTTCTATCATCAGTCCTGCGATTACAACAATTCTTTCTAATCGTCATCAACTTAAACTGCGTGAACTTGATATTCAGGAAAAACACTCTGATGCTTACAACAATGCTCTTGTTTCAACAATCGAAGAGTTTATCACCAAAGTTGGTAGATGTGTTTCCCGCCCGAGTGCTCCGGCACGTAAGGAATGTGCAGAAAGTTTTTTCCGCATATATGCTTATACTCCACAATCTTTATGGCCATTTCTTGACGATTTGAATAATAAAATTGATTGCGACGATTGGGACGGTGCTCTCAAACTTTTTAATAGCATAGCTAAATCATTAGCCTGTTTATTAAAAGGAGAACAGCTAATACTTCCATCAGAGCAATCCATGTAACTTGAAGCTTCCAATGCGGAGGCTTCATTTTAATTTCAACGCTTCCACATACTATTGCTATAATCGTTACAGCTATAAAACATATAATATTAATGTCCACACTCTACTCACCTCCTACATCACTGATTAGTTCATCAATAATTGAAACATTTCCTGCATTGTGCTAATATTCTTTTAATTACAAATGAAAGGAATAGCTTAATGAATGCAGATTTCGATAAAATCAACCTCACACACAAAGAAAACTTCTTACTCTTTAAAATGAGATTCAACCCGAACACTCCTCAGGATTCTTTAGGCGAAAGTTTTAAAACATTTCGTGAATACGATTTGATTCGTTTTAACTTTCAAGAAGCTGAAAATGAATATTCACCTAAAAAATATGATGGAACTGTACGTTTATCAGACACCTATTACAGATACCGTATTCATACCAGACGAAATCGTTTCTATCGATATTTAACTCCGATTATTGTCGCGTTTCTAACAAGCATAGCAACAAACTTGTTAAAAGAGCTGTGGCTACCGGTAATATTAAATTGGCTACAGGATCTTTTTTAATGGCAGGCCATACAATGTTTTTAAGTGCCCAGCCGACTCCTGCGGTAATTAGTATTAACCCCATAATTACTACATATTTCATTTTGTTCCACCTCCCGCATCACTTATTTTTTTTGTGTCCTGCCGTAAGACGCACATCACATTCTGCATACCCGTCTGCAATCTTCTTTACGGATAAATGCGCCTTTGGCATTTCATCGTCGGTCGCAAATAAGTAATCAAATTTGACCTTGAAGATAATGCACATTTTTTTCGCCTCAAGGGCGGTAAACTTACCTGTTTTTTTCTTATTCTCATAAGAAACTCTTGAAATCCCTAACTTATCAGCCATTTGCTGATTGGTATAAGAAAATCTTGCCTGTTCAGCATCTAAATTTCTGAACACTTATATCACTCCTTTCAATAGTTTGCACTTCGCAAACTCTGATTATACTATAATTGCTTTCTGCAAACTTGTCAACAGTTTTCTTTTCATTTTGCAAACTTTTTTATTGACACTTTTTCAATACGCAATTATAATCAGAATTAACAGGAGGTATATAAGTATGGGTGAGAACTTTAACGAAAACTTAAAAGAATCTAGACTTAAATCTGGTCTTTCCCAAAAAGACCTTTCCGAAAATATCGGTGTTGCAAAATCAACCTATTCCTTATATGAAAGTGGAAAACGAGAACCTAACGTAGATACAATTAAAAAGATTGCATCTGCGCTAAATGTTTCTGCTGATACGTTGCTTGGAATCGATGAAGAACCTACCACTCTCGCCGCACACTTTGATGGCGATGAATATACAGAAGAAGAACTTGATGAAATCAAACAATTTGCTGAATTTGTAAAAGGTAAAAGAGGTAAGTAATTTATTGGACAGCTTATCAGATATACTTGAGTGGGAGGTGTTATACATATGAACACATACGAATGTTTACAGGACGAAGCCTGCGAGGACGGTATAGACATTATAGATTATACATTTCACAGTAACCGGATTAAAGGATTGTATTGTGATGGTGTTGTAGCCATCCGAGAAGATATGACGATTCCAGAGAAAACTTGTGCACTGGCAGAAGAGATGGGACATCACGGAACCTCTTACGGGAATATCATAGATATGGATTCCGTACAGAACCGTAAACAAGAACGTCAAGCAAGATTTCACGGATATAATCGCCTGATCGGACTCACTGGTCTGATCAGAGCCTATGAGCATGGCTGCACGAACAGATATGAGACTGCCGAATATCTGGAAGTAACTGAGGAATTCTTAGAAGAATGTATCTCATGTTATCGTGAGAAGTATGGAGTATATAAGATTGTAGATAATTATATTATCTATTTCATTCCGAACTTGGCAGTATTTAAACAGATATAATCGCTTTGGCGTTTATATATAACTTACTTAACTTATTCATTCTTACAAATTACAAAAGGAGAAAGAGAGGGATAATTATGAAGAAAAGAATTGTAGCGTTATTGATTGCCGGAACAATGGCATTATCATTGTCTGCTTGTGGAGGCGGAAGTTCAGCTGACAATAGTTCAAAATCAGACAATACTACCGAGGCTAAAGAAGATAACAAAACAGAATCCGTTTCCGTTCCAGACACAGACACATCTGATGTCTATTTTAAAGACGATGTATTAAAAATTGATATGGCAACTATTAAAATCACTGGATTTGAGGTAGCTCCACCAAATGCTGACTACGGTGAAGAAAAATCAACTCTGATTATCACTTATGATTTTACTAACGATAGCGATGATCTCATGCAGCCAGGAACCACTTGGATTGCCTGTTTCGCAGCAACTCAAGAAACAGATGCAACAGTAGATAACTTAGATGTAGCTGTTATGCCTGGAGACGAGAAATACGCTCAGATGAATGACGTTTCTTACACAGATGTAAAACCTGGAGCAACTGTTCAAGCTGTAATTTCTTATGAGATTAATGATACCGCGAAACCAATCACCTTAAAAGCAACTCAAGGCGTTGGTGGAAAAGACCTTGGCGAAAAAGTATTTAATTTGCAATAAGAAACTCAATAAAAAAAGAAATCGCCACCCCGTTGGCTCAGGGTGGCTCGCATATCCGAAGATATACTAATATCTGATTGAACTTCATTGTATCATCTTCGGAGCAGTCACGCAAGCGGAACATTTGTTCTTTGCTGGCTGTTATTTTTATACGCAAATTTGTGCGACGTCGCACATATATACTAAGGAAGGTGATCACATGAAATTAGAACGCTGTGCTATCTATATCCGAGTATCTACTGCTGAGCAGATGATGCACGGAAAATCCCTGGAAGCACAAAGAGAATATTTGGAAGCTTATGCCAGGGAACATAACATGGTTGTTGCAGGAGTCTATGCTGATGAAGGTAAGACTGCCCGGAAAGAATTGAAAAAGAGAAAAGCTATCCATGCATTATTAGAAGATGTAAAAGCAGGAAAGATTGATGTTATCATCTTTTGGAGGCTTGACCGGTGGTTCCGTAATCTGTCTGACTTCTACAAAGTCCAGGATATCTTGGACGAATATCACGTTCGCTGGATCTCTACCAGTGAGCCAGGCATCAACATGGAGACCAGAGATGGAAGGCTGCAGCTTAACGTCGTTCTTTCCATTGGCCAGAACGAAGTTGATACTACCAGTGAACGTATCAAGTTCGTCAACGAAGCCTCTATCCGGCAAGGTAAGTTAATCTTTGGTGATGCCAATATGGGATACGGCTATAAGTCCGGTACTGTCGATGGAGTCAAATGTATGATTAAGGATCCTGAACGTGAAGAGGCTGTAAACGCATTCTATCAGTACTTTTTCAAGCACCAGAGCAAGACCGGAGCATTGAAATATATCCAGGAAAATTATGATCCAGATTTCAGTTACAGTAGTATGAGGACGCTTCTGTCCAGCGAATTCTACAAAGGTACTTACCGCGGAGCTCCATACTGCCCTGCTTACTTGTCAACTGAGGACTGGGATAGACTACAAAAGATTTCCGACAAAAACATTAAAGTCAACCGTTCCAATAGAGTATACCTGTTTTCCGGACTGATTTACTGCCCAAATTGTAACAATCTCCTGTCCGGTTGCGGTTGCTCTTCTATTATTAACCGGAAGACCGGTGCCAAACGCACGTACTGCTATTACCGGTGCAACAAAGCTTACATGGATAATCACTGCAATTACCGGCACAGGCTCAGTCAGAATCTTGTGGAATCTTATCTTTTGGAACATTTGGAAGACGAATATCAGAAATACCATATCCGTTCCGGACAGATTCATGAAAAGCAGAAGAAAAAAAAGAAAAGAAAGACACCGGAGAAGCTCCGATCAGAATTGGAACGATTAAATCTCCTGTTTCAAAAAGGTCGTGTGGAATGGGAATATTATAACAAGGAATACTCTCGAATTGAATACGAATTAAAAGAAGCGTTGGCTATCCAGCCAGAAATAGAACGAGACGTCTCTTATGTAAATGAAATCATACAGTCAGACTTCCGCTCTATGTATGCAAAACTCTCTCTGGAAAACCGCAGAGCATTCTGGCGGTCCATTATATCAGATATACATGTGACGAAAGACTCTACTGTGAAAGAAGTGAATTTTTTATAATAAGTCTTGCACTAACCAATGAGTTCCATTTGGTGCTGATAAGACCATGACCGCAGTCATATCCGGAACCGCCGATATTGGATTTATGGGGTCTGAAGCTTCAATTTATGCTTACAATGAAGGAGCCAATGATTATGTCGTGAACTTTGCACAACTTACACAACGCGCAGGAAATTTTCTGGTAGCAAGAGAAGAAATCCCCGACTTTCATTGGACTGATTTGAAAGATAAAAAAGTACTTGGTGGACGAAAAGGTGGCATGCCGGAAATGGTATTTGAGTATATTTTAAGGCAAAATGGGATTGATCCTTCGAAAGATCTGATTATAGATCAGAGCATTGATTTTGGCTCTACAGCAGCAGCATTTGCAGAAGGAAATGCTGATTTTACAGTTGAGTTCGAACCAGGAGCCACAAATTTGGAAAAAGAGGAAAAGGGATATGTAGTTGCTTCTCTCGGTACAGACAGCGGCTATGTACCTTATACTGCATTTTCAGCAAAGAAAAGTTATATCGAGAAGAATGCAGATGTAATTCAAGGATTTACAGATGCATTGCAGAAAGGTATGGATTATGTACAGAAACATACACCAAAAGAAATTGCAGAAGCAATTGCACCTCAGTTTAAAGAAACAAATCTTAATACAATAGAAACAATTGTGAGCCGTTATTATGAACAGGACACATGGAAAGATAACCTCATATTTGAGGAAAAAAGTTTTGAACTTTTACAGGACATTCTGGAAAGCGCAGAAGAACTTGACACACGTGCACCGTACAATAAACTGGTAACGACTACATTTGCCGAAAAAGCAGCCAAATAATTTCAATACTATCTGAATCACTATTACTCTTTAATTAAGCAAAGGAAACGGCAAACCATGGCAGAGTTCGTCGTTTTCTTTGTTAACATATCTACTATATCTCATCTACTATTTTCCACTAATTCAAACAATTTTACTCGCTTTTTTCGTGTATTTCATATATAATAAATACCATGACTAGGGCAGGCTTGTCTTAGTACTTTTTATTGGGGGATTTTTTATGCAACAAAAAGATCGTAAACAAATGTACAGACAGCAAACTATGGGCTACTTCATCAATGCTGCATTGGAGATCATTGAAGAAGAAGGTATCGACAGCTTATCTATTCGGAAAACTGCAGAAAAAGCCGGCTATAACAGTGCGACTCTTTATCATTATTTTTCAGATTTTGAAGAACTGAGAATTTTTTCAGCTATGAAATATCTGGATCAATATGCTAAGGATCTGCCAGCCTACTTAGAACCGGTTACAAGGCCACTTGAAAGATATCTGAAAATTTGGGAATGCTTCTGTCTCCACTCCTTCTCACATCCAGACATTTTCTGGCTGCTATTCTTTAAGCATGCAGATACGAACTGGGATTTTTCCTACTATTTTCACGCTTATTATGATATTTTTCCTGAAAGTTGGAGTGAAGATGCTGCAAATTACAAAAATATGCTTTCATCTTCTAATTTCTCAGAACGTGAATTTTTATCATTGACTGATTCTTTGAATAAAGAGAATATTTTTCTCCCGGAATCAGACATTCACAATCTGGCAACAATGAATATCATGCTTTATCGTGGTATGTTAGAGACATTACGGGAAGACTCTGAATATTTGACAATTGAAGAAGCGACTGCGACAACTGTTTCGTTTATCCGCAGAGCGCTTACATCCTATAATATTGATTTAGATTAAAAACACTTATTAAAACCCATATACAAACATTGTCGTTTTACAGAATTGTTTAATCAAAAGAGCTGAAGGATTCGAATTCTTCAGCTCTTTTTCTCACCTGATATATCCAAGAATGCTCCACACATTCCTTCTTCAGCTTTTTGTATTTAATTATTTTGAAAAAAACATTTTCACTATGCCTTTTCTTCCTTCAACACTTTAATAAATGCTGCAATCGTTCCAAGCATTACAAAAATAAATAAGAACGCTGCTACAAGTGAGATTGTCTGAAGCGGTTTCAATCCACCAGCCATCAGAAGTCCGATCGCCATAACTGACTGGATAACTCCCCAGAGAATCTTTCTGCCATTTGGAGGATTGATTGCACCGTCCGTTGACAGCATAGACAGTACATAAACTCCTGAATTTGCAGATGTTACAAAGAATGCACACAAGGATACCAAGGCTACCAGTGATAAAATAAATCCAAGCGGATATTGTCCAAGCACTACGAAAAGTCCAACCTCCGGTGTTGCTACCGCTTCCTGGAGCTTTTCAATCGCCATAAGACCTTTTTCTCCAAGGTTGATACCAAGGTTACCAAATACTGCACCCCAAATACAGGAAGCAATTGTCGGTACAAGTACTACACCAAGTACAAATTCTCGAATAGTCCGTCCTTTAGAGATGCGTGCTACAAATACTCCAACGAACGGTGCCCATGCAATGAACCATGCCCAGTAAAACAGTCTCCAGCTTCCGAACCAACTATTGTCACTATAGGAATTAATCTTAAGTGCAGTTGGAATAAAATTACCGATATACTGACCCATACCATTTACAAATGCATTCAAAGTCTCTACTTTTGGTCCCACTATAAAGCATACTGCCAAAAGTCCGATTGCAACATAAAGGTTTGTATCAGAAATAATCTTAATTCCTTTATCCAACCCGGATACTGCGGATCCAATATAAAGAAATGATACAATTATAATAATAATAATTTCTACTACTAAATTGATTGGGACACCAAATAAATAATTAAATCCGGCATTAATCTGCAATGTTCCAAGTCCAAGAGATGTTACAACTCCTGCAACTGTCGCAAACACACCAAGAATATCAACAACCTTGCCAAGCCATCCATTTGCAAGCTTCTCACCAATTAACGGCTCAAGCATAACACTTAACAAACCTTTTTTGTTCTTACGGAACATAAAGTATGCAAGTGCAAGACCGATAACTGCATAGTTTGCCCATGGAAGAATTCCCCAGTGCATAAAGAAATTCTCAAATGCAAAGTTTGCAGATGCCTGAGATGCTGCTTCAATTCCATCTGGCGGATTCAGATAATAAGTAAGCGGCTCAGCTACTCCCCAGAATACAAGACCAACTCCCATTCCACATCCAAATAGAAGTCCGAACCATGTCATATTACTGTATTCCGGTCTGGAATCATCGCTTCCTAAACGAATTTTTCCATATTTTCCAAATGCAAAATATACAATAAAGCCAAAGAATATAATCATAGAAATCAGATATAACCATCCAAAATCTGTGGTCAAAACTTTAAATGCCGCATTAGCTACTACCGTAAAACTATCATTAAATGCAACTGACCAGACTGCTATAATGCCGACGATAATCAGTGATACATAAAAAACTGTATTCTTACCTTTCTTTTCTCCCATATTCAATTCTCCTTCATCAAACTAAGCCAGATATAGTAGTGGGCAGATGTATAACCATCTGCCCGTTCACTCTAAATCATCGAACAGTTATCATACTTTAAATACTGTCTGCTCTTTAATATCCGTTGCCAGAGACTCCAGAGCAACTTTTGTTCTGTGATAACGTAATTTCCACTGCTCTTCCTTCGGAGTATCAGGATCTCCAAGTGGATAAGGAATAGAAATTGTAGGTACGATTCTATTAGCTCCTACTGTCTTAGCTACAGGCACCAGATTACACATCTGTACGATTGGGAATCCAGCCTTCTCAACCTCTTTTACCATCGTTGCACCGCAACGTGTACAGGTACCTCAAGTACTAACCATGATAACACCATCAACATGATCTTCCTGAAGATATGGAATGATTTCTTTTGCCATTCTGGCAGCCTCTGCCTCAGTTGTTCCTGTTCCTACTGTTGTATAGAAATATGGATGGAGGCTTCCATAAACTCCCTCTTTTTCTAATACCTTCAGTGCATCAATCGGAGTAATAACGTTTGGATCTGCGTCTGCTGCTGCAGGGTCAAATCCAGCATGAATTGTCTTGAACTCTCCACCTTTTAACCGTTCCATATTTGAAACATCATAACGTCCCCAACGTGTTGCAGATGCTGACTGAATATGATCCGGATTATCTACAGGTACAATACCTCCTGTATTAAGAAGTGCG
>ENA-OQIZ01000748-OQIZ01000748.1-human-gut-metagenome-genome-assembly--contig:-NODE-748-length-14887-cov-2.781504_pt1 | contig 14887 bp, 10 predicted proteins | sample MGYA00242593_ERZ504758 | MGnify/ENA primary metagenome ERZ504758 (study PRJEB26092, sample SAMD00036364) | human gut metagenome | host: Homo sapiens | study: EMG produced TPA metagenomics assembly of...
ACATACCGAATCCGGCATGAGTCAGAAGGGAGTAGATTCCATAAAGGAATGCTCCGATGCCCAATATTACAACAGCAAGAGCGACCCATTTATAAGCGGGATTGCTTCTATCATAGGTTCTCTTTTTCTTCGCCGACAGGCTCAGATCCATGTAGTAATCGGATTGCTTTTTAAGATAATTTTCTGCACGTTCAAGCTTGGTAAGCCGCTTTTTGATTTCTTCCGGAAGGATGCGTTCGCGCTGCTTTTCTTCCAGCCATTTTCTTTTTTCTTCCAGTTTTCGCTCGGCTTCTATACTGTGCAGCGGAATCTGAGGAAATCTTTCTTCAATATAAGCCAAAAGACGATCCACATCTTCTTCATGTTTGAAGTTACATTGTTTTTCTTTTCCATTTTCATATACAACTACGAGATAGGATAACGTTCCAAATGCTCCTTTTCCTGTAAAACCACCTTTGCTCATGGCAATTCTTTTAAATATTCTTTCTATGGAAGAAATTGGTATGTAATAACGTCTGTCAAAATAAAAACTGTTTAAATAAATTGCTTTTTCCCCAACACCGCAAGGGCCTATTTTTTTGCAGTTTTTTTTGTCAGTGGTTAATTCAGCATCCGGGATTGTTACAGTTCCAAGTCGTTGTGGTTTAAACATAATATCATCTCATTTCATTTGTATATTTTAAAAGAACTGTGAAAAACATGATGTCTGTCTGTTTTTCACAGTCCTATAGTATTAAGCCTGTTTTCTGGCAGGTTTTCTTGTTGCCCAGATAAAGATTCCAAGGAACAATGCTGCTAGGATAATTCCTACAGGATAAGCAACTGCTGTAGAGAATCCCAGACATTCATCTGCACAGAAGAAATAGGTCATGGAAACGGCGCTCATAAATGTTGCAGGAACTGCTGTGATCCAGTAATTCTTCTTCTCGCGGAACAGATACATACTTGCTGTCCACAAAACGATCATTGCTAAAGTCTGGTTTGTCCAACTGAAATATCTCCATACAATGGCATAATCAAGATGTCCTACAAAAGCACCGACTGCCAGAAGCGGTACACAGAGAATCAATCGTTTCTGAATTTTATTCTGATCGATCTTGAACCAGTCTGCAAGTACAAGACGGGCACTTCTGAATGCGGTGTCTCCGGAAGTGATCGGGCATACGATAACACCGATCATTGCCAATGCTACACCGATGCTTCCCATTGTCTTAATACACACATCGTAGATAGCGGCTGACTGACCGTTAGCAAGAACTTCGCTTAAACCTGTGTTGAGACCACCTGTCACTTTGTAAAGTGCACATCCTGCGGCTGCCCAGATCAGTGCAATCACACCTTCTGCTACCATTGCGCCGTAGAATACGAAATGTCCCTGTTTCTCAGATTTCATACAACGAGCCATCAGAGGGGACTGTGTAGAATGGAAACCAGAAATAGCTCCACATGCTACGGTGATAAACATGAAGCTCCAGATTGGTTTTCCGTCAGGATGCATATTTGTAAAGTGGCTCCAGATTTCCGGAATTGTATAATTCGGATTTGTGAAGATACCGATGATAACACCAAGAGCCATGATGATCAGACAGATACCAAAAAGCGGGTAGATGCGTCCGATAATCTTATCAATAGAAATAAAGGTCGCGATAAAATAATATAACAAAATAATCCAAAGCCAGAATTCAGGATTTGCAAGAAGTCCGGTGATACCTTTGTTCCCAAGCAAAGTGACGATCAAGCCGGCAGGACCTACTGCAAATACAGTACCAACCATGACAAGAAGTACTACACTGAATACACGCATAACATTTTTCATAACATTTCCAAGATAGATTCCACATACCTCAGAAATCGATGCTCCGTCATTTCGTTCAGAAAGCATACCGGAGAAATAATCATGCACACCTCCGGCAAAAATTGTACCGAATGTAATCCAAAGGAATACGACCGGTCCCCATAAAGCACCCTGCATAGCACCAAAAACAGGTCCAAGACCGGCAATGTTAAGTAATTGCACAAGGAATAACTTCCATTGCGGCATAACGACATAATCTACTCCGTCATTGATTCTGACAGCAGGAGTTTCTCTGTCGTCAGGTGCGAATGTGTTCTCAACTACCTTTCCATAAACAAAATATCCGCCAATAAGTAACGCTAAACAAATAATAAAACTAATCATACAAACACCTCCAAAAAACATAAATGATAGCGTTTTCCAACCTACTTATATTATAGGATTGTTTATAAAAATTTCAAGATTTTTATAAAAAATCAAGAAAAGTATCATTTGTAGCTCCATGACTGGCGATTGTCGCATCGGATTGTTATAATCTCATCTTTGACAGTTGATTAGTTAAAAAAGGGGCTGTCGGAAAACAGATAGTTCCAAAGCAGGGAGGGTATGACTCACAACGAGTCATACCCTCCCTGAATTTATCTGAAATATGAAACAAAATTATGAGAGGCAGACTTAAGGAAAACATAAGAAAACATTCCTTGAGACTGCCCTTTTTTGTGATATGATATCTACACGCAGACGATACTTCTAGTCATCTGCAAAGTATCTATATTAATTTCATTCATTTTCGGAGCCAGAAGAATCGGCAGTATTTCCCAAAGTGATGATAAGCAGACAGATAAATGAAGTTAAAAAATGATATGAAATTATCTTCATATACTGGAATATACTGAAAGTATATGTTAATCTATAGGTAGAAATTATAGCATTTTCTTTTGAACAGACATTTATCTGCGAAAAGAAAGGAGAAGCTATGGCTTGTCACCAGGTTAAAGGGCAACAAAGAAATGGAGATAAAGTTTATGCAGAAGTGGGAAGAAAAAGAAATGGAAAGGCAGGAAGCATACGCAGAAGGACGAGAAGAAGGCGAACGTGTTGGAGAGGCGCGAATTAATAAGTTGATTGTATACTTATTGGAACAAGGGAGAAACAAGGATCTGGCAAAGGCAGCTTCAGATTCTGAGTATCAGGCAAAGCTGTTAAAAGAGCTGGGATTGTAATGACATTCAATTGATATAATTCTAAAGTAATATTATGAGAGGCAGACTTAAGGAAAACATAAGAAAACATTCCTTGAGACTGCCCTTTGCTGTCGCAGGAAGGAAGATATGTTATGGAGATACAAATATTGAATTGGCTGCAGAGTTTACATACGCCAATTTTGGACAAGATCATGCAGTTGCTCACACATCTGGGAGATATGGGAATTATATGGATAATTCTTACGATAGTTATGCTCCTGATTCCAAAGACAAGAAAAAGCGGTGTGATCATGGCAGCAGCACTGATTGTAGATGTGATTTTATGCAATGTAATTTTAAAAAATCTGATTGCGAGAGTGCGGCCATACGATGTCAACACAGCAGTACAGGTATTAGTTGTAAAACCGAAAGCTTTTTCTTTTCCGTCCGGACACACAGCAGCGTCGTTTGCCAGTGTGACAGCCCGTTATCTGGCAGGAGAGAAAAAACTGTGGAAACCAGCCCTTGCGCTGGCAATTCTAATCGCATTTTCCAGAATGTACCTGTATGTACATTATCCGACAGACATTCTCGGTGGAGTTATCTTTGGAAGCTTAAGTGCATGGATTGGATACCAGTGTAGCAAAAAATATGTTCAGCATTTATAAACATTGGAATATAAAGTAATAGAAGTTTTTAATTCAAATTTAACTCGACGATTGAATTAAAACGAGTTATATTAAAACAAGAATCAACTATTTAGTAGAAATGAGGGATTTTAGGTGGGAACGACATCTGAAACTAAACCAAAACGATATATCAGCGTGGGGCTTCTGGCACATGTGGATTCTGGAAAGACAACGCTTTCAGAAGGAATCCTTTATCTGACAGGACAGATCCGTAAGCCGGGGCGTGTAGATCATGGGGATGCGTTCCTTGATAACTACGCGCTGGAACGACAGCGGGGGATCACAATTTTTTCCAAGCAGGCAGTGTTTCAGCTTGGTGACAGCCAGGTGACACTTCTGGATACACCGGGGCATGTGGATTTTTCTGCGGAAATGGAGCGGACGCTCCAGGTGCTGGATTATGCGGTTTTGGTAGTCAGCGGAGCTGATGGCGTGCAGGGACACACCCGCACGCTCTGGAATCTGCTTGCGCGCTACCGGATTCCGACATTCATATTTGTCAATAAAATGGATCAGCCGGGGACGGACAAGGCGCTGATTCTAAAAGAGCTGAAGAAAAAACTGGATGCTTCCTGTGTGGATATGGAAGATCCGGAAGATATTGCCACGGGGGACGAACGTGCACTGGAAGAGTATCTGGAAGCGGGAGAAGTTTCTATAGATACCATAAGCCAGATGATCGCAGATCGTCAGATTTTCCCTTGTTATTTTGGTGCTGCGCTGAAATTACAAGGTGTACAGGAATTACTGGACGGGATTGGAAAATATGTGAGAGATAATGTTTCGGCCAATTATGATCAGGCAGATAATAGATTACAGAACAGTGGAGATGCTCAGCAGTTTGGTGCGCGTGTCTATAAGATTTCCCGTGACCCTCAGGGAAACCGACTGACTCACATGAAGATTACTTCCGGTGAATTAAAAGTTAAATCTTTGCTGAAAGGTGGACAAGTCTCTGAGCCGTGGGAAGAGAAGGCAGACCAGATCCGAATTTATTCCGGAGAAAAATTCGAGACAGTACAACAGGCGAAAGCAGGCGTGATCTGTGCTGTGACAGGATTAAAGCATACATTTCCAGGGGAGGGACTTGGAATTGAAGCCGGTAAACAGGCAGTAACACCGATGTTAGAACCAGTTCTGAATTATCAGGTTTATTTCCCTGATCAGGTGGATGCACACACCATGCTCGGCTATATGCGTCAGATCGAGGAAGAAGATCCCATGCTTCGGGTCATTTGGAATGAAGAACTGGGTGAAATCCATGTTCAGCTTATGGGCGAGGTGCAGACAGAGATTCTGAGAAGTCTGGTAAGCGAACGATTCGGAGTAGATGTGACATTTGGCACTGGAAATATTGTATATAAGGAAACAATAAAAAATGTCGTAGAAGGTGTAGGGCATTATGAGCCGCTCCGCCATTATGCGGAGGTGCATCTGATTCTGGAGCCGGGACTTCCGGGAAGCGGGCTTGAGTTCTCAACCGACTGCAGTACGGATGATCTGGATCTGAACTGGCAGCGGCTGATTCTCACACATCTTTTGGAGCGGGAGCATAGAGGTGTGCTTCTTGGAGCGGCAATTACTGATATGAAGATCACACTGGTAGCAGGAAGAGCACATTTGAAACACACGGAGGGCGGTGACTTTCGACAGTCTACTTACCGGGCAGTGCGCCAGGGACTGATGCAGGCAGAAAGTGTACTGTTAGAGCCATATTACGAATTCCGTCTGGAAGTGCCGTCAGAAATGATCAGGCGTGCACTAACGGATGTTCAGCGCATGTACGGTGAGTTTGCGCCACCGGAGACAGACGGGGATCAGAGTGTGCTTACAGGAAGCGCGCCGGTTGCCTGTATGCGTGATTACCAGAAAGAAGTGGTGAGCTACACAAGAGGACGGGGACGGCTGACACTTGTATTTCAGGGCTATGCACCATGCCATAATACAGAAGAGATTCTGGAAAATGCAGGCTATGACCCGGAAGCGGACAACGAGAATCCGACCGGTTCTATATTTTGCAGTCACGGAGCCGGATATTATGTACCATGGCAGGAAGTGCCGGAGCATATGCACATTTCCTCTAGGTTGGAGGAGTATCTCAGAAAAGACAAAGATGCGGGGAAAATGCACGAAGAAGCTGACGGCAATGGCAGAGGTGTATTAAGAAATGGTGCTGCCGGTGGAAGTCCTTCAAAATCAGGCAGAAGTCGTGATTTTGGCGTGGAAGACCGGGAATTGGAAGAGATTTTCATGCGGACTTACGGAAAGATTGAACGCAAGAAACCAGGCAACGGACCTCGTACGATCATTGCCCAGTCCCAATATAAAGAAGAAAAACCACAGGAGAAGGTTGCGGAATATCTTTTAGTAGATGGGTACAACGTCATTTTCGCGTGGGACGAACTGAAAGAACTGGCAAAGGTGAACATTGAGAGTGCCAGAAATAAATTAATGGATATCTTAAGCAACTATCAGGGATTTAAGAAATGTACCGTGATCCTTGTGTTTGATGCATATAAGGTGGATGGCGATACGCTGGAGATTCAAAAATACCACAACATTCACGTTGTTTATACGAAGCAGGCTGAGACAGCAGATCAGTACATAGAAAAGGTCGTGCACCATATCGGACGAAAACGCCATGTGACAGTCGTAACTTCCGATGGCGTGGAGCAGGTCGTGACCCAGGGACAGGGAAGCGCACTTATTTCTTCCAGAGAATTTTATGAAGAGGTAGAAATCACCCGCAGACAGATTCAGGAAGAAATTAAGGAGCGCACAGGCGGCACAAAAAATTACCTTTTCGACCATATGGATGAAGCATTTGTAAAAGAGATGGAAGATGTCCGTCTTGGAAAGAAGGATATTTGATGTTATGTACCATACCAGATTATTATAAAGAATTTTCCTGTATCGCCGCAGACTGCGAGGACACTTGCTGCGCGGGGTGGCAGATTGTAATTGATGAGAAGTCGAAGCGGCGGTACGCAAAGGCAGCAACAGGGCTTAATAATATTGAAAAGAATCTCGCCCGCGAGCTGCGCCGCTGTGTCAACTGGCGTGAGGGCGTCTTCCGTCAGGATACGGAAAAGCGCTGTGCATTTTTAAACCAGAATAATCTCTGCCGGCTTTATCAGATGGCGGGACCGGACAGCCTGTGCCGGACTTGTAAAATGTATCCGCGCCACATAGAAGAGTTCGAGGGAGTCAGGGAAATTACGCTCTCTCTTTCCTGCCCGGAGGCAGCAAGAATCATATTAGGCAAGAAAAATCCGGTGCATTTCTTAAGTTATGAGAAGCCGGGAGAAGAAGATTATGGCGACTTCGACCTGTTCTTTTATTCACAGTTGGTGGACGCAAGAGAAAGCATTTTAAAAATGCTTCAGGATAGAAGTCTCTCCATTCATCACCGCATGGCGCTGGCACTGGCGATCAGCCATGATATGCAGGCACATGTAGACCGCAGGGAAATGTTTTCCTGTGAGGATATTCCGAAGAAATACGAGTCCGAGACAGCCAGAAAGTACACAAAAGAACGTCTGGAAGCATTTGAAAAAGACGAGACCGGACGATTCGAATTCGCACAGAAAACATTTCAGTATCTGTATCGGCTGGAGCTTCTGAAAGAAAACTGGCTGTATGTGCTGATGGACGCAGACAAATTACTTTACGGCGGTCTGGCAAGTGTGTATGAGGATTCGGTGAAGAGCGATGCAGAACAAAAAGGCAATGCAATACAAAAAGGCAATACAGCACAAAAGGGTGGAGAGGAACAGTCAGAGGAAGACATTGACCAGCTCAGATACTTTGTAAATCTCCAGGAATTTGAACTGTGGAAGCAGGAACATATGCCGGATTGGGACATTATGCTGGAACAAATGCTGGTGTATTTTGTGTTTACTTATTTCTGTGGGGCAGTTTATGATGGATGTATTCAGGCGAAAATGCAGGTGTGCGTGTACAGTGTCTATATAATAGAAGAAATCTTGCGCGCCAGATGGCTGGAAAATGAAAAGACACTTTCCATGGAAGAAGTTGTGGAGCTGACCTACCGCTACTCCAGAGAGGTTGAACATTCCGACCAGAACCCGGAGCGGCTGGAACATTTCATGGAGAAAAATCCGTGGATCCGTGTAAAGAAGTAAAATGAAAATAGAATAGAAAGAACCGGAAGAAAAAGGAAAAGAGGGATTTAATATCGTGGAAGAAGGAAGAGAATATAAAGACACAGTGCAAAAGCTGTTTACATTTATTGAAGAGAGCCCGAGTCAGTATCATGCCGTTGATACAATGAGAAAGCATTTGGAAGCGGCAGGCTATGAGCAGCTTTTAGAGAGCGAAGCGTGGAAGCTGAAATCAGGTGGAAAATATTATGTGATCCGCAGTGGTTCATCACTCATTGCATTTCGAATTCCGGCGCAGGATTCTCAGAATTACTGTGGGTTCCAGATTGTGGCGTCCCATAGTGATTCTCCGAGCTTTAAGATTAAAACAAATCCGGAAATGAACGTGGAAGAACATTATGTAAAATTGAATGTTGAAAAATATGGCGGTATGCTCTGTGCACCGTGGTTTGACAGACCACTGTCTGTGGCAGGGCGTCTGATCGTAAAAGAAAATAACAGACTTGTCACGAAGCTGATCAACGTAGACCGGGATTTGGTCATGATTCCGAATCTGGCTATTCATATGAACCGGGAGGTAAATAAAGGCTACGATTATAACATACAGAAAGATATGCTGCCACTTTACGGCTGCGGCGAAGCAAAAGGAAAATTTATGAAGCAGATTGCAGAGGCGGCAAATGTAAAAGAGGACGCGATTCTTGCAAGTGACCTGTTCCTTTACAATCGCATGAAAGGAAGCATCTGGGGAGCTTGCGAAGAATTCATTTCCAGTCCGAAACTGGATGATCTTCAGTGCGCATTTTCTTCATTAGAAGCTTTCTTGCAGTCTGAAGAATCTTTGCCATCGGAAAATGTACAGGCAAATAAGCAAAGCGAAGTCGATGGAAAAAATGTAATCAATGGAAAAAGTATCCCAGTTCACTGCGTATTCGATAACGAAGAAGTTGGAAGTGGCACAAAACAAGGAGCTGCATCTACATTTCTTGCAGATACACTGATTCGGATCAATCATGCCATGGGACGGGATGAGGCCGGATACAGGCAGAGTATCGCCAACAGCTTTATGCTTTCAGCAGATAATGCTCATGGCGTACACCCGAACCATACCGACAAGGCATGCCCGACGAATCGGCCATATCCGGGAAATGGCGTGGTCATCAAGTACAGTGCCAATCAGAAATATACTACCGATGCAATATCAGCAGCGGTGTTTGAGGAAATTTGCAACCGGGCAAATGTACCGTATCAGATTTACGTGAACCGTTCCGATATACTGGGAGGTTCCACACTCGGGAACATTTCCACGACACAGGTACCAGTCAACACAGTAGACATCGGACTGGCTCAGCTCGCTATGCATTCCCCATATGAGACAGGAAGTGTGAAAGACACAGATTACATGATCCAGGCTATGAAGACATTTTTTGAAGCTTCCGTGCAGCAGACCGAAGATGGATATGAGATTATTTCGTGTTGAAAGAAGTAAAATTTTATAATAGTTATTATGTAAACTAATAAATAGGCAAAGGAGCGGTTTTTTATCTGATTGAGATGGAAGAACCGCTTTTAAAATATAGCTTTTTAAAATGTGGTATGCTATCATGAAAATGTTGTCTTTATACATTACAGGAACGAAAGGGGAACATCATGTTAGAAAAAGTATTTAAACTTAGCGAAAACAAGACTGACGCGAAAACAGAAATACTTGCCGGAATCACAACATTTATGACAATGGCATATATTCTTGCGGTCAATCCAAGCATACTCTCAGCAACGGGTATGGATTCAGGAGCTGTATTTACTGCCACTGCTCTGGCAGCATTTATCGGAACACTGCTCATGGCAATCTTTGCAAACTATCCATTTGCACTGGCACCTGGTATGGGACTGAATGCATATTTTGCATACACAGTTGTATTAGGAATGGGATATAGCTGGGAATATGCACTGACAGCCGTATTTGCAGAAGGAATCATCTTTATTCTTTTGTCTGCGACAAATGTACGAGAAGCTATTTTCAATGCAATCCCACAGAATTTAAAAGCAGCCGTCAGCGTAGGAATCGGACTGTTCATCGCATTCATCGGACTACAGAATGCAAAAATTGTAATCGGAGGATCTACACTGCTTCAGTTATTCTCCGTAGATAAATATAACGAAGTAAACGGAGTATCTGCGTCATTTAACGATGTAGGAATCACAGTACTCCTTGCAATCATCGGAATTATCGTCACAGGAATTTTAGTAGTAAAGAACATCAAAGGAAATATCCTCTGGGGAATTCTGATCACATGGCTGCTCGGGATCATCTGCCAGTTCACAGGACTTTATGTACCAAATGCAGATCTTGGATTCTATAGCCTGCTGCCAGATTTCAGCAACGGATTATCCATTCCAAGTCTGTCACCAATCTTCTGCAAACTGGACTTCAGCGGAATCTTCTCCCTGAACTTTATAGTTATCCTGTTTGCATTCCTGTTCGTAGACTTATTTGATACGATCGGAACATTGATCGGAGTATCCGCAAAAGCAGACATGCTCGACGAGAACGGAAAACTTCCAAGAATCAAAGGCGCACTTATGGCAGACGCAGTCGCAACAACAGTCGGAGCCGTAATCGGAACATCAACAACAACAACATTCGTAGAAAGCGCATCAGGAGTATCCGAAGGAGGAAGAACCGGACTTACATCAGTCACAACAGCAATCCTTTTCGGACTGTCACTGTTCCTGTCACCAATCTTCCTTGCAATACCATCATTTGCCACAGCACCGGCACTTGTAATTGTAGGACTTTACATGCTCACGAACGTAACAAACATAGATTTCAACGATATGTCAGAAGCAATCCCTTGCTATGTATGCATCATCGCAATGCCATTCTTCTACAGCATCTCCGAAGGAATCTCAATGGGAGTTATCACATACGTGGCACTCAACCTGATCACAGGAAAAGCAAAAGAAAAGAAAGTCAGCATACTCATGTACGTACTGGCAGTACTGTTTGTATTGAAATATGTATTTTTATAAAAAATTGGGGACGGGGTTTTTTCAAAAAAACCCCGTCCCCAATTTCACTTCTACCTGTCCCTTTTTAAATTGTGTCAAAATTCCAACCGCCATTTTCCGGGCTTTCCTAAAATTCCAACCTGTCCCTTTTTGAATTGTGTATAATCTGGCTCCAAATTGTTTTTTCGCCATGGCTTCTGACCCCATCGCGTCTGCGGATTGCATAAAAGGTCGACTCCCATTTTGTCTCGGAAAGTGGAAGAACGTCTACATTCCGGTTTTTGAAGATATCCAGATATGGCAGGACAGAGATGCCAAATCCGTGTTCAATCATATTTAAAATCACTTCTATTTCTTCTGCTTCGCAGGCAGGGGCTGCAGAAATTTGATAATCTTTGTAGATTTGTTCCTGAAGCTTTCGCATTGGGCTTGTCCGTGTGAAGAAAATCTGTGGGTATGTAGTAATATCACGAAAGGTGAAAGCTTCTTTTGATATTAATTCATGTCCTTTTGGAACGACGATTCCAACATAGGATTTTTGAACAGGGCAGTATTCAAACAGTTCAGATGAGGGATGTCCGGAGCAAAAGCCAAGATCATAAGTCATATTTTCCAGACCGTGAAGAATATCCGGGGTCATTCCATTGTAAATTGCGAATGGAAACTTCACAGAACATGACTGGATTAGTTCAGGGATAAAACTTCCGGCCAGGGGATAGACGCTGGCAATCCGGATGATTTTATCTTCTCGGTGGAAGTCAGAGATGGTCTGTTCTAATTCGTCCAAGTTGTTTAAAATGACATCTATATATTTTTTTATTTCTAGTCCATAAGGGCTAAGTCGTACATTTCTACCGGTTTTCTCAAAAAGTGGAAGTCCATAGTCTTTTTCCAAAGAATGAATTGCATGGCTGAGTCCCGGCTGGGAAATGTTTAATTCTTTTGCAGCATTTCCATAATGTTGGAGTTCTGCAAGAGTGGAAAAGTAGCGAAGGTAATCGGTGTTCATAAATAATCCTTTCAGTTATATGTGTCAAGAGGTCCTATGATGCCTGCGGATTGTTTCGCGCTGCGCACGCTCACAATCCTACCCAATATTATACTATATTCATTCTAAAATAGAATAGATATATTCGAAAAATACATTAGTATTTATGGATTCTTGGGTCTATACTAAAATACGGTCAGCAAAATCTGACTGAAATTATACAGAAAAATTAACATTCAAGAATGCCGAGGCATTCTTGCTGCGAGGTGCGCGTCATGCAATTGCATGACATACTTCTACTGCGCACCTCTGCAAGTCTACACTCCGTTTCGGTCGGCGCAAAACCATTGTCCACCGGACAATGTGCGCCCTGCCGGAGGCTATATCAGATGTATGCAGTAAAAGTATATGAGGCGTATATCACAACAAGATTAAAAGAAAAGAGGATTATCATGAATAAAAAATATCTCCCTGGAGAACTGGCTCTTTGCATCGTACTGATCATCAACAGTCTTGGAGTGTGCCTGATGGCAAAGAGTGGCTTTGGAATTTCAACGATTTCATCTGTGCCATTTGTATTCAATAAAGTATTTCCGGCACTGTCGTTTGGAACATGGAATTACATTTTCCAGACAATGCTCGTATTAACACTTATGATTTTAAAGAAAGCATTTTGTTTCGAATATATCTTTTCCTTTGTTGTAGGAATCGGTTTTGGGAAAATGATTGATGTCCACGATGCGTGGCTGGCACTTCTGCCAAATACAATGGCGTTAAATGTACTGTATTTTGCATTGGGATTTTTGATTATCGGCTTTGGAATCGCACTGGCGAATCGCTGTATGCTTCCGATTATTCCGACGGATACATTTCCAAGGGATATGTCAGAGATTCTGAACAAACCATATAAATATGTGAAAACCACATTTGACTTGTGTTGTCTGACTACAACACTGGTACTTTCCATTGGAATCCTTCACGGACTTCACGGCGTAGGAATCGGAACAGTACTCTGCGCATTCATCACAGGAAAGACAGTATCCATGTTTCAGAAAGTGTTAGATAACCATGTTATATTCTATCGTGCGGTAATTCGTCCGACGAAGCCGGAGATATCCGGACGGACGGTGTAAGATGGATTCTCTAAAAAGCAATAAGAACCAAAAACTCCTGCCATGAAAAAAACATAGCAAAAACCCGTTAGTCTTTCGACCAACGGGTTTTTGTTGTTGTTATAGTTATCTAAAGGAATGAGAGTAAGTGCTTTCGCACTTTATGAGGGGGAGATAGTTGATTTATGTCTCTCTCAACTATCTGACTTTATTATAGCCAAGAATTATGTCTAAAATATGTTAAAATAATAAAACAAATCTGAAATTTCTTATGAAAACCTTAAGAAAACAGGAAAGTAGGTTAAGAAACATATAACAGACTGGATAAATACGTATTCAATGCGTAAGGACTTTTGCAGCTGGTAAAGGTTCTTGCACCTGGTAAGATTTCTTGAAACTATAGATAAATAAAATATCTCGATGAATATATTATAAATACCAATTTGTCCGATATTCATAAAGAGACTACAATAAAAATTATATGTTGAGGAAAATGAAAACTTAAGGAGGAAGTAATATGGAGTTAGTAAAAGAATTGCCTGAGATTTTCGAAGAATTTGCAGAGCAGAGGCAGAAATCATTTTTGGTCATGAAAGAGGTAAAAGATAAGGGAATTCCAGTAATTGGCGCGTATTGTACATATTTTCCACAGGAAATTGCCATGGCTATGGGAGCTGTAACAGTCGGACTTTGTTCCACATCTGATGAGACAATCCCGGTTGCAGAAAAAGATCTTCCAAAGAACCTTTGCCCGATGGTAAAAGCAAGTTATGGTTTTGCTGTAACTGACAAATGTCCATTTTTCTATTTTTCAGATGTGGTTGTCGGGGAAACAACTTGCGATGGAAAGAAAAAAATGTACGAGTTAATGAAAGAGTTTAAAAATGTGTACATTATGGAACTTCCAAATACGCAGAACGAATCAGCATTAGAACTTTGGAAAAAGGAGATTATACGATTCAAAGAATATCTTGAAGAGACATTTAACACAACAATCACAGAAGAACAGGTTCGCCATGCAGTTCATGTTGCTAACCAGGGACGGCTGGCGCTTCGCAGGTTTTATGAGACAATGAAAAATGATCCGGCGCCAATGGAAGGTTCCAAGCTTTTTAATGTTCTTTATGGAAGCCAGTTCAAATTTGATAAAGAAGCAATGCCGGCAGAAATCGATGCACTGACAGAAAAAATCATGAAAGAATACGAAGAAGGAGAAAAGCCAGAGAGACGAAAGAGAATTCTCCTGACAGGCTGCCCAAGCAGCGGTGCTCCGATGAAGGTTGTAAAAGCAATTGAAGAAAATGGTGGAAATGTCGTTGTATATGAGAACTGTGGCGGTGCGAAGTCAGTGGATCGCCTGATCGATGAAGATGCAGAAGACATTTATCAGGCAATAGCAGAACGTTATCTGGCAATTGGCTGTTCTGTCATGACTCCAGACACGAATCGTTATGAATTGTTGGAAAGATTGCTTGACGAGTATCAGGTAGAAGGAGTTGTTGAGATGACCCTTCAGGCCTGTCATACATATAACATTGAGGCAAAGAGCATCGAGAAGCGTGTAAAAGAAAAAGGACTTCCTTATATTCATATCGAGACAGACTACTCACAGGCAGATGTAGGACAGCTTGATACACGAATCGCAGCATTCCTTGAGATGATTTAAGGATACTACGAACATAAAAGAGTAGCATTTGCAGACTAAAAAAGGTCCACCGGACCTTTTTGTCGTATGCTTGGCAACAAAAAGCAGGTAACTTAGTGTTATCTGCTTTTGTCATGTCGGAAAGTGTGTTATTATATCAGATATGAGATGGCTCTCGCCTTTGCAGATGGCGAGCAAAAAATTCGAGGCATTCTTGAACAAAAGTTGTTCTATTGTCAGACCGATAAAAGGAGAGATTAGCATGCGAAAAAAAGAACTGGCTCTGGAAGTAATCCGTCGCCTGAAAGAAGAATATCCGGATGCGGATTGTACATTAG
>ENA-OQIZ01000768-OQIZ01000768.1-human-gut-metagenome-genome-assembly--contig:-NODE-768-length-14617-cov-2.543409_pt1 | contig 14617 bp, 12 predicted proteins | sample MGYA00242593_ERZ504758 | MGnify/ENA primary metagenome ERZ504758 (study PRJEB26092, sample SAMD00036364) | human gut metagenome | host: Homo sapiens | study: EMG produced TPA metagenomics assembly of...
CACATCCGCGCGGAACCAGTAATGCTTGTCCGGTCCGTACCAATGCATGGTGCGGCTGTCAAAGGGTTCAAACGGTGCAGGGTCTGCATCGGCATCTTCCGGGCGCAGGAAGTTGCCCGGCTTTATGAGCCAGTCGCTCGTTTCAAACTTCTGTTTTACAGAAAGCTTTTTCAGCTCATTGCAGATACCTGTGACGCGCTTGTCAAGAAAATCAATGGTGCGCATAGGTCTTTCCTTTCCCTCATAACGAGGCTTCCAGCAATTCAAAGCTGGCTGTTTTTTGCCTTTTTGTTTGCGTTAGTGGAACGTATCTACACCGAAATCGTGGTATCAGCAAAATGTTATCCTGTGGCATCTCTTTGCCCCTTTAACATCAGAAAGAGTTCTTCTTGATATAGTCCAATACACGAACCACCGTGGTGAACGCCAGACCGGTCACGGTATCGGCACAGCCGTAGTACATCGCAATACGACCGGTCGCGGCATCCGTCAAGGTGGCGCAGGGGAAGGTCACGTTCGGCACGTCGCCTACACACTCATACAGCTCATGAGGAGCCAGCAGGTAATCCTTGCCGCGGTATTTTACCTTCCACGGCGCGTCAATATCCAGCAGAGCAGCACCATTTCGGTATACATAGCCGTTGCAGGTGTTGATAACACCATGGTAAATCAGCAGCCAGCCATCATCGGTTTCAATGGGGATGGGGCCGGGGCCAATTTTCATGCTCTGCCATGCAGATTCATCGCCTTTTACAGCACCCATCATAAAGCGGTGGCGTCCCCAGTATACCATATCCTCGCTCTGGCTGACAAAAATATCGCCGAAGGGGGTATGCCCGGTATCGCTCGGGCGGCTCATCATCATGTAGCGCCCCTGAATCTTGCGCGGGAAAAGGACACCGTTACGGTTGTACGGCAGGAAGGCATTTTCCAGCTGGTGGAATGTCTTGAAGTCATCCGTCCACGCAATGCCGATGGTGGGTCCGTGGTAGCCGTTGCACCAGGTCACATAGTATTTGCCGTCCATATAGCATACACGGGGGTCATAGCGGTATTCACGGGTTGTGACCTCCGGGTCGTCCCCTACCAGATGAATCGGGGTATCCTCAATATCCCAGTGCAGACCGTCCTTGCTGAAGCCTGCGAAAATATCCATGCTGATGGACAGGCTGTCGCAGCGGAATACGCCGGCAAAGCCATCCTTGAAAGGTACAACGGCGCTGTTGAACACGCTGTTGGAACGGGCGTTGCCGTCACGACCGATGATGGGGTTTGCATCATAGCGCCAGAAAGGGGTGCGAGTGTTTGCAGGCGGTTCCTGCCACGGAATATTGGGCAGTGCGCTGCCGATGATTTTAGCCATACTTGATTCTCCTTGTGTACTTAAAATAAATCGGGAGCGGGAACTCAGCGTCCCGCTCCCGAAGGTTTCCCTGCCTGCAGGGATAGTATTTGGATTTTTAAAGATTACTTATTGGTAGCCATGAAAGCGTCAACCTGGCTCTGTGCCTCAGCAACGATCTTGTCAAAGCCGGCAGCGCGCAGTTCTTGCATCATACGGGGAACCATAACTTCGGGATCAGCCGTACCGGTCCGCCGCTCGCCCTTGTAACGCTCTACAATCTGGATGCAGTTTGCCCGTTCATCCGAGCTGGCGGTGGTGTCGAGAGTGAAACCAAGCAGGACAGAAGGCTCAGCCTTTTCGTTCAGCTCTTTAACTTCGTCGAACTGGTTGAAATCGAAATCGTCGGTCGGGGTGATAGCGAAGAAGCTGCCCTGGGTGTAACCTGCCATAGACCAATCCGCGTTGTTCTTATGGACGAAGGTTTTGCTGTCATCGGTGTAATCCCAGTTGTCGCCCTGAACGCCGTAGTAGAACAGGTCACGGACGTAGGTGTCGGTGTTTACCAGCTGCAGGAATTGCAGTGCTTTTTCGGGATAGGCGCAGTTAGCGGAGATGCAGTTCATAGAGCCGCGGACAGTTTCATTGGAAACGATGGTCGGACCCCACTTCTGGGCAACGCACTCAACGCCGAGCTGCGGACCCCAGGAAGTGATTGCCGCACCGGACCAGCCCTGTGCAATGGAGCAAGCCTTGTAGTTTGCATCTTCGGGACGGGTTGCAGCGTCAGAGTTGATGATACCTTCGTTGTACCACTCATGGAAGGTTTTCAGAATCTGCTTGACGTCATCCTGCTCAACAGTAGCAACAACCTTACCCTCGCTGTCATCATAGCGCACACCCAGGGGATACAGACCGGCGCCAAGCTGGTCATACATATAGGACTGGTAGCCGCCGCCGTTTTTGTTCAGAGGGAAGGAAGCCTCGCCGTCAGTGTCCTTGATAGCCTTCAGGGGCGCAGTCAGTTCATCCAGGTCGGTGATGCCCAGCTCCTTGGTATAGTCATAGCCGGCAGCCTCGACCTTTGCCTTATCCCAGACAACGTACTCGCTCTGAGAAGAATCCTTGTAGGTAGGCACACCATAAACATGTCCGCCCACTTCGCAGGCTTTCCAATAATCTTCCGGAACGGAAGCGTACAGTTCAGGAGCCGCTTCCTTGACCATATCGGTGATATCCAAGAAAGCACCGGTATTGACGTCGTTGTTATAGGTGTTGACGTTGGTGAACAGGATGTCGTATTCACCGCTGGTGTTCACAATAACATTGCGGCGGGTGTCCCAGTCGCCCCAGGAGATAACCTCCATGTCGATGTTGACGCCGATCTTATCTTCCAGATACGGGTTAATCTGTGCCAGCCATGCATCGTAGTTAGAAGGCATGCCAGAACCAACGGCCACCCATTTCAGGGTGACGACGTCCTTGGAGGGAGCAGCCGTAGGAGCAGCCGTAGAGGTGCTGCTGCCATCGGTGCCGGTGGAGGCAGAAGAGGAACTGCCGCCGCAGGCTGCCATGCTGAGGGCCATGGAACCGGCCATGCCCAGCGCAAGCACTTTGTTGAACTTTTTCATCTGTTTTTCTCCTTTGCTTGTGTAAAGTTGTGTATCTTCATTCCCCTTATAGGGGAACAGAACCAAATGTGGTGGGAAAATTGAATGGGCTTATTTGTTAGCATCGATGTTCTTATACAGTGTTTTTCTTTTTCAGAGTCTTTCTCTTAGCCCTTAACCGCACCAACCGTCAGACCGGAAATAAAGTACTTCTGGAAGAACGGATACGCGCACGCAATGGGAATGACGATAATGATTGCGATTGCCATACGAACGGATTCGGACGGCATCGAGTTACGGTACTGCTGCAGACTCAGACCTGCGCTGGGGTTATTGGCGATGTACTCCAGGTTCTTCATCATGTTGTTCAGCAGTGCCTGCAAGGATACCAGCTTGGAATCCGAAATATACAGGGCAGACTGGAACCAGTCATTCCAGTAGCCAAACGTCAGGAACAGTGCAATGGTGGCAAATACTGGCTTGGAGATGGGCACCACAATACGCCAGAAAATTTTCATCTGGGATGCGCCGTCAATCTTTGCCGACTCAATGATGGAATCCGGTACCGTTGTTCGGAAGAAGGTCTTGCAGATAATAACATTGAAGCTGCTCATGGCCAGCGGCAGAACCAAGCACCAAATTGTATTATTCAAGTGCAGCATATTGGCAACAACCACATAGTTTGCAACCATACCGCCATTGAAGATCATCGGGATGAATACCATCCAGGTGAAGAAGCCTTTGAGCTTGTAGTTCGGGCGGGAAAGCACATAGCCAATCATTGTGGTCAGCAGCACACCCAGCACCGTACCCATAACCGTGACCACCACGGAAATTATGAGTGAATTAAAAATCGTTCCGCGTTCATTCCAAAGGAACGTGTACGCCGCCGTGGAATATGTATCCGGGAAAAGCCTGTACCCGTACTTTGTGATAGAATCCGTGGAGGAAACGGAAATCATAAAGACGTAGAACACCGGAAACAGACAGACGAAGGAAAGCAGTACAAACAGAATGTTAAAGCAGGCATTCGTTGTCGGCTTAATCTGGTTTAAGCGGAACTTCGCACGAGCTTCCTCTTTTTCCAGCTTTTTTTCTTCGGCCTTTATCTTATGCTTTTCTGCCAGAGTCATTTGTGTGTTCTCCCTTCATCAAATAATCGCGCTTTCTTCATCAATCTTGGAAACGATGAAGTTGGCAACCAGAACGGTCGCGCAGCAGCATGCAGCCTGGAACAAACCTGCGGCAGCAGTTCTGCCGATTGTCACATTGCTCTGCAAAGCCTGGTAGACATAGGTGTCAAATGTGCTGGCAACGTTGTACAGTGAGTTGGGAACACCCTGCGTAACCTGATAGAACAAGCCGAAATCGGAATAGAAGATGTGGCCGACATTCAGAATGAACATCATAACGATGATGGGTTTCAGTGCCGGCAGTGTAATATATTTGGTCTGCTGCCACTTGGTCGCGCCGTCCAGCGTTGCCGCCTCGTACAGCGTACTGTCAATGCCGGTAATACTTGCAAGGTAGACAACCATATTATAGCCCATGGATTTCCAGACCTGCATGAAAGTCAAAATCAGCGGCCACCATTTTGGCTGAGAATACCACATGATTTTATCGCCGCCAAGAGCCTGAATAATGGTGTTCATCAGACCTTTGTCAGGGTTCAGAAAAGCGTAGACAAAGTAGCTGACAACAACCCACGAAAGGAAGTACGGGAAGAACATCATCGTCTGGTATGCTTTAGAAGCAATGCGGCTGTAAATCTGATTGATAAGCACAGCCAATGTAACCGGAATTACAATGTTCAATACGATAAATAAGATGTTATATAACAGCGTATTGCGCAGCAGCATGGCAAAGGTGTTGCTGGTAAGGAAAAATTTGAAGTTGTCAAACCCTGCCCAGTCGCTGTGGAACAAGCTGTAAAGGAAGCTCTTTCCCGGAGTGATCTTGAAGTTTTTGAATGCGATAATCAGACCGAACATGGGCAGGTAGCAAAAGACTGCGTACCAGATGGCTGCCGGAAGCCCCAGCAATGTCAGCTCCGTGTCATCACTCGTCCAACGTTTGCGGCGTGGCTTCGTTGAAGTTGAAACTGCCGGCTTATCCTTTTTCATAGAATGTGCCCCTTTCTTTTGGCGAGCCAAGTGTTAACAGCCGCCAGCATTTCGTGCTAACTAAGCGTTAACTCCATAGTCAGCATTCGTTGCCATTTGTTAGTCAAATATTAACATTTACTTTTGTACCTGTCAATCGTCATTTTGCACAAATCGCGCACCGTTTCATTGTATTCGTGCATATCAACGGTTTTCGCATTGTTTTTTTGTGCAAGATAGCCAACATTTTCAACATCAAACATTAGCAAAAGTTAACTTTTCGTGTTGCTTTTCTCTTATGATTGTGCTATACTTACTATAAACTCAAAAAACGGAGGCTTTCTTTCATGAGCAAACCAACCATGCAGGATATTGCTGATGCTCTTTCTGTTTCCAGAATCACCGTATGGAAAGCGCTAAGCAACCGTCCCGGCGTTTCGGATTCTATGCGTGCCCAAATCCATCAAAAAGCCACCGAGATGGGCTATTTCCACACTCCCTCTCAGGATACCACTGCGACCGTCTCTGCTCAACTGCCTCCCCACACACGCACCGTAGCGGTAGCCGTGTGCCGACCGGAGTCCTCTCTTTTCTGGATGCAGATTATCCATCAGATTGCCAAAGATCTTTCCGAGCATAATGTCAACCTCATGTACACATATCTTCCCACAAATTACAAAGCGGGCTATGTGTTGCCGGAGCCTTTGACAAACGGTACAGTAGATGGTGTCATTGTACTGAACACGTATTCTGCGCCCTTGCTGCGGCTGTTATCCTCTTTACCTATACCAAAGGTTTTTCTGGACACGGTTCCCTCTGTCCCCTATAACCAGTTACATGGGGATCTGCTCATTATTGAGGGTCGTGATCTTATCCGGCAGATTACAAACAGTCTGCTTCTTCATGGATGCCGAAAGCTCAGCTTCATAGGCGATGTGGAATACGCCCAGACAAACAAAGACCGTTACGAGGGATTTCTGGATGCACTGCATGAGCATGGGATCATTCCAAACCCCAGTCTTTACCTTACCGGGTCATTGGGTCTTCGCACCCATTATGAGGAAATCAGTCGCTTTCTGGACTTCCTGCCAACCATGCCGGACGGTATCGTCTGTGCCAGCGACTATATTGCTCATTTCATCCAGCGTTATCTTGAAGAAAAAGGGATAGACCCTGAAGGACGTATCGTACTGACGGGCTTTGACAACAACAGCGAATATTTGAACGTTGCCGACCGTATTACAACAGTCGATGTAAAGCCGAAAACCATCGGTTCTCGCTTGGCCGCCAAGATTCTTTTTGTGATAGAACACCCGAAAGCGGCGCCCGAAGTCAGTTACGTTTCTTCCGAAATGCTTTACCGCGGCGTGCTGGCATCCGATCCAAAAGCTTCAAATCCTGACGAGTCTATTCTATAAAGCAATCAGCTACATGGTTTTTTCACCAAATAAATAGCAGGACATCCGCGGTTTTGAGGTGATCCCAAAAAGTCAGGGCCATATTTTGAAGTAAAAATTGTTCAAGTAGCCGAAAGGGCTTGTTGTCTGTGAATTGCAGGCGGCAAGCCCTTTCGTTTTGCTCTGATTCTGCGGTTGTTGTAGTAATCCAGATATTCGACGAGTTCCTGTTTGAAGTGCTCCATGGACTGAAATTTTTCCAGATATATAAGCAGATTGATATATGCCTACCGGCTGGCAGCTCTTGTCAGCCCCTGCATAGTCCGCAGAGAAGTATCCTGTGTAATATATAAAGTAATCTTCTTGTTTGTACAAAGTTTTTCCAACGGGTGCAGAAATAATGCCGCGCTTGCCATAATCTGTCCCCCCATGCAGAGCGTGTCCGGACAGAATGCTTCGATCTGCGGCTGCAATGCATCGCACAGCTGTTCACCAAAGCACCGGAAACAGGCTTTGGCCCGTTCGTCCCCGGCGGCGATGCGTTCAGCAAGCGCACGACCATCCAGCGGCACACCCAGCATCTCGCCGGACAGCTTTTCCAGCCCCCGCCGGGAAATATAGTCGTCCACGCAGCTGTCCCGAAACGGTGCATTATAAAAATATCCGTTTGGCGGCACACCGGGTGTACCTTCTTCAGCCAGAAATCCGTTCACCCCAAATGCACTGCCGCAGCCGGTTCCCACTGCTACAAACAGAGCTCGCCCGGCTTGCGTCGCCTGACCAAAGGCCATTTCCCCCAACGCAAAGGCCGCTGCATCATTGATGAATTGAATTTTTTGCTCCAGCAAGCCGCTGATTTCGGAGAATGCTCGGCGCAGATTGCAGCCGTACAGTGCATCGTATTTGTCCAGCCCTTGTAAAAGGCAGATGCCGTTTTTATAGTCAAACGGTCCGGGAAACGCAAGATCAATTTCAATGGGAACAGCATTTTCCGGGCAGATACTGCTAAAAATCCAACCAAAGTTTTCAAGCAACGTTTGCCTGTCCGCGCCGGCCATTGCCGGGAAATGGCGGACAGGCGCCAGAAAATTTCCTCTTTTATCCAGAGGCGCAGCCTTGATTTCCGTACCGCCCACATCCAGACACAGATATACTTCCTGCATTTTATCGCCCCCGGTTGATTTCAATATTAAAGCTGCTCCGGCTTGCCGGATAATAACTTTCGCTGTATTCCACCGCAATACCGTTCTGGCTATAGCCGGTCGAGACAATATAGACTGTCGGTTCAAAAGGCGACAGTTTAAGCTCTGCCGCGACCTCTGCCGGGGGCATACGCACATCCAGTCGCTGAGAGGTTCGCATGACGGTCAGCCCACGGCTGTCCAGCATTTCGTAAAAGGATGCATCCGTAAAGTTTTGTTCATCCATTTCCGGGAAAAGGCGTACCGGCACATACACCGTTGTGTACACAATGGGGCAGCCGTTATACATGCCTTCCAGCCAGCGCAGCCGAACCATCCGGGTCACGCGTTCCCCCTCGGCAAGACCCAGTGCCTTGGCGGCAAGCTTGCCCGGTTTTTCTTTTTGCAGTGCCAGCACACTGGTGTGCAGGTGGTTGTGCCGTTCCCGGCTTTCTTCCTGATAGCCGATCACGAACCGCGTGGATTCGTGCTGTATTTTTGGTTCTGTCACATAGGTGCCGCTTCCCTTGACCCTTGTCAGGCGTCCTTCCTGTTCAAGCAGGTTCAGCGCCTGACGCACCGTGGGGCGGCTTACCCCCATAGAAACAGACAGCTCGTTTTCTGTGGGAATGCGGGTGTTCGGCGGGTATTCCCCATTCTGTATCCGATCCCTTAACTGCTGTACAATCTGAAGATATCGCGGCTGCGACATACTATATCTGACCTCCCTGCTGATGTGCTGTTTCCGGCGTTCTGCGCGCAAAAACATTGTCACAGCGCAGATTTATACCACACAGAACTTCTGAATCAAGTATACCATGCAGACGGCAACTTGTAAAGATGTAATTACTAATTTTAATTTTATTCAGAAATGTATTGACATTTATACCGCTTCCGTGTATGTTGATTATATCGTACAAAATATCCGAAAGCAGGTGCCTTTTATGCCGAATCCCTCTACTTACCCTTACCGGCGCTTCCCCACCATACAGGTCGGCGCCGCCGACCATGCTGCACGGGGAACCGATGCCGTAAAACAGGAACTGCACGCCCTGTGTGCAGGCAGCAGCAAAACCGTTGTGACGGTTGAATGCTACCCCGGTACCGATCAAGCGGAGATCCTTGCACTGTTCCCGCATGCCGAGCTTGTCATCCATGCAGATGATCTGGCAATCCTGCCCGCTGAGCTGGATGCAAAAATCGAACACGAACTGACGGACGACCCTGTGTTCGGCATCATGACCACCTGGCAGATGAAAGATTTTTACCCGGAAGAGGCACTGTGTGCTGCTCGCAATAAAATTGACGCTGTAACGGCTGGTCTGGTACTTATTTACGGTGCCGGCGCCTCTCTTGTGGAACGTGCAGACATCACCATCTATGCGGACATTACGCGGTGGGAAATTCAGCTCCGTTTCCGCAAAGGGCAGGACAACTGGCATACAGCCATGCATGACCTGCCGCAGCGCGCGAAATATAAGCGCGGCTATTTTGCCGAATGGCGCTGGGGCGACCGGATCAAAGACAAACTGCTGCCGGTTTTTGACTATTATCTCGATACCACATCAGCCGGTGACCCTGCCATTGTGCCGGGCGCTGCTTACCGCGAAGCACTGTCCAAAGCTGCGGCGCAGCCGTTCCGCATGGTGCCTTACTTTGATCCGGGTGTCTGGGGCGGTGACTGGATGAAAACACATTTTGACCTGCCTGATAACGGCAGCAACTACGCTTGGAGCTTTGACGGTGTTCCGGAGGAAGACAGCCTGCTGCTGGATTTCGGTTCCTGTGTTGTGGAAACGCCGGCGCTCAACCTTGTCTATGCGCACCCGCGTGAGCTTCTGGGTGACCGTGTTCATGCACGCTTCGGCAAGGAATTTCCCATTCGTTTTGATATGCTGGACACCATGCACGGGCAGAACCTTTCGCTTCAGGTTCACCCCCTGACCGAATACATCCAGAGCCATTTCCATATGCACTATACACAGGATGAGAGCTACTATCTTCTGGATGCTGCCGGCGAAGCCCCTTGCGTCTATCTGGGCATTAAAACCGGTACAAAGCCGGAAGAAATGATCGACGCCCTGCAGACGGCCCAGAACGGCGGCAAGCCTTTCCCGGCAGAAAAATTTGTCAACAGAATCCCTGTCAAAAAGCACGACCATGTACTGATTCCGGCCGGCACTGTGCATTGTTCCGGTGCAGATACCATGGTGCTGGAAATCAGCGCTACACCCTATATTTTCACATTCAAGCTGTGGGACTGGGGTCGTGTTGACCTTGACGGCAAACCGCGCCCCATCCACCTTGAACATGGTGCAGCCAACATCCAATGGTACCGTAATACCGAATGGGTTCACAGAAACCTTGTCAACGCAGTGGCAGAAGTTTATACCGGCGAAAACGGAACGGTTGTGCGCACCGGTCTGCATGAACTGGAGTTTCTGGACACATTCCGCTTTACAACATCTTCTGCCCTGCCGGTACATCGCAACGGCAGTGTGCATATGCTGAACCTGGTTGATGGTACGCGGGCGGTTCTGCGCAGCAAAAGCGATGCGTTCCCTCCTCTGGAGCTGCACTATGCCGAAACCTGCATTGTTCCTCAGGCAGCCGGCGATTATGAAATTTACAGCCCGGACGGCAGCGAGGTCAAGGTCATTCTTGCCTGTGTTCGCAACTGAGTTATCCTATATGCTGCTGGCTGCCAATCAGGACAGCGGCTGCATCACCTGCTTCCGCAGGGATGAAAAGACGGGACGTCTGGAACCGGAAAAAGCGGGAATCTCCTGCCCTGTACCGGTATGCATTGTGGCACATCCGGTGTAGAATCGCCGACATTTTATCAATCTCAAAAGTCTGTGGCTTTCCCCCGAAAACCGCAAATCAAATATTAGGAGGTATTTTATCATGGCACATTCCATCAAGACGGTCTATGTTGTCCACCATTCCCACACGGACATAGGCTACACAGATCTGCAGGAACGCGTTATTGCAATTCAGGTCAACTATATCAAAACCGTGCTGTCCATGATGCGTCAGCCGGAATATGCTGACTTCCGCTGGAACTGCGAAACGCTGTACTGCGTAGAGGAGTTCTGGAAACAGGCCAGCGAGGAGGATCGCGCCGACTTTGCCCGTTTTGTCAAGGAAGGCAAAATCGGTATTTCGGCCAACTATCTGAACTTCAACGATCTTGTCAATGCGGATGTATTCGGCAAGCGTCTGGCCAAATGGCAGGACAAGCTGCAACCGTTTGGCACAAAAATTCACACAGCCATGGCAGCCGATGTCAATGGATTCTCCATGGGCTACCGTGACGCCATGATTGAAAACGGTGTGGAGTTCTTCTTCACGAATGTTCACTGCCACCACGGTATGTATCCGCTGTACCAGAACCAGAATGCTTTCTTCTGGGAAAACGCTTCCGGACAGCGGCTGCTGGTCTGGAACGGCGAACATTATAATCTGGGCAATGTGCTGGGGCTTCAGCCCAACCACGCTGTCAACTGGATGATGCGCAACCGTCTGGGTGAAGATGCCGACGCCGGCACTTTCTTCTCGGATCAGCTGCATACAAATCTTGACAAGTATCTGACCGAATGTGAAACCGAGGGTTATCCATACGATTTCATTGTAACCGCAGTGTCCGGTGTTTTCAGCGATAATGCGCCGCCGTCTGCCGAGATTATGGAAACCATCCGTGCTTACAACGAAAAGTACGGTCAGGAAGTACGCGTTGAGATGGTTTCGCTGCAGGAGTTGTACGCTGCCATCGCACCGAAACTTACGGATGCACCTGTTTACCGCGGTGACTGGACGGACTGGTGGGCCAATGGTGTCGGCAGTACCCCCTATGCGGTCAAGCACTACAAGGATGCCGACCACCGTTGGCAGCTTGCAAACCGTCTGGACCCGGATGCAGAAACACACTATCCGGCGCTGGCAGAAGCCGTGCAGGACAACTTGATGCTGTATGCAGAGCATACATGGGGACATTCTTCTACTATTACCAACCCATATGACACGATGGTTCTGAACCTGGATATGCGTAAGAACAGCTACGCATCCAAGGCGCATGAAGCCGCCTCCCTTATGCTTTGCTCCATTGCCGAGAAGAAAGGCGATATGCTGCGCTACTACAACACCACCGGTACTGTGCGTGCGGTAGGCGTCAGCCACACGAGCCAACCCCAGCTGATCGAGTTTTATATTGAAACCCTTGCACTTGAAGATGTTGAGGTGCGTGATTTGGCAGGAAACCTGTACACCTGCCAGGTATCCCCTCACCCGCGCGGACGCAAAATCAGCTTTATTGATACGCTGTCTTACGGCGAAGAAAAAGAATACACCTACGCTGCCCGTCACAAAGCTCCGGAAACGCTGAATACACGTCACTGCTATATGGGCGCTGAAGAAGTACGGGATATTGTGAATGACTACGACCCGGTGACGTACCGCCTGCCGTATGAAGTGGAAAACAAATTCTTCCGCATCTGCTATAAGCCGGGCGATGGCATCACTTCGTTTGTGGATAAGCGCACCGGAACCGAAATGGCCGGTACTGCCATTCCATTCTTCACGCCGGTGTACCAGCGCACGCCGCTGCACCAGGAGGTACCATTCTCTTCTTACGAAGAGCGCCGTGCACTGGGTCGCAATATTCGCGGCAAACACGCAGAAACGCACATCGGAAAACTGCTTGAAATCACCTGCATGGAGCGCGGCCCGGTATTCACCCAACTGCGCCTGCATTACAGCCTTGCCGGTACAGTAAAAGCTGATGTTCTGCTGAAGCTGTATGAAGCCATCCCCCCTATTGACTTTACCCTGTATCTTGTCAAAACAATTTCGAACGAAGTGGGGAGTGTTTTCCTTTCGCTTGATCTGAACCGTCTCGGCAACGAAACCGTGCTTCGCAAGGGTGCGCGTGAGGCTTTCCGCCCCGGCATTGACCAGCTGCCCTGCACCTGCATGGAATTCTATATGTCGGATGACGGCGCGGCACGCCTTTCCCCCGAAGGCAGCGTGTTGATTGCAGCCAGAGATGTTCCCATGTTCTATACCGGCGAGATGCAGCATCACCCCATCCGCCTGTGCGACGGCGCAGCAGAAAACAATGCCCGCCCGTTGTATTCTTGGGTTATGAACAACAACTGGGAAACAAACTTCAAGATGGATCTGTCCGGCTTCTGTCAGTATGACTATTCGCTCTGGTTGACCAATATTTCCGACCCCGAACAGGCCATGGACGAACTGCATGAGCAGCTGTTTGATCCCTATGTCCTGATTGTGCGCTGAGCAGACTGTGACCGACTGCAAATTGTCCAAAGTCCGGTGCAAAATGGTTCATGATCCGTATCGGTATTCCCTTCTGCCACCCCCGGCAGGCGGCGGCTATTCGGATTCGGAATACCCATACCTCCGGTATGAGGACGGTCGTTTCTGCCCGCTGATCAAGGATGATTTCAAAAGCAAGAGGCAAGGTATCAGCGGTATTTGGGGAGCCGACCTGTACGCCGAAAGCCATGACTGTATCCACTGGGAATTTGCAGATGACCCGGCTGTCTATACGCGTCGAATTGTATGGAGCAACGGCGCTGTTACCAATCAGGCCAACTGTGAGCGTCCATGCCTTTTGCCGGACGGGAAAGGGCCTCCTTCTCATCTGTTTCTTGCCACAGGAGATGGAGTCCCGCACCGTACCGGTTTTCAAGAACGTAGAATATGGTGATTCCCTTGCAGAGTCCACAAATCTGAACCTTGCCGCCAAATATTTTTTCTGCAAAGCAGTGCGCTGATTTCGAATGTCAATCGTCAGCACACTGCTTTGTACATTTTCGGAAATTGTACGAAGAATCGTATCACGCCATCGCTAAATAAAGGCAATACCGCAATTCAAAGTGCCGATACAGCGAGCAAGGTGCGGCAGCTGCCGGAGCGATGCTTAAGCTGTCAGGCGGGAATTGTGCGATGTTGCCTAAAGCTCAATTCAAATGCAAAACCTACAAAATGCCGAAGGATTTCATTTATCTGACATAAAACTCAGGAGAAAACAATTTATGCTTTATACTATTCGGAACGAAGCTCTAATGGCGCAAGTATCTTCTTCAGGTGCGCAACTGATGAGTCTTGAGGGAAAGAATCATACGCAGTATCTCTGGCGGGGCAACCCACGATATTGGTCGGATCGAAGTCTTACAATTTTTCCATATGTAGCCAGACTGACAAAAGGCTGCTATCGCTACAAAGGCAAGTTTTATCATATGCCGATTCATGGTTTTGAACTGCACCCCATTTGTTAGACAGTATGATATACTATCTAACAAGTGGGGTGTTTTGCTATGCCAAAAGGAGTACCAAACAAACGATATACGCCGGAGTTCAAGAAAATGGTTGTAGAAACCATGAAAAAAGAACATCTGAGTATCTATGCAGCAATGCAGGAATTTGGAATTAACGACCATAAAATTATAGAGCGCTGGGAACGCATTTATTTGGAAGAAGGGCCGGAAGGCTTGTCGGTTGAGCGACGGGGCCGCAGCAGCACTGGTCGGTCAAAGAAGCTGCCAAAAGAGGTAGAAGAAGATCTGTTGGCCGAAGTGCAGCGACTGCGTGCGGAGAATGACTACCTAAAAAATTTGCAAGCCTTGGTTTTGGAAGACGAGCGACGCCAGCACATAAAACGCTGGTAGTTCAGAAGCTAAGGCAAAAACACGCACTCAGTATTCTGCTCTCAATCGCTCAACTACCCCGTGCCACTTTCTACTATCATTTGAAGCAGATGCAGAAAGAAGACAAATATGCATCTGTTAAGGAAGAAATCACAACGATTTACCACGAAAACAGGGGCCGGTACGGCTATCGCCGGACCACGGCAGAACTTCGCAAGCGCAATTTCCTCCTGAACCACAAGACTGTCCAGCGGCTTATGAAAGAGTTGGGCTTAGTTTGCCGTGTCAGGATGAAGAAGTACCGCTCTTATAAG
>ENA-OQIZ01000777-OQIZ01000777.1-human-gut-metagenome-genome-assembly--contig:-NODE-777-length-14471-cov-2.718698_pt1 | contig 14471 bp, 12 predicted proteins | sample MGYA00242593_ERZ504758 | MGnify/ENA primary metagenome ERZ504758 (study PRJEB26092, sample SAMD00036364) | human gut metagenome | host: Homo sapiens | study: EMG produced TPA metagenomics assembly of...
AATAAGGCAGTAATGCAATTTTTTGACGGTCTGGGCTTCCCCCGCGGGGGAAGGCTTTTTAGAGAAAAGGGGGCGTGTATGCTTTCTAAAAAAAGAAACGGCTGGCTGTGGGTCGTGATGCTGTTTGCGGTGTGCGCCGTTGTGTACGGGATGCTGAGCAGCTACCCGCGGGAGCTGGCCGTCTACAGCGACGAGCTGCGGTATCTGGATGTGGCGCGCAGCCTTTTGCAAGGGCGCGGGCTGCGGGTGCGCAATATGCCCAGCGACTACCAGAAAATTCTATACCCGCTCTGCATCCTGCCGGCGCTGCTGCTGAAAACCACCGCCGCGCAGATCACGGCCATCGGCTGGCTGAACGCCGTATATATGGCAAGCGCGGTGTTCCCGGCCTATGCGCTGGCACGGGCCATGGGCATGAACCGCCGCCGCACGGCGTTTCTCGTCGGCGTTACGGCGGTGCTGCCCACGATGTCCGCTGCGAGTACGTTTATGAGCGAGACGGTGTTTCTGCCGCTGTCGCTGTGGCAGGTGTATTTTTTCCTGCGGGCGATGCTGGCAGAGCCGAAGGCCCGCGTGGGCTGGTGCGCGGCGGCGGGGGCGTTCTGCTACCTGCTGTATCTGAACAAGGAGGTCGCGCTCTATTATCTGATCGCTTGGGTACTTGTGCGCACGTGGGTCTGGTGGCATGACAAGGCGTCGTGGCGGGCGGAGCTGGCCTGCAATGCCGCGCTGCTGGGCAGCTTTCTGGTCTGCTTTCTGCTGGCCAAGGCGACGCTGTTCCGCGGGCTGGGCAACTCCTACAACCAGACCGGCTGGCTGACGGCGGAGCAGTGGCGCTTTCTGCCGTTTGCGCTGGTGTGCGACGCGCTGTTTGCCGTGCTGGCGTTCTGGGTGTTCCCGGTGCTGCTGCCGCTCTGCGGGCTGCACCGCCCGCGCAGGGGCAGCGATGCCCGCCGCACCCAGCTGCCGCTCTTTTTGCTGCTGTCCCTTGGCATCGGCGTGGCGGTCATTGCATGGTCCATCACGGTGCGCGAGGATTTAGGCTCGCCGTCGCCGCGGCAGCATACGCGGTATCTGGAGCCGCTGCTGATCCCGCTGCTGGCGGTGACGCTGGACACGCTGGATGAAAAGCTGACCAAAACGCGCCGCCGGATCTTGGCGGCTTTGACGATAGCCTGGGGCGTGCTGTTCGTGGCCGTCTGCCGGGCCATCGGCGCGGGCGCGGGCGACAACACCCTTTTGCAGTGGTTTGACTTCGTGGCGGACCGCACGGACCGCCTGCCCGTGCTGGGGCAGGGGGCGTGGCTGGCGGTATGGCGTGCAGTGATTGCTGTTGGCGTGGCCGTGCTGGGCGTGCTGCTGGTGCGCCGCAGGGGCCGCCGCGTGCTGGCCGGTGCGGCGCTGGTGCTCTGCGTGCTGTGCTACGCGGGCGAGTGGCGCATCAACCGCTGGACGTATGAGGTCCCCGCCGGGACCGCACAGCAGGCGTCGGCGCTGAACGACGCGCTGGCGGAGCTGGACGGCAGAATTTTGTTTGTCCCCTACGGCGTGCGCCAGCGGGACAGCCAGCTCATAGAAACGTATGTCGCGCGGGATGTCTATATCGTCGAGTATGAGACGCTTTTGCAGAGCGGTGCGCTGGCAGACGGCGTGCTGGACCTGACCGCCGAGGCCGTCGGGCCGGAGTACCCAGGCAGGGCATATACCGATTTGGACACGGCGGACTGGGTGCTGGCAGCGGACGGCGTGCCGGTGGATACGACCACGCTGGAAAAGGCGGACGCGGCGTGCCCGGCGGGGTATGTGCTGTATCGGAATTTGGATGCACAGAGGGTCAGGTTTGCGGTATCGTGAGCGGGCACGGGCGGATATGGAATCCGCCCCTACGAAAAGGCGTATGCCGATACAATAATCCTTTTGCGGCAGACGGCATTGTGTGGAATCCTCCCGCACGAAAAGGTGTATGCCGATACAGGCCCACGTGCTTTTCCGCGCCGCAGACGGGTACGGGTCGTCGGGGGCGCCGACCCCTACAGACGTAGGGGCGGACCCCGTATCCGCCCGCGGAGGTCTGCGCTGTCCTGACCCGCAAAAATTGCTTCCTCTTTTCCCAAGAGGGGGCTTTTTTTCTTGCGATTGGCGGCGCGGTGTTGTATAATCTTTATTATGTAGAACTGTGTGCAGAAAAGGAGCTTTCCATGGAAAAACTGCTGGTTTTTATCCCTGCTTATAACTGCGAAAAGCAGGTCACGCGGGTGCTTTCGCAGCTGTTGGATCAGCGTATTGCCCCGTGGGTGGGGGAGTGCATCGTCGTAAACAACCGCTCTGCCGACGGCACCGAGGCCGCCGTGCAGGACTGGATGGCCCGCCACCCCGACGCGCCGGTCCGCCTGCTGCGCAATGACCAGAACTACGGTCTGGGCGGCAGCCACAAGGTCGCGTTCGGCTACGCGGCGGCCCACGGGTACGAGCATCTGGTCGTGCTGCACGGCGACGACCAGGGCGCTATTGCGGACCTGCTGCCGATTCTGAACGACGGCACCTACAAAAAATACGACTGCTGCCTTGGCTCCCGCTTTATGAAGGGCAGCAAGACCGGCGGCTACAGTGCGCTGCGCACCTGGGGCAACTACGGCTTCAACTGGCTCTTCAGCTTAGTGGCCCGCAAAAAAATCACCGATCTGGGCAGCGGGCTGAACCTGTATGCCGTGGGACCGCTGAAAAGCGAGTACTACAAAAAGTTCCCGGATACGCTGTATTTTAACGACTGCATGATCCTGGCGCTCTGCCAGATGAAGCAGCGGGTGCTGTTTTTCCCCATCAGCTGGCGGGAGGAGGATCAGGTCAGCAACAACAAGCTGACGAGCTTCGGCATCAGCCTGCTCAAGCTCTGCGGCAAGTATCTGGCCGGGCCGCGGGCCTTTGTGGAGCGCGAATGGCGCGAGAAAATCATTGAAGATTACAGCTACGAGGTCGTAGCTTCCAACCTGTAAGGAGGGCTTTGGTATGAAGATTCTGGTGACGGGCGCTGCCGGGTTTATCGGCGGCCAGCTGTGGCATACGCTGTGGAAGCGCGGGGACGAGGTCGTCGGCATTGACAACTTCTCCTACGGCAATCCGGACAACCTGAAGTTTGACGACCATGATTTTGGCGCAGAGGTGCGCAGAATGGACATCCGCGACAAGGCCGGGATGCTGGCTCTGTTCGAGGCGGAAAAGTTCGATGTTGTGTATAACATTGCGGGCATTGCGCCGCTGCCGGACTGCCAGAGCGACCCCGTGCAGGCCATTGAGGTCAACACCCTGGGTCTGGTCAACCTGCTGGAGGCGGGCCGCCGCACCGGCATCAAACAGCTCGTGCAGGCATCCACCAACGCCATGTACGAGAACGAGACCGAGTTCCCGACGGTGGAGGGTAAGTTCAACCCGCCGACGCTCATTTACCCGAACACGAAATACTGCGGTGAGCGCTTTGCCCAGAGCTTTGCCGACACCTACGGCATGACTGTGACCTGCCTGCGCTTTGCCAACGTCTACGGCCCGCACATCGACTGCCTGCGCAAGCAGCCGCCGTTCGTCGGCTACATGATCCGCGAGCTGTACTATGACCGCACGCCGGAGTTCCACTCAGACGGCAACCAGCGCCGCGATTACATCTACGTGGATGATTTGATCGCGCTGGCGCTGCGCGTCGTCGAACACCCGCAGAAGGGCTTTGACGCGGTGAACGTGTCCAGCAACCAGAGCTATTCCGTGCGCGAGCTGTACGCCATTGCCAACCGCCTGATGGGCAAAAATATTGAGGCCAAATACTGCCCGAGCAGCCATTACTGGGCCAAGTACCCCGAGCTGTACGGCGGGGCCTACGGCATCAAACCGGAGATCCTGGACCACGAGGTCAACAAGTTCAGCCAGTGCGACAACACCCACGCCCGCGAGGTCTACGGCTGGCAGCCGCAGGTCGATATTGAGACGGGGCTGGGCAGAGTCATTGAGGCCGAGACGCGGATGCTGGCGGGACTGGAAAAGTAAAAAGGCTTCCCCATCGGGGGGAAGCTGTCGCCGCAGGCGACTGATGAGGGCAGAGTGAATGGAGCAACGCTTCTGCGGAAAATTGCACAGGCAATGGCGGCAGGTCGCCCCTCATCCCCGCGCTGCGCGCCACCTTCCCCCGCAGAGGAAGGCTTTTTGAAAAGAGGTACATCATGTCTAAACTTCACCTGATTCTCCCCATGGCCGGCAGGGGCAGCCGGTTTTTTAAAAACGGCTTTGTCTGCCCGAAACCGCTGATCGAAATTAACGGAAAGCCGTTCTTTTACTGGGCGGCGCGCAGCGTGGAAAAGTTTGTGGACTGCGCGGACCTCACGTTTGTGGTGCTCGAGGAGCATATCCGCGACTTTGCCATCGACGAAAAGATCAAGGCGTACTGGCCCGCGGCCCGCATTGTGGCGCTGCCCGAGGTGACCGAGGGCGCGGCCGTCACGGCGCTGAAGGGCTGCGGGGGCCTGCCCGACGGTGAGCCGATTTTGTTCAACGACTGCGACCATCTGTTTGTTTGCAGGGCGTTCAACGAGTTCTGCGCTAAGGGCGGCTTTGCAAACGGCCCGGAGGGCGCACTGCTGACGTTTGAGAGTGATTCCCCCGCGTACAGCTATCTGCAGTACGGCGCGGACGGCAATGTCTGCCACACGGTGGAAAAGCAGGTCGTCAGCCATGATGCCATCTGCGGCGCGTACTATTTCAAGGATAAGAAAACCTACGCCGACGCCTGCGCCAAATACCTGAAAAACTGCGAGTACAAGGAATTTTATGTCTCCGGTATTTACAATGTGCTGGCCGCGCAGGGCGCAAGAATTGCGGGCTTTGCGTGTGATTTACATCTGCCGTTCGGCACGCCGGACGAGTACCGCGCGGCGGAGGCACCCGCCAATAAGGCCGGTTTTGACGCGCTGACCTGAAGGAGTAAGAATGAAAACACCTGCAAAAAAGCGAACGGCGGCGGAGCTGGCGGCTGCGGTGCTGTGGTGCGCCCTGACGCTGGGAACGGACAGGCTGTTCTTCCGCTATGACTGGCGCACACCGGCGTTTTTTGTCTACAAGGCGCTGTTTCTGGTGCTGGCGTTCGGGCTGGTGCACGGCGCGGTGACGCTGGTGCAGAAGCTGCGCGCCGGGGACAAATTTGCCCGGCGGTGGGTGGCCTGGACGCTGCCGTATCTGGCGGTGAATCTGGTCATCCTGCTCATCGTCTGGCCCGGCATCTGGGGCAATGATGACCTGGCCGTGCTGTATCTGGCACGGACGCTGCAGCCCAACTCATGGCAGCACTTTCTGACCAGCGGCGCGTTCATTCTGTCACTGATGTTTGTGCCGATGCCCGGCGGCGTCGTGCTGGTGCAGAACCTGCTCATCAGCGGCATTGTGGGCTGCTTTGCGGCCACGGCGCAGGACCTGGCCGAAAAGAGGCTGACCCGCCCGGTGCGCCCGGCGTGGTTTGCGCTGGTCTACCTGCCGTTTTTGCTGCCGCCCGTGTTGATGCACACCCAGCAGCCCTTCCGCACGACCTGGTCAACGTGGACCGAGCTGTTTTTGGTGTTCATGCTGGTGGCCATCTACCTGCGCGGCACGAAGCTGAACAAAAAGGAGCTGGCCGCTATCGTGATTCTGGGCACGCTGGCTGCGTCGTGGCGCAGCGAGTGCGTCTACTATCTGGCCGCCATCCCGGTGCTGCTGGCGCTGCTCTGCGCCCGCAGGCTGCTGCGCCCGCTGGCGGTGGGCGGGGTTACGGCGCTGGTGCTGGTGGGGTATTTCGCCTGCTCCCGCTACAGCAGCGCACTGATGGGCGAGGCGTGGCAGTACAAGATGATCGCACTGTGCTATCAGACGGCGGCGCTGGTACAGGATGCCGACCCCGTGGAGGACGCCGAGGCGCTGGCCGACATTGACCGCGTGTTTGATGTGGAATTCTGCCGCGCCAACCCCGAGACCCACGGCAATGAACTGCGCGGGGGGATGATCGCCGGGCGCGGCGGCTCGGCGGAGGACTGGTCGGCCTGCCAGAAGGCCATTATAAAGCTGGCCCTCAAGTATCCCAAGAGCATGCTGCGGGAGCGTGCGGGTGTGTTCTACAACACGCTGCGCCAGCGCCAGAACGGCCAGTCCAACCAGAAAATCGCGTTTGCATCGGCATTTTTGCTGTATGAGGGCGAGCCGACGCAGGACGACCAAAAGAGCTTTTTGCAGGACAGCGCCGCCGTGCAGCCGTTGAACAAGGAGCTGCGCCGGGCTTTTATTGTGGATATGGCGTCCAGCACCGACTTTGCGGGCGGGCTGATCGACCTGACGTGGTGGATGCTGCCGCCGTTCGTGCTGCTGGGCCTGGCACTGGCGGTGCTGCTGGTGCAGCGGCGCTGGATGCTGTTTTTTGCCGCAGGCACGTTTTTTGCACGTATCCCGCTTGTGTTTTTGACCGCGCCGGACACCTACTTTATGTACTATCTGACGCCGTTTATCGCCGGGTATGCGGTGGCGGCGGCTGCGGTGCTGTACGCAGTGCTGAAACGGAAATTGAAATCGGAAAGGATCACGGGCTGATGCTTGCACTTTTTTTGCTGCTGGCCCTGCTGCTGGTGCTGGTGGGCCATGCGTTCCGCCTGCTGCGGTGGGAGCAGTTCATCCGCATTTATGAGCGCCCGCCCCGCGGGCAGATGCTGCGCGGCATGGCCGGCGGCTATGCGCTGAACTTTGTGCTGCCGTTCCATCTGGGCGATGCCTCACGCGCGGTCTACACAGGCCGCAGGATGAAGAGCGGCATCGGCTTTGCGCTGGCGACGGTCATCATGGATCGGTTCCTCGACGTCTGGTTTGTGGCGTTCGGGTTTATTGCGTTCCGGCTGCTGGGGCTGGGCGGTGCGCCGGTGGACGGCGCGGCGCGGTATTACCTTGTGTTCTCGCTGCTGCTGGTGCTGGGATTGGTGCTGGTCGTGGCGCTGCGGGATTTTTTGAAGAAAATCTGCCTTGCGTTCTGCGGGCTGTTCAATGACACGCTGAAGCTGGACGGCATGATGTTCTTCTGGAGCCTCATCAATACCTTCAAGGATCTGGGCCGCGTGAAAATCGGGCGGCTGGTCGTCAATACACTGCTGATGTGGGCGGCGTATCTGGGCTCCTACACCGCGCTGGCGGCGGCGCTGACCGTGGCCGGGGAGCCGATGCAGCTGGTAGATGTGTTCGGGCTGCTGTTCGGGCGCAACGCCGCGGACTTTGCCGCGCTGCTGCCCGGCGGTGCGCTGGGCACGGCGGCCCCCGCGGCCCGCTGGCTGCTGCTGGCATGGTTTGTGCTGCCGCTGCTGGCCATGTGGGCGGCCACGCTGCTGCCCGAGGGCGTGCGCGGCGCGATGAACCAGGCCACGCAGGCCGCCCCCGCCGGGGAAAGCTACCTGAACCTGCTGCCGCAGGCCGACGAGCATGACCGCGCGGTGTTCTTGAGCCGGTATTTCGGTCTGGAAAACAAGGACTACGTCAAGCGGTTTTTGCAGATGAACCGCGGCATTACGATTTTGGAGGACTACTCCGCCGGGTCGAACGCCACGACGATGCTCTGCATGGACACGCAATCGACGTTCTACCGCAAATATGCCTTTGGAAAGGACGGCGCAAAGCTGGCCGAGCAGCTCGACTGGCTGCGTGCCCAGCAAGACCGCCTGCCGCTGTGCGATATTCTGCGCAGCGAGGAGGCCGACGGCTGCTGCTGGTACGACATGGTCTACAACCCGCAGGCCGTGGGAATGTTCCGCTACCTGCACTCGAACCCCGTGGAAAAGAGCCGCGCCATCCTGCGTGCGGTGCTGGCGACGCTGGAGGATAAGCTCTACAAGCCGACAGCGGTCCCGGCGGACGCGGAGAAAATCGAAAAGTACATCGAGACGAAGGTTGACGGCAACCTGAAAAAGCTGCATGAGGACCGGATGCTGCGCGAGCTGATGAGCTATGACACGCTGCGCATCAACGGCGTGGAGTACAAGAACCTGCCCGCGCTGGACTGGATGTTTGACCATGACCGGCTGCGCAACCTGTTTGCGAAGGACCCTGTGGGCACGATCCACGGCGACCTGACGATAGAGAATATCCTCTGCCGCACCGACAACGACAGCTGGTATCTGATCGACCCGAATACCGGCAACCTGCACGAGAGTCCGTTCCTGGATTACGGCAAGCTGCTGCAAAGCCTGCACGGCAGCTACGAATTTATGATGAAAACGCCGCGCGTGGCCGTGCAGGACAACCGTATTGACTTCCAGCTGACGCGCAGTGCGGCCTATGACGCGCTGTTGGCCGCCGTGATGGAGGATCTGAGCGCCCGCTACCCGCGGGAGCAGGTCGAGAGCATTCTGATGCACGAGGTCATCCATTGGCTGCGGCTGATGCCCTACAAGTTGAACAAGGACCGCAAGCGCGCGGCAATGTTCTACGCCGGGCTGGTTATGGTCGCCAACGATGTGGCGGATTTTTCGGAGCATAAAAAGGAGACACTATGCTGATTTGCGTGGACCTGGACGGGACCCTGCTGGACACAGTGCCGGCCAACGCGGCATCCTACCGCGCGGCGCTGGAGGAGCTGGGCTTTACCGTGACCGATGAATATTACGCCGAGCGCTGCAACGGCGGACATTACACACGGTTCCTGCCGCCGCTGATGGGCGGCACGCCGAGCGCCGCCGATGGAGCGCGTGCATGACAGGAAAAAGGCGCTGTACAGTGACTTTCTCGATGCGGTGCGCCCGAACACGGCACTGATGGAAATTTTGAAAACGATGCGCGCCGCCGGGCATGACCTGGCCTGCGTGACCACCGGCAGCAAGCAGAACGCCACCGAGGTGCTGGAGCATTTCGGGGTGCGGGAATGGTTCGGCTTGATCGTGACCGGAGAGGACGTGGAAAAGCAGAAGCCCGACCCGGAGGGGTATTGCCGGGCGATGGAGCATTTCCGCGTTACGCCCGCCGATACAATGATCTTTGAGGACTCGGGCATCGGCCTGACCGCGGCCAAGGCCAGCGGGGCAAGGGTATTCAGGGTGGAGCAGTTTTAAGAACTGTGATGCAGGGGGAACCTTGTTCGCACGCAGAATATGCAGCCGGCCGCAAGGCTCCCGGGCGGATATGGAATCCGCCCCTACGGTGTAGGGGTCGATGCTCGCATCGACCCGGAAAGTGCACGGCGCGGCAAGGTTGACGGGCGAACAATGTTCGCCCCTACAAAAACAGCCCCGGAAGGCAGTTGCCTTTCGGGGCTGTTGTACTTGTGATGGAAAATCAGGCCTTCGCGTCCGGGCGGACGATGTCACGGATGACGTTGACGATGTTGTCAGCGGTCAGGCCGTAGTCACGCAGGACCTCATTGGCGGGGCCGGAGTGACCGAACTGATCCATGACGCCGATGCGGCGCACGGGGACGGGCAGCTTCTCGCTGACGACGGAGCAGACGGCCTCGCCCAGGCCGCCGATGATGCTGTGCTCCTCGACGGTGATGATGCGGCCGCACTCGCGGGCGGCGGTCAGGATGATCTCCTCGTCGATGGGCTTGATGGTCGGCATGTTGATGACGCGGACGTTCATGCCCTGGCGCTTGGCCAGCACGGCGGCGCGCAGAGCCTCGTTGGTCATCAGGCCGGTGGAGATGACGGCAATGTCATAGCCGTCGGTCAGCTTCTCGCCCTTGCCGATCTGGAACTCGTAGGTCTCGGGATCGTGGAAAACGGGCGTGGCCAGACGGGAGAAGCGCAGGTAGACGGGACCCTGATAGTTGTAGGCGGCGATGACGGCGGCGCGGGCCTCCACATCGTCAGCCGGGCTCAAGACCACCATGCCGGGGATCGAGCGCATGAGGGCGATGTCCTCACAGCACTGGTGGGACGCGCCGTCCTCACCGACGGAGAGCCCCGCGTGGGTGGCAGCGATCTTGACGTTCAGGTGCGGGTAGCCGATGGAGTTGCGGATCTGCTCAAAGCCGCGGCCCGCAACGAACATGGCAAAGCTGGACACGAAGGGGACATAGCCCATCGTGGCCATACCGGCGGCGACGCCGACCATGTTCTGCTCGGCAATGCCGCAGTCAAAGTGACGATCCGGGTACTCCTTGCGGAAGATTTCGGTCTTGGTGGCAGCGGCCAGGTCGGCGTCAAAAACCACCAGATTGTCAGCGCCCTGCTGGGCCAGCTCTACCAGCGTGTTGCCGTAGCTGACACGGGTAGCAATTTTTTTAATATCAGCCATTGTTGAACTCGATCTCCTTTTCCAGCGTGGCGTGGGCGGCGCGCAGCTCGGTCATAGCCTGGGCGTATTCTTCGTCGTTGGGGGCCTTGCCGTGCCAATCGACGGCGTTCTCCATGTAGCTGACGCCCAGACCCTTGGTCGTGCGCAGCAGGAAGCAGGTGGGCTTGCCGCTGCCGTGGGACAGGTCGAACATCTTGAACGCCTGCTCCAGGTCGGCAAAGGAGTTGCCGTTGCAGACGATAGTGTTGAAGCCGAAGGCATCCATCTTGTGGTCCAGCGGCTCGGAGTTCATGACGTCGCGGGTCGCGCCGTCGATCTGCAGGCCGTTGACATCGATCATGATGCACAGGTTATCGAGCTTGTAGTGGTTGGCGAACATGAACGCCTCCCAGCATTCGCCCTCTTCGACCTCACCGTCGCCCAGCAGGGTGTAGACGTTGATGTCGCTGCCCAGCTTTTTGGCACCCAGCGCCATGCCGCAGGCGGCGGAAACACCCTGGCCCAGGGAACCGGTGCTCATGTCAACACCGGGGACGGTGTTCATGTTGGGGTGGCCCTGCAGGTAGCTGTTGGAGTGGCGCAGCGTGGGCAGGTCGGCCACCGGGAAGAAGCCGCGCTCCGCCAGCGTGGCATACAGGCCGGGGGCGCAGTGGCCCTTGCTAAGTACAAAACGGTCGCGGTTGGGGTCCTGCGGCTGTTCGGGGTCAATGCGCATCTCGCGAAAATACAGATAGGTCAGAACGTCCGCCGCGGACAGGCTGCCGCCCGGATGACCGCACCCGGCACCGTGGGTGGCTTCGATCACACCCATGCGCACGCGGGTCGCAGTCAGTTTTAACTGCAGCGTTTCCAGTTTTGTCATAGCTAAGCTCCTCCGGTCACTTATGGTAAAATCGGGCAGTATATATGGATACTGCTACACAATATACTATCTTATATTATACACGTTTCGCGGAATCCCGCAACATTTTTTTACAAATTTCGTGAAAAAAGGCTGTTTTGGTGCATTCGCGGTAAAGTTGACACGCCCAAAAGCCCGCTGTTATGCACCCTTTGTGCGTAATGCCAAAAAATGGGGCGATTCGTACATAAACTACAGCAAAAAGCACCTTGCACAAAGCGGGCATTTGTGGCATAATTTAAGTACAGCCGCGGTGCGGAAAGCCCACGATATGAGGCAGCCGCCCGGCCCACACTACAAGATATGGGAGGGAAAGAGAGTGCCCAACGGGATCTACATCCAGACTGAGTACCACGGCAAGCTTATCCGCAAAATCGTCTGCAATGGGGATGAACGGTGGTTTATCGGCTCCAACTGCGCCGTGACCTTCCTGTCCATGGACGACTGCATGGCCGCCATTGACCGCCTGTAATTGTAAAAAGGAAGTCTGCCGCACGCCGTCCTTTGGGGGATGACGTGCGGCTTTTTGCATTTGTATACGAGGTTTGTATGAAAAAACGGAACTGGCGTCTGATGCTGCGCCGGGTGCTGAACCTGGTGTTCAGCCGCATTGTTGTGACCGGCGTGCTTCTGCTGCTGCAGGCGTTCTGGCTGTTTGCGCTGTTCTACTGGCTGGCGGACTACGCCAAATGGTTCGGCGGCGTGGGCGTTGCCATGAGCGTTATCATGTGCCTGGCGCTGATCCGGCAGGATTCCACGGTGCCGGAGTTTAAGATCAGCTGGCTGATCCTGTTTTCCGTTATGCCGGTGCAGGGCGGCATTTTGTACCTGCTGTGGGGCGATAAGCGCCCGGCGCTGGGCTTGCGCCACCGGCTGGAGCGCGCCGAGGACGCAATGGCCCCGGCGCGGAAGGACGACCCCGACGCCGCGGCGGCCCTGCAGCGGCAGGACCCCCGCGCCGCGCTGACGGCCCGCTACCTGCACGACTACGGCCCGATGCCGGTCTGCGGCGGCACGGCGGCGAAATATTACCCGGACGGGCAGAGCATGTTTGCCGATATGCTGCCCGCATTGCAGGGGGCACAGCACAGCATTTATGTGGAGAGCTTTATCATCGGCATGGGCGAGATGTGGGGGCAGATCCACGAGATTTTGCGCCGGAAGGCCGCGGCAGGGCTGGACGTGCGGGTCATCTACGACGACGCGGGCTGCCTGAGCCTGCTGCCCCACAACTACGCCGAGATGATGCGGGCCGACGGCATCCGGGCGTTCAGCTTCAACCGCTGCGTGCCGGTGCTGAACCTGGTCATGAACAACCGCGACCACCGCAAGATCATGGTCATCGACGGGCAGATCGCCTTTACGGGCGGTGTGAATCTGGCGGACGAGTATATCAATAAAATCGTGCGGTTCGGCTACTGGAAGGACAGCGGCGTCCGGCTGGATGGCCCCGGCGCAGCGAGCCTGGCAAACATCTTTTTGACGTTCTGGAAGGCAAAATACCCCGACGAGGACCTGGACGCGGGCTGCGACCTGCCCGCCGCCGTGCCGGTGGAAACGGACTGTCTGGTGCAGCCCTTTGCCGACACCCCGGTGGACCGCGAGGCCGTGGCGAAGAACGTGTATCTGGAGCTTATCAACCAGGCGCAGAAGCGGCTGTACATCTGCACGCCGTACCTGATTCTGGACAACGACCTGCTGTCCTGCCTGCGGCTGGCGGCCAAGCGCGGCGTCGATGTGCGCATCTACACGCCCGGCGTGCCGGACAAGCCGACGATCTACCAGCTGACGCGGAGCTATTTCCCGCATTTGCTGCGGGCAGGCGTTAAAATTTACAGCTACACGCCGGGCTTTCTGCACGCCAAGACCTGGCTGGTGGATGACCGCATTGCCGCGGTGGGCACGGTGAATCTGGATTACCGCAGCCTGTACCTGCATTTTGAGAACAGCGTGCTGCTCTACGGCGGCGCGGTGCTGGACGATGTGCGGCGCGATCTGGCGGAGATCGAAAAGGAAAGTGCCGCGGTGACGCTGGCGGACTGCCGGACCGGATTTTTTGGCACGCTGTACAGCGCGGTGCTGCGGCTGGTGGCACCGTGGTGCTGAAGGCAGGAGGAGTCCCCGACGACACGGGGGCTTCCACTGACGCAAACGGGCACGGAGCGGTCAAGACCGCTCCCTACAAGGCACCCGTGTATGGCAGACCGTAGGGAGGGGTCTTGACCCCTCCGGGAAAGTGGACCGCTGACGCAAACGCCCCGGAAACAGGCGGCGGTGTAAGCTGGCGGGCGAGCAATGCTCGCCCCTACAAGAGTTTTTCGACAGTTTGAGCAATACGCAAAGCCCGTCCCGGGTCAGACCGGGGCGGGCTTTGTGGTTTCAGGAGGCGTATTCGCGCTCCAGCGTTTCTATAAAATGTACCGGGTCGATGATGCGCAGGCCGTCGGCGTTGGGGGCGGCGGTGTCCAGCAGGGTTTGCAGCATTTCCTCGTTTGTCAGGGCAGGCGCGACCTGCCAGCCCAGCGCCATGACACCGACGCAGTAGGGAATGCCCCAGCTCAAACCGCCCACCGCATCATAGCGGTAGCCGCATTGGCCGGGGACGTATTCCTCGGCTACGGTGCGGTAGGCGCAGGGCAGGCCCAGGCAGAAGGGGCTTTTCCGGGCAGCCAGCATACCGGAGTCATTGGGCAGGCCGGTTTTGCAGGCGGCAGGGCTGTCCCGCCGGGTGAGGTCAAAGGTGGAGGTGCTCAAGGAGAGACGCGCGGAACCCGCAGCGGCACCCTGCGCGGTCAGTACCAGAAGGCCCGCCGCCTCGGCCTCGGCGAGCGCGTCGCGCCAGAGGTCGGCGTTTTCAAACAGATCCCTGTCCCCGGGGGCGGCGGAGACTGACACGGCGCGGATCTTTTCTCCCTCCGGCAGGGTCTCGTTGATCTCGAGGATGTGCCGCAGGGCGTCGGCGAGGGGGCGGCTGTCGGCTGCACCGGGCGTGGCCATATAATAGACCTGTACGCCCGGCGCGACGCCGACGGTCTGCCCCGCCAGAATGCTTGCCACGGCGGGGCCGTGCAGTGTGCCCTCGTTGAGGCCGCTGTCGATGCCCGTCTCACAGTAAGCGGCGATAGCGCCGGAGATTTCGGGGTGGTCGGTCAGCAGGGACTGGTCAATGATGGCGATCTTTATGCCCTGCCCCGTGATGCCGCGCGCCTGCAGGGAACGCACGCCGAGGCCGGGGTCCCTGCCCGCTTCCAGCAGGGCGGCGGTTTCGTCCTCGGCCCCCACAAGGACGGTGCGGTCATTG